>Ga0209062_1000593_pt1 | contig 100133 bp, 97 predicted proteins | sample Coa_R2_2_FD_187158 | JGI IMG/M metagenome (GOLD analysis project Ga0209062, IMG submission 187158) | Surface soil microbial communities from Centralia Pennsylvania, which are recovering from an underground coalmine fire - Coalmine... | ecosystem: Environmental > Terrestrial > Soil >...
CTTAAGCGGTCGAGACCCTTGACCGGCTGCCGCCGCCCGCGACAAAGAGCATCCAAGCGATCAAGGCCGCGAGTGATCGCGGCGGGGCCGCCTGCGCGTCCTGACCCACTCGATTTTCAAAAGAGCCCCCTTTGTCCGCTGCGGATCACCGGGCGGGCCGTGCTCTTCAGCCCGCATCCACGGCGCTTGAGAAGCATTCCCGGCGCGCATCGACCATGCGCGGGCCGCCAAGCGGCCTCACTACCCTCTCCCGCAAGCGAAGAGGGATGCGCCGCCCTGCATGCGCCTGCACGGGCTGCAAAGAGGGGCGCACAGGGAGGAGCGCGCGACGATGTGGCATAGGGCGCTGGCCGGGAATTTGTTCTAGCGACCGTGACCGGCCGCCTCTCTGGGGCGCGGCGCCGCCGTGTCCCACAGCGAAATTCGCCAATGCAGGAATTCACTGTTGATTCGGTCTTAGCCAGTCAGGTCAGGCCGTCGCCCAATTACGACGATCGGCTGCGTCCGGCCGACATTCTGCTTCTCCATTACACCGGCATGGCATGCACTGCAGCCGCTATTGAGCGGCTGCGCGATCCTGCTGCGAAGGTATCTTCCCATTATGTGGTGGAAGAGGACGGAAACATCATTCAGCTCGTGCCCGAGGCGCGCCGCGCCTGGCATGCCGGTCAGTCGTCCTGGGAGGGCGCAGGCGACGTCAATTCGCGCAGCATCGGGATCGAGATCGCCAATCCAGGTCATGGTTTTGGCTATCCGGATTTTCCGGAAGCTCAGATCGCCGCAGTCATTGCGCTGTGTCGCGATATTACGGTGCGCCATGGGATTCGCCCCGACCGCGTGTTGGGGCATTCCGATGTGGCGCCGCTGCGCAAGATCGACCCCGGCGAGAAATTCCCGTGGGCGCGGTTGCACTGCGCCGGCGTCGGCGCATGGGTTCCGGCCTCGCCGATCCGAGGCGGCGCCGTACTCGCGCTCGGCGATCGCAGCCTCGAAGTCTTCGAGTTGCAGGCGGCGCTCCGCGATTATGGCTACGGGATCGGGGCAACCGGCGTTTACGATGAGGTGACCGAAGCCGTGGTGGCAGCATTCCAGCGCCACTTTCGTCCGAATTGCATTGATGGCCGCGCTGACCCGTCGACGACCGAAACGCTGCGGGCGCTGCTCGCTGCTCGCGCTTGCGGGACATGAAATTCGGGGACGGCCATGTCGCCGCCACCCGTATCGCAAGACCTATTGTTCCGATGGGGCTTCCTCGTCCGTTTCCAGTGTCGCCTGCACGAACGCCAGGGAGGCAGTGTTGATGATCACATCCTCATTCGAAGATTGCCTGAATTTGACGAGGGGCAACGATATCTCGACAACCTCGCAACTGTCATAGTCGGCGAGCGCGCCGCCTTCCTCGCTGTCTTCCCACATCCGGATCGTATAGCTTTCCCCGATTTCGAACATGCTCGCTCCCTCAGGCGCTCGTCCCCAGGGCGCGTTCCATGACGGCCGCCATGTCGTAGCCGGCCGCCCGCGCTCGCTCCAGAATCTCCGGAAGCGGCCGCTTTCCGGCCTCCGACAGGCACCACAGCGTCGCGCAGCGCGTCCCTGACCGGCAATAGGCGAGCACCGGCTTGGGCAATTCCGCCATCAAGGCGCCGAATGCGGCGGCGTCGGCTTGCGTGACGCCGCCTGACCGCACGGGCTGCATGCGCCACTCCATCCCACAGGCCTTCACGGCGGCTTCGACATCCTCGCAGCAAGGTTGGTCGGCGCTTTCGCCGTCGGGACGATTGCAGATCACCGCGCGAAACCCTGCGGCAGCGATCGCGGAAACGTCATCCGCGCGAATCTGCGGCGCGACCGACAATTCCTCAGTGATCTTGCGGATGTCCATTCCCTCTCCTCCCGGCGCGGGCCAGCCGCGACCGCGCCGGGATATTGGCCTGGATCGAGCGAATAATCAATTTCGGGTGCGGCTGGCAGAGCGTTTCCGAAGTTCGAATCATATGCTGGTCATTCCGGGGCGCCGCGAAGCGGCGAGCCCGCAATCCATAAAGCAGCGGCCGAGGGCTATGGATTCCGGGTTCGCCACCTTCGGTGGCGCCCCGGAATGGCCAAGCCGGGCAAATGCCGGTTTCATGGAATCGCTCTACTGGTCGCTCGCGTCAGCCGCTCTGAAGGGATCGGCGCGTCCGTAGCAACGTTGTGGCCTTAACCTGACGCTCATGGGGGCGGCCCTCAGGGGGCCCCTGCATGGCGTGCCGTCGGCAATATCGATATGCTGGCGATAGTGTCGAAGAGAACCCCAAAGGCAAGCGCATGAGACGAAATCCGGCCAGGGCGGCTTGGTGCGGCATCGCGGCATCGGCGGCCACATCTTCAACCTCAACGGTCTATCGGCCCGCCCGCTGTCCGACGGCATGACGGCGGGACGCCGATTGGCGGTCGAATATCTCGAGTTCTTCCGCAAATAGGTGCCGGGCTGCGAGGAACTGGAACTCGTCGCCACCGCCTCCGTCATGGGCGTGCGCGACACCCGCCGCATCGGGTGATGACGCTGCGGGCCAACGGCGCTTACTTGCCGCAGCGAGAATTGAGCAGGACGATGACGCGGTGAGGGGCAACCCCGATCATAATGCTGTCCCGGTCGAACTGACCGCGGTGATCGTGGCCGTCACCGCGGAGGAGCCGCGCGTGCTGACGATCCAGGACGCCGATCAGAATTTCGAAGCGCTGCCGACCGGACCGTTCGAGTCGGACCATCGGACGCTGCAAATCGGCCTGCGATCCTGGGTCGAACGCCAGACCCACCATCCGCTCGGCTATATCGAGCAGCTTTATACCTTCGCGGATCGCGATCGCACCCGTGACGGCGCCGGCGAGCGGCTGGTTTCGATCAGCTATCTGGGGCTGACCCGCGAGCGGCACGCGACCGGGTCGGGCGATCCGCGCTGGCGGAGCTGGTACCGCTTCTTCCCGTGGGAGGATTGGCGCTCCGGCCCGCCGGTTCTGGTCGGGCGGACCATCGCGCCCCGCTTACGGGCATGGGCGAAGGGGGTCGATGATGGGGCGACGCGACGCGAGCGCAAGAACCGGATCGACATCGCGTTTGGCTTGTCGGGCCGTCCCTGGAACGAGGAGCTGACGTTGCAGCGCTACGAGCTTCTCTACGAGGCCGGTCTGGTTCCCGAGGCAAAGCGGCGCGGATTGGTGGTCGATCCCGTGCCGGGGGCGCCGATGATGCATGACCATCGGCGCATCCTGGCGACCGGCATTGCGCGGCTGCGCGCCAAGATCAAATATCGTCCGGTCGTCTTCGAGTTGATGCCGGAGAGGTTCACGTTGCTTGCGCTCCAGCGCACCGTCGAGGCGCTCGCCGGACAGCGGCTGCACAAGCAGAATTTCCGCCGGCTGATCGACCAGCAGGGGCTCGTCGAAGATACCGGCGAGGTGGCGATGCAAACCGGCGGCCGTCCGGCCAAGCTGGTCCGGTTCCGCCGCGAAGTGCTGCTTGAGCGCGCAGTCGCCGGGACCAAGCTGCCTCTCTCCCGTCCGGCCTGAGGGCGGCCGCACGCGGCCCTGCGCGAACAGCAGCCGCAGCGGGCTTGACACGGCGAAGTTCTGCTCGCATCTAGCATAAGGCGGCCAGGGTGGGCGGAAGGCCGCGCCTTAGTAATGCTCTATATGAGCACAATCTGATGAGCACAAGGGTGCAGCATGCTGCAAGAGACCGCTATGCCCGACCTGATGGCGCGCACGGCGCCGCTTTACGAGCGCGTGAAGAGCGTAGTGCCGCCGGTCGAGTGGCCGTTTTTCGCCCGCGACATCGACGCAATCCTTGCGCTCAAGCGCGCTCGCAACGCGGTCATCCTGGCGCACAACTACCAGACCCCGGAGATTTTCCACTGCGTCGCCGATCTCGTCGGCGACAGTCTGGCGCTGGCGCGCGAGGCAACGCGCGTTGACGCCGATGTCATTGTGCTCGCGGGCGTGCACTTCATGGCGGAGACGGCGAAGCTGCTCAATCCGGGCAAGACCGTGCTGATTCCTGACACCGCCGCCGGCTGCTCGCTTGCGTCTTCCATCACGCCGGCCGATGTGCGGCTCTTGCGCCAGCGCTACCCGGGCGTCCCGGTCGTCACCTACGTCAACACTTCGGCCGCCGTGAAGGCGGAGTCGGACGTCTGCTGCACCTCAGGCAATGCGAAGAAGATCGTCGAAGCGCTCGGCGTCGACCGCGTGATCATGCTTCCCGACGAATATCTGGCGCAGAATGTGGCGGCTGAAACGAGCGTAGAGATCATCGCCTGGGCCGGACATTGCGAGGTCCATGAGCGCTTCACTGCCGCCGAGATCCGCCTCCTGCGCGAGCAATACCCCGGCATTGTCGTGCTCGCGCATCCCGAGTGCCCGCCGGAAGTCGTGGCCGAAGCGGATTTCGCCGGGTCAACCGCCGCGATGAGCGACTACGTGGGAACCAAGAAGCCGGCGCGCGTCGTCATGGTGACCGAATGCTCGATGAGCGACAACGTTGCGGTAGGGCATCCTGAAATCGAGTTCGTGCGGCCGTGCAATCTGTGCCGGCACATGAAAAAGATAACACTCTCGAACATCCGCCGGGCCCTGGAGACCATGACATACGAGGTCACCATCGATCCGGTGGTGGCGATGGGCGCCCGGCGGGCGGTGGAGCGCATGCTCGCGGTTTGAGCCGCCGGCGGCGGCGTCGGTGCGGCATTGCGATCTTCTGACTACCTGACCAGCCGCTGCAACGACCGGCCGGACCGGGAGCCGAGTTCCCTGGCATCCAGCGTGTCGTCGCTGTCCCGGTTGGCGGCTTTGAATCGCTTCTCCACGGCTGCGAGATACTCGTCCCTGGTCAAGGTGCCGTCATGGTCGCCATCCTCGGCGGCCAGCTCCCTGGCGCTCAGGCGGCCCTTCAGTTCGGGTCCGCTCAGCGTTCCGTCGTGGTCGCGATCGAGCCGGTCAAAGGCCGCGGATGCGGCCGCTTTTGTTTCGCTGAGGTCCACGGTGCCGTCATGATCGGAGTCAAGAAGCTGCAGGAAGCCTCCCGCCTTGCTTGCCGCGAGGGTTTGCGCAGCCGCGCCTGCGACGCCAAATAATACGGCGAAACTGAGCATTTTGAGGGTTTTTTTCATGATCGAGTTCTCCCTGATTGCCCCCGCAAGCGAGCAGGTAACAACACGCACGAGGCGCACTCAGTTTCTCGTAACGACGCGCTTTGCGGCCCCCGCACAGGCATGCGAGAGCGGCGCTCGAAAGCATTGTGCGCTAAGGTCGAGCGGCGCGGCAACGCCTTCGATTCAGGCCTATCGAAATCTGGTCTGACGGCGAGGGGCGGCGCAGGAGTTACCGAAGCTCGCCCCAGGGTATTCGCTCCGCTTCGCATTGACGCTGTGCGACCACCGCAAGCACCGGCAGGTGACGATCGTTCAATCCTATTTTGCGGAGCGCGCGCGACCAAAGTTCCGCCGAGGCAGTCAGCAAAACCGGCTGTTCTTGATAAACACTGCCGCGGTGAACAAAAATCAATCTGTCATCGGCGGTAACCAGGCTGCGTGCTATATCGCGATCCGCCCCGTAATACGACGGCATCATGATGCGCATGTGGCAGGCGCCGCGAACCGCTCGAATTCCGCGAAAATTCATCACCCCATCGTTCATGCCGGGTCGCGTATGGCGGTTTGGCGCGCTAAGCGATATGTCTTCAGTCGTAACCGCATCGAACCCTTGCCGCGTCAGAAATGCGATAACATCGTCTTCGGGGTGAACGTCATCGTCTGCCTTAACGGCCAGCTTCCAGAGAAGCGTCAGCGCAAGCAAGACTGCCAGAAGCAATTTAAGGGTGGGAGAAAACTTCACGTCTCACGCCCAGGAGGCTCCAGCCCAGTGTCAGAACGAGAATCAGGGCGTCGGTGACGGCGTCGCCGATCCGGCTATGAATGGCTTCATAGTATCGCAGACTTATTCCCATCGCACTCAAACGGCCGACATTGATCGCGAGCACCGAGCCGCAGGCCAGCAGGCACCACATGAGATCGCTCGAGGAGCGCCGATGTCCCACGGATTCGCTGACCGCAATCCAACAGAGGAAGGCCAGCGACATATTTGACAGCGATGAGCACGGCGGCAGTATTACGAGGTACCCGCCATCATTTACGAAGCGAACCATATTTCCGGTGCGGTCGACGCCAAGCAGCCACCCGACCAATGACGCGTCAATTTCCAAGATGAAATTTGCAAAAAATTGAAAAAGCAGACGGCTCCAGAACATGGGCACAGTCGTTGCCAACAGAATGAGAGCCCCCCGGCGCATCGGCAGGTCTGCGCCGGTGAACAGCAGAATATAGAGAGCTATCCCGCTCACGGCGATCCAGCTCAGGGCTCCGATCGGAAGCGCGATCAGCGCAAACGCAATTGCGCCGACGACGAGGTCGGCGGGGGTCACTGATTGCCCCGTGGGCCGCATCGTCCACCAAAGACCGGACGCGCAAGCGGCCAGCACGATGGCGCTGACATCGAACATGCCGACCGCGGCGTCCAACAATCCGATGTCCTGGACCGCCGCAATAGCTCTTGCGGCGATGCCGTTCACGCAGCCAAGAAAGAACAGCCCCGCAAAGAATTCATGGCGGCCGATTTGAATCCCAAGGGCCCCCGTTCCGGCTTCCCTCGCTTGTGTGGGAGGGCAGAATTGGGGATGCATCCGCCAGGTTTGGTCCGGAGAATTCGCGGTCCTAGAATCCATTCTCGGCTCTGCGGGCAGGGCGGGATCTCGCATGTGATTTTGGCCCGCAATCGTCAGAGGGCGGGGGAGGGAGCCGCGTACCGCGCATCAACGGGTCCCCGCTGCCGCTCAAGGAGGCGAATCGATGGTCCGTGAAATAGGTTACGGAGTTGACCTGCCATTCGCCCCCACCGGGTACACCCTGCTTGGTGATTGGACCGGAGTGCTTGGACCGGATGGGTTCGCCCATGAAGCGACAGCCGCTCCGCCTTGCTGCTGTGCTGAGCCGTGTGTGGGGTTGACTAATCGGCCTTGCGGCGGCGCCTTACGAGCCAATAAACACCGGCGCCGATCGCGAGGACCGGAAGGCTGGCGCCCGCGACGGGTCCTGGGGCGGCGTGATATCCGCCATCCTTCCAGTTTGAAGCACTGCCGCCCTGGAAGATCCAATTATCAGGCGAAAGCAACGCGTTATAAAAGACATACCCCGCAGGCACACCCGATAAAGCAAGCGCGATCAGAACGGTCTTAAGTAGCGGTGTCATCGGGTACTCCCTCGCGTTGCGCCTGCAAACGGCGTCGAACCGTTGATGGTAAGTCCACACATCTGCCTCAACTCTACGACTTTTTCAAGCCCCAGTTTTGACGCACGGACGTTTGGTCAAAGCGGCCGCCCTAATTATGGCGCAAAGCGCGCGTTTTGCAGGCAAGACTAGCGCACCTCGCGCGCTTCACACGCACGGATCGAGGCGAAACGAGGCCCCGCTGTGCCAAGGCCCTATTGGCCCTCACGAAGCCGCTTGCGGCGGGTTCAGAAGCGTCAGATTTGCTTGCTGGAATAGCTGCGGATCCATCCTGCGCTCGCCCCTTCGCTACCTGCCGTCAGCGGGAGCTGCGCGGCGGTCATTCCGGCGACAGCGGGAATGCGGCGCCCTGCAGCGTCGCGGCTGCGGCTGGGTCGCCCGTTTTTGCCGGGGCCGGGGTGGCCTTTGATTCCGCCAGAACGGAATCGGCAAAAGCTCTGCGCTCGCGCTGCACGATGCCGCCCGCAATGCCGACGCCGAATACGTAGAGCCAGCCTTGCGTGAAATCGAAGAGATGGGAGTTAAACAGCGAGCCGACGATGTTCTGCGCCACGACACTGAGGCCGATCCAGGCTGTATGTCCGGGATGCAGAAACATTCGAAAATGTGCCATCCACATTGCCAGCAGAAGCACGACGCCGACAAGACCGAGCGGAATGGCAGTCGCCAGGATCTGGTTGTGCGGATTGGTTGCGCCGGCTGGCGCCGTCGGGTCGGCCGCCGCCCTTTGAGCCAACATCGCCTTGGTGGAGCCTGTGCCATGGCCGAACAGCGGGGCATGGCGAACGATATTCAGGGACATTCTCCAGAATCCGACGCGGAGCCCGGCTGACGTATCGTTTGCACTGACATGAGAACTGTCGAGTTCCTCAGCGATGTGCATCACGCGAAACCGCAAGTAGGGCGAGGTCGACCAGGCGACCACCGCCAGCGCCAGCCCTGCCGCAATGAAGGCTGCAAGGGCGCGACGTTTGAAGTGCCTGATGCCGAACAATGCAAACAGCACCGCAATGGCGGCGAGCGACGTTCGGCCAACAGCGATAAAAACGATATTGCAGATGAAAATGAGCGCTGCGCCAGCAAGAAACAAGGATTTTGTGCGGGACTTGCCCCACGCTGCGATGGCGCGATCCGCCAGCGCAAAGGAGCAGAGTGCAAACACGCCGCTCTGAATGATGTAGTCCTTCACCGGCACGCCGTAGAACTTCGCCGGCCATGGGAACTGCGGCATGAGCGCGAGGAGCCATGAAAACGCGAGCAACACGCAAGCCGATGCGAAGAAAGCGGCAAGCGCCGTCTCGCCGCGGCCAGCTCTGCCGAACTGTACGAACAGCAATGGAATGACCAGGAGCTTGAGAAAGGGCACGAGGCCGGAGAGCCGCTCCGTCCAGTCGACGTCAGCCCACAGCATGCCCGCGGCGGCCAGCGCCAGCAGCGCAATCGGAATTGCCGCCGCCGGCATGAGGGCCGCCTCTTGAAGCGATGCGCCGTCTAGCGTCATCGCAACCGCGATGATCCACAGCGTAACAAGTATGGAGGTAGCCGACGTCGACCATGGCAAAGAAGCGGCGACGGCGGCCGCAAGATAGTCAACAAGTGCAGCAAGCCGGACGCGATCGAGTGTCATTGGGCCTGTTCAACCGTGTTGAAGGGTTGCAATGCCGCGCGAGCGTGAACTGAATGCGGTTTGAAACCGAACCCGAATAGCATATCAAGCTCTGAACTTTCGAGAGGGCGGAGATGAATTTTTGGCCTCTTTGAATCTTGAGTGGGTGCAGAAGCCTTAAGGGCGCGCGGCCTTGGAAACGGCCTTGATCGCTTGGATGCAGTCTTGCGGGCGGCGGCAGCCGGTCAAGGGCGATTGGCGCGCGTTTAATCGCGCGCCAATCGCCGCTTAAGCGGTCGAGACCCTTGACGGCTGCCGCCGCCCGCGACAAAGAGCATCCAAGCGATCAAGGCCGCGAGTGATCGCCGGTTGGCCGCTTTTCACGTCCTGCCCCACTCGAAATTCAAAAGAGCCAATTTTTGTCTGCATGAGCGATTTGTCATGACTGAACCTTATGGCGCGCGGCGTCCCGGCTTGATCGATAAGGCAGTGATCGCCGTGACGAGTCGCCTCCCGAACAATTGGCTGGGGTTGCGGGCAGCAATCGGGTTGCGGCGGATCGTGACCATGCGGATGGCGGGCGACAGCGGCATGGACGTCAAGCGATGGGGACTGCGAATGCGCCTGCATCCGCGTCACAATGGCTGCGAGAAGGGCCTGCTTTTTACCCCTCAAATGTATGAAATGCGCGAACGAATAGAATTGGCCGCAGAAATCGACAAAGCTGTCGCGGCCGGACGAACCTTTGTGTTCGTTGATGTGGGGGCGAACGTCGGCCTGTTCTCTCTCTATGTGGCGTCCTGCGCCGGCGCGAGAGCGAAAATTCTTGCTATCGAACCCGAGCCAGAAAACGTCAGGCGGCTGCAGTTTAACGTGGCGGCAAATCCGGGCGTTCCTATTCGCGTGATCCCTTTCGCTCTGGATGCAAGCTCTGGCAGCGTTATGTTGGAAACCAATCGCCGCGACAGAGGCGGGACGCGAACCCGGCCGAGGAGCGAGCGCAGTCACACCGGCGCCATCGAAGTCGAATGTCTTGCGCTTCAAGACGTGCTGAGACGCGAGAGCGTAACATCCGTCGACGCGCTGAAGGCCGATGTCGAGGGTGCGGAGGACAGAATTCTGGTCCCATTTTTTCGCGACGCGGCCCCGTCCCTGTGGCCTCGTCTCATTTTGATCGAGGACAGCCGCGACTCCTGGCGCGTCGATCTTTTTTCTCTTCTTGCACAGTGCGGATACGTGGTGGCGGCGAAGACGAAGCAAAACACGATGTTGCGGCGCCGCGAGACGTGATCCGTCACTCCCGCCCGAACAATCGTCTGACAAAGCGCCACAGCACCTTCGCCATCAGGGCGAAGCCGGAAATCGGTTTCACCTCTGCCGCTCCGTCACCAGCCGGGAGCGCGGGCGTTCCGCCCGGCGCCCCCTCCCTGCCCTTCTCCGCAAGCGGGGGAGAGGAGTGAGGTGGCGGCGCGACGCCGGCGCTCCCAGGGAAGGGTGCAGGCGGCGCACCGGGTTGAGGAGCTTGCGCCGGGGACGCCGACGCGGCGGAAAGGGGCTGCGCCTCGGCCTGCGCGGCCGCGGCTGGCGCGCTCTCCTTCGCCAATTGCGCCTTCAGATTGTTGGCGAACTGCGTGATGATCTGCGCGGCCGTCATCTGGATAATGCCGACGCCGCGGCCGTATTGGGCAACCGCGCCGGACAGCGTGAGATTGGTGTGCACCAGCACCTTGGCGCCGCCGCCGGCCGGTTCGAGGCGGAACGACGCGACGGCGTTTGCGCCGCCGCGGCCCTTGGCGTCGCTGCCTTGCGCAGCGACGCGCGCCGTGTGTCTCGCGTCGTCGATTTCTTCGAACTTCACTGTGCCCGCAAAGGTCAGGGCGACCGGCCCGAGGCGCACCCCGATCCTGCCCTTGTAGGTCCGCTCGTCGACGACCTCGGTGAGCGCGGCCCCCGGCATGCAGGGAGCGATCCGCCGGATGTCCATCAGGAGCGCCCACGCGTCGCCGACCGGCAGCGGAACCTCAAACGAATTGTCGAACTCCATGACGCCTGCTCGTCGTCACTCCGCCGCCGTGGCGACGCCGCCGTGGGCCTGCGACCAGCCCGCCGGGTCGGGCATGAACTTTTCCACCTCGGCAAGCATCCTGGGTTCGAATTTGTTCGACGCTTTGGCAACTCGCAAGATGTCCCACCAGGTGGCGAGCCGATGCATGGCGATGCCGAGGTCGGCGAGGATTTTGCGGCCGTCAGGATACATGTCGTAAAAGAAGCACACGAAGATATGGTCGACCCTGGCGCCCGCCTGGCGCAAGGCATTGCAGAAGTTGACCTTGCTGCGTCCATCAGTGGTGAGGTCTTCAACCAGAAGGATGCGCTGACCCTCCTTGACGTCGCCTTCGATCTGGGCGTTGCGTCCGAACTCTTCGGAATTATGCACCTTACAAACCTAACGGTTCGGCGTAGAAGAATCTTCCAACATGGAACCTAGCGTTTCTTGTTAGTGGCGCGCCCGGCGGACCTTGCTACCACGCACGCGGACCAACATGATCCGGTGACTGGCGAGTCAACCGCGGCCGTAAAGCTTGTCGGACGTGAGCTGTGCAAGCTGAGCTATGATTGCAACTGCATCTTCTGCTGTGCCGCCGTCAACCACGAATTTAACCGCGCGCGTGAAATACTCAGCACCGGAAACGGTGAGCACGTAATTGTCGTCGCCGGTCACGATCCGCTCGCTTCGATTTTCGGCATGGTCGGCAAAGACCATTCCTAGCGCGAACGCGACCGCATCCTGCGCCGCGTTTGCTCCGTCCGCACATTTCAATGCAAGGTCCGCCAGATGCTGCAAAACATTGGCGCCGCCAAAGGCAGGACGGCCGATTACGGAGGAGTAGTATTCTTGCAGGCGCGCCGCGTTCGCCACCGTCTCGCTCATTAGCGCAGCAAATCGCGCGCCGTGTAGATCGGTTCCAGGTCGATCCCTTCTTTTTTCAGGTTTTCGGCGGCGCCCTCCAGGCGGTCAACGACCGTGATTATCTTCTTGATCGTCGCGCCCCGCTCGCGCACGGCGCGGACTGCTTCCATCACGGAACCGCCCTTCGTCGTGACATCATCTATCAAGACAACGGTGCTATTGTCGGTAAAATTCCCGTCGATCTTTTTGTCGGTGCCGTGCCCCTTCTTTTCCTTGCGCACTACAAAACCTTGGATGGGATGATCGCGCCAACTCAACGCGCACACGGCCGCGACAATCGGAACGCACCCCAGCTCCAACCCCCCAATAGCATCAATGTCGGGGTCGTCGCGCAACAGGCTGTAGACGATTTCCGCGGTAAGCGTCGCGCCTTCAGGGTCGAAGGTCGTCGGCTTCATGTCCAGGTAGTAATCCGTGGTTCCGCCCGACGCCAGCTTGAAGGTCCCGCCTGAGAGCAGAGATTTCGCTTTGATAATCTCAAGCAGCCGCACCTTCACTTTCAAAAGAGCCTGGTTCTTTGAAAGAGCCGGGAGCGGCTTCCTTGTCGCACCCGCCTGCAACATAGGTGATTCTCCGCTTTGTTCCGCTCCATATGGCGGAGCATTGGTACGAAATAGGCTGTTTGCCCTCGCTTGTCAGGCGTTTTTTGCGTGTTTTCCGTAACAAATTGCCCCTGCAATCAGCTTGAATGGTAAATGGTCACCACTCGCTGCATTTACAGCCGTGACCTGACGCCGCGTGCCCCCCGGTCCCGTTAGCGTTTCTTGTTGGTGGCGCGTCCGGCTTTCCTCGATTCTGGCGGCGGTGTGCCGGTCTTGAGGGCGGCACCAAGCGCCTGTTCCAAGCTCAGCGGATAGAGCGACAAGGCGTCCTTGCGCGTTCCCTTTTTCACCGGCTGCGGGCTCGCTATATGTCGAGCGCCGTGGTCGGCTCCCTCCGGACGAACCGCGTGGGCAAAGGCGGAACCAGGATCGTACCATCACCGCGACGCATCGCCCGCCTTTGCCCACCCTACGAACCAACCACCCTCCACTCGATCGTCTCGCCGCCGCGATAGACGATTGCGCGCTCGTCGGGGCCATCGACCTTAACCTCCTCCGGCGCGACCCAGGAGGACTTTTCCAGCGTAACCGTGCCGGCGTTCAGCGGCAGTTTGTAATGCTTCGCGCCGTTGACGGACGCAAATGCTTCGAGCTTATCGAGCGCGCCCTCCTCTTCGAACACCTTGGCGTAAGTCTCAAGCGCGACCGGCGAATTGAACATGCCCGGCACGCCGTTGACGTTGACCTTGCGGGCAAAAGGATGGGGCGCCGAATCCGTCCCCAGGAAGTAGCACGATTCGCCGGAAGTTGCCGCTTTTCGCAGCGCATCGCGATCCCGAGCCGTCTTGATGACCGGCATGACATACATATAGGGCTTAAGCCCCGCGCCGAGCCAATCTGTGCGCGTCTGCACGAGATGGTAGGGCGTGATGGTGCCGCCGACCTGCGGTTTGGCGCTGTGGACAAAGTCGACGCCTTCCTTCGAGGAGAGATGCTCGAGCGTCATTCGCAGGCCCGGGAACATCTTCGTCAGAGGGATGAGCGTGCGTTCGATGAATGCTTTCTCGCGGTCGAAAATATCGACGTCAGGATCCGTCACCTCTCCGTGCATCAGGAACGGCATGTCAATTTTTTCCATGCGCTCCAGCACGCGGCAGACCTTTTTGAGGTCGGTCACGCCGGCGGCCGAATTGGTGGTCGCGTGAGCGGGATAGAGCTTTACCGCGGTGAACACGCCGTCACGGAAGCCGCGCTCGACGTCATCCGGATCGGTGTCGTCGCGCAGATAGCAGGTCATCAGCGGCGTGAACGTCGACCCCGGCGGCAGCGCGGCGAGCACCCGTTTCCGGTAGGCGGCGGCATCGGCCGTGGTCGCAACCGGGGGAACGAGGTTCGGCATCAGGATGGCGCGCGCGAAATTCCGCGCCGTGAATGGCAAGACAGCCTTGAGCATGGCGCCGTCGCGCACGTGCAGGTGCCAATCATCGGGCTTGCGGATGGTCAGGCGGGAGGTCATGCGCTGTTCCAGGTCGTGCCGCGAAAAGCGGGCATTAGCAACTACTTGGACTGAGACTACCTGATCGGGGCGGCCGCCGCCGCAAACGTCTCCATCGGAGGCTCGTCGATCATAGCGCCGGTGAGGTCCGCAACGCGGGCGAAACCTCGTTTCCTGCACCACTCCTCAAGACCGTCGAGGATCGCGAGCATCCCGGACGGATTGCGGAAGATGATGTAGCCCATCATGACGGCGGTCGCGCCGGCGAGCATGTACTCGACCACATCCTCCACCTTGACGATGCCGCCGCAGCCGATGATCGGGATCTTCACCGCCTTCGAGCACTGATGGACCATGCGTACGATGATCGGCTTCACGCCCGGCCCCGAAATGCCGCCGTATTTGTTGCCAATGGCGGGGCGGAACGTGTCGATGTTGATCTTGAGCCCGAGAATCGTGTTGGCGATCACCAGCGCGTCGGCGCCGGCGGCCTCGGCGGCTTTCGCAATCGCCACTACGTCGCCGGCGTTCGGCGACAGCTTGCACCACACCGGTTTCGCGGTCGCCTTGCGGATGCGGCTCATCACGTTGAAGGTGTGGTCCTCGTGCATGGCGAAGTTGCCGCCGCCCGGATTGCGGGTCGGGCACGAGATGTTGACCTCGATGACGTCCACCTCGGGCACGTCCACGTCGCGGGTCATCGCCTCGAAGTCGTCGGCGGTCTGGGCCGAGATGCTGCCGACCAGAGGCGGCGTGAAGCGCTTGTAGTCGGGGACCTGGTGCTCAAGGAAATATTCGATGCCCTTGGTGGGCAGGCCGATCGAATTGATCATGCCGCATTCAAGCTCAGCAACGCGCGGCGGCGGATTGCCGATGCGGTATTCCCGCGACACCGTCTTCGCCACCAGGGCGCCAAGCCGGTTGATGTCCATCACCTGGGCGAGCTCTGTGGAAAAAGCGCCGGACGCCGGCATGATCGGGTTCTTCAGCGTGACGTTCCCGATCTTCACGGTCATGTCTACCATCCGACCGCCTCCTGGAGATCGAACACCGGACCTTCGATGCACACGCGGCGCAACTCCTTGCGGCCATTGACCTCGAAGGTGCGCACGCAGACGTAGCACGGGCCGAGCCCGCAGGCCATGACCTGCTCCATCGCGACCTGACCCGGAATGCCGTGCTGCCGGGCGAGGCGCTTCATCAGTTGCATCAGCCGGTTGGAGCCGCAGGTGAAGAAGGCGTCGGCGCGTTTCGCCGCAATCAGGCCGAGCAGGATCCGCTCGACGTTCTCGACATCGCTGGAGCGGTCGCTGTCGAGCACCGGGACTACAGTACCGACTTCTCCGAACAGGTCATCTGCCATGATAAAGTCGCGGTTGCGCGCCGACAGGATGGCGGTTACGCCGACGCCGCAGCCGGCGGCGAGCTGGGAGATCGGCGCGAGAGTGGCGAGACCGACGCCGCGGCCGAGCACCACGATGTTGCGCCAGGACGGATCGAGATGAAATCCGACGCCGAGCGGGCCGACGATGTTGAGCCTGTCGCCTGCCTTCAACGTCGCGAGGCCCCTGGTGCCGCGGCCGACGCACTTGTAGAGGAACTCAATGCGGCCGCCGGCATCGTCGATGCGGTAGACGCTCTGCGGCCGCCGCAGCCACAGCTCGCCGGCATCGGGCGACGGACACAGGAGATTGAAAAACTGGCCCGGCCTGACGGTGAGCGCCTTCGGAGACGCCGCGACAACGAGATGTTTGTACTCCTCGTTGACCCAGTCGTGCGAGATCACCGGACAAAGCGCCTCCTCAGCCGGAATATCGGTTTCGATCGGAGGCGGTTCGCTCTTGCCGACGATGAACGGCGCCGATGCAAAGACATCACCCATCGCGCTCGATCTCGCCTTTCCGTGCGAATGGTGCGTAAAATTGAGCTATACCCCGGCCGGAACAAAATCAAGAACCGCCGCAATTCGTTGCGCGCGACCCTTGCCGCCGCACTGTGGTCGCGCGGTTTTGTGCAGCGCGGGTTGGTCCCCGGCTCGGCTCCACTTAGTTAACGCCCTCAGTGGCCGAGCGCCGCCTTGAGCGTCTGGAGCTGCTCCAGACGGGCCCGCGCCTTGTCGCGGCTCATATCATTCTCGGCGTCCGCAATGTCCTCCTCGCAATCCCGGATCGCCTGGGCGATCATGGCGGGGTCGATTTCCCCCACTGGGATTGCCTGCTCGGCCAGCACAGTCAGGCCCGCCGGGCCCATTTCGGCCAACCCGCCGCGCACCACGATGCGTTGCGGCCCGCCGTCTGCATGGATGGTGAGAAGGCCGGGTTTGAGCGTTGCGATATGGGGCGCATGGCCGGCCAGGACGCCGAACTCACCCTCCTCACCCGGGACATCGACCTGGCTGACCTCGCCCGCGTATAGCAGGCGTTCCGGCGACACCAGTTCGAAATGAAATGTGGCCATGACGAGCGAACCTATGCCTCGGCGGCGAGCTTCTTACCCTTTTCGACCGCCTGCTCGATGGTCCCGACCATGTAGAAGGCCGCCTCCGGCAGGTGATCGTATTTGCCCTCAACCAGTCCTTTGAAGCCGCGAATCGTATCAGCGAGATCGACCAATACGCCGGGTGCGCCGGTGAATACCTCCGCGACGTGGAATGGCTGCGACAGGAAGCGCTCGATCTTGCGCGCGCGGGCCACAGTGAGCTTATCCTCCTCCGACAGTTCGTCCATCCCCAGGATTGCGATGATGTCCTGCAGCGCCTTGTAGCGCTGCAGGACCTGCTGGACCTGGCGGGCAACCTTGTAGTGCTCCTCGCCGACCACGAGCGGCGTAAGCATGCGCGAGGTTGAATCGAGCGGATCGACGGCGGGGTAAATGCCTTTCTCGGCAATTTGGCGCGACAGCACCGTGGTGGCGTCGAGGTGGGCGAACGACGTTGCCGGAGCCGGGTCCGTAAGGTCGTCGGCAGGCACGTAGATCGCCTGCACCGAGGTCACCGATCCCTTGTGGGTGGTCGTGATGCGCTCCTGCAACGCTCCCATGTCGGTCGCGAGCGTCGGCTGATAGCCGACCGCCGACGGAATGCGGCCGAGCAGCGCCGACACTTCCGAGCCCGCCTGGGTGAAGCGGAAGATATTGTCCACGAAGAACAGCACGTCCTGGCCCTGGTCGCGGAAATACTCGGCAACCGTGAGGCCCGAAAGGCCGACCCGCGCGCGGGCGCCTGGCGGCTCGTTCATCTGACCGTAGATCAGGGCGCATTTCGATCCGGCCGTGGAGCCGTGGTGCTCTTTCGGGTCCTTGTTGACCTTCGATTCGATCATCTCATGGTAAAGATCGTTGCCTTCACGGGTGCGCTCGCCCACGCCCGCGAACACCGAGTAACCGCCGTGCGCCTTCGCGATATTGTTGATGAGTTCCATGATGATGACTGTCTTGCCCACTCCGGCGCCGCCGAACAGCCCTATCTTGCCGCCCTTCGCATAGGGAGCGAGGAGATCCACCACTTTGATGCCGGTTTTCAGAATTTGAGCTTCGGTGGATTGCTCGGTATAAGCCGGCGCCGGCTGGTGAATCGGCCGCCTGGCCTGATGCGGTATCGGACCGGCCTCGTCTACTGGATCGCCAACCACGTTCATGATGCGCCCGAGCGTGCCGTCGCCAACCGGCACGGTGATCGGCGCGCCGGTGTCGGTGACCTCCTGGCCGCGGACCAGACCTTCGCTGGTGTCCATCGCGATGGTGCGCACCGTTGACTCCCCGAGGTGCTGCGCGACCTCGAGCACCAGCCGTTTACCGTGATTGTCCGTTTCGAGCGCGCTCAGGATTGGCGGCAGATGTTCTTCGAACTGAACATCGACGACCGCGCCGATGACCTGGGTGATGCGTCCGATTCTGCCTTTGCTCATATACTGCATTCCTTGTTTTGGGCGCTTAGCGAGCGCCGCAATCACACCGCCTCGGCGCCAGAAATGATCTCGATCAGCTCTTTTGTAATCATCGCCTGTCGCGTGCGGTTATACGTCAGCGTCTGCCGGCGGATCATGTCGCCCGCATTACGTGTAGCGTTGTCCATCGCCGTCATCTGGGCGCCGTAGAACGAGGCTGTGTTCTCCAGCAGGGCGCGGAAGATCTGGATCGAGATGTTGCGAGGCAGGAGCTCGGCCAGGATATCCTCCTCGTCGGGCTCGTATTCGTAAACCGCGCCGTCGCTGCCCCCCGCGCCTGCCGGGATCACCGCTGGAATGAGCTGCTGCGCGGTCGGGATCTGCGCAATCACTGATCTGAACCGCGAAAAGAACAGGGTGCAGACGTCAAACTGGCCGGCGTCAAACAGGGCGATGATTTTTTGCCCGATGCCGGCCGCGTGCTCGAATTTGATCTGGCGCACGGCACGCAGATCGACAGTCTCGATGATGAGATCCTCGTATTGGCGCTTGAGCTGATCGAATCCCTTGCGGCCGACGCAGAGGAACTTGACGTGCTTGCCTTCGGCCGCCAGCGAGTTGGCGCGCTCCCTCGCGAGGCGCACGATCGCCGAGTTGAAGGGGCCGCACAGCCCGCGTTCGCCGGTACAGACCACGAGAAGGTGGCTGCGGTCCGAGCCGGTGCCGGTGAGGAGCCGCGGCGCGCCGGGATTGTTTCCGACCGACGCTGCGATATTGGCAAGCACCCGCTCCATGCGCTCCGCATAAGGTCGAGCGGCTTCGGCAGCCGCAGTGGCGCGGCGGAGCTTCGACGCCGCCACCATCTGCATGGCCTTGGTGATCTTCTGCGTCGCCTTGGTGGCGGCGATGCGGACCCGCATGTCCTTAAGGCTGGGCATCAGGCAAACGCTTTCGCGTAAGCATCAACCGCATCCTTAAGCCTTGCGGCGGTGGCGTCGGAAAGATCGCGCGCTTCGCGGATGTCTTTGAGAATATCGCCGTGCTTGGTCCGCAGCGCGCCGAGCAGCCCTTCCTCGAAGGCGCGCACCCGTTCGACCGGGATGGGATCGAGATATCCGTTGACGCCGGCGTAGATGACGCAGACCTGCTCTTCCATTTTGAGCGGCGAGAATTGCGGCTGCTTCAACAGTTCGGTGAGCCGCGAGCCGCGGTTGAGGAGGCGCTGCGTGGTGGCGTCGAGATCGGACCCGAACTGCGCAAAAGCCGCCATTTCCCGGTATTGCGCCAGCTCGCCCTTGATCCGGCCCGCAACCTTCTTCATCGCTTTGGTCTGCGCCGAGGAGCCGACTCGGGAAACCGACAAGCCGACGTTAACGGCCGGCCGGATGCCCTGGTAGAACAGGTCGGTTTCAAGGAAAATCTGGCCGTCCGTGATCGATATCACGTTGGTCGGGATATAAGCCGACACGTCGTTCGCCTGGGTCTCGATCACCGGCAGGGCCGTCAGCGAGCCCGCGCCGTTCTCCTCGTTCATCTTGGCGGCGCGTTCCAGCAGGCGAGAATGGAGATAGAATACGTCCCCCGGATATGCCTCGCGCCCGGGCGGACGGCGCAGCAACAGCGACATCTGCCGGTAGGCCACCGCCTGTTTGGACAAGTCGTCATAGATGATGACGGCATGCATGCCGTTGTCGCGGAAATATTCTCCCATGGTGCAGCCGGCAAATGGCGCCAGGAACTGCATGGGGGCCGGGTCCGAGGCGGTGGCGGCGACGATGATGGAATATTCGAGCGCGCCCTGCTCCTCCAGCACCTTCACGAACTGCGCGACCGTCGAGCGTTTCTGACCGACCGCTACATAGACGCAATAAAGCTTGACCTTCTCGTCGCCCGTGGCATTGAGGGACTTCTGGTTGAGGATGGTGTCAAGGGCAATCGCGGTCTTGCCGGTCTGTCGGTCGCCGATGATCAATTCACGCTGGCCGCGGCCGATCGGGATCAGCGCATCGATCGCCTTGAGGCCGGTCGCCATCGGCTCATGCACCGATTTGCGGGGAATGATGCCGGGGGCCTTGACGTCCACACGCCTGCGCTCGCCCGGAATCGGCCCCTTGTCGTCGATCGGGTTGCCGAGCGCATCGACCACGCGGCCAAGCAGGCCCTTGCCGACCGGGACGTCCACAATCGCGCCGGTGCGCTTGACGGTCTGGCCTTCGATGATTTCACGGTCCTCGCCGAAAATCACGACGCCGACATTGTCGGTTTCGAGATTGAGCGCCATGCCGCGAACGCCGTTCTCAAACTCGACCATTTCGCCGGCTTGAACATTGTCGAGACCGTAAACGCGCGCGATGCCGTCGCCGACCGACAATACCTGGCCGACTTCCGAAACCTCGGCCTCCTGGCCGAAGTTCCTGATCTGCTCCTTGAGGATCGCAGAGATTTCTGCCGCCCGGATTTCCATTAGCGGACCTCTTTCATCGCGTGCCTGAGTGCGTTGAGCTTGGTGCGCAGCGAACTGTCGACCATGCGGCTGCCAAGCTTCACCACCAGGCCGCCGATAATCGATGGATCGACCTTCACGTCGACTTGGACATCCTTTCCGGTCACCGCATTAAGCGTGTTCCGGACCTCGTCGCGATGCGCATCCGAGAGCGGCTCCGCGACCGTGACATAGGCCGTCACCTCGCCTCGGTGGCGAGCGACCAAAGCGGCGTAAGCCTTGATGATGTCGCGGACCGCAAACAGCCTGCGGTTGGATGTCACAACCATGAGAAATTGCGCTGCAAGGCCCTTTATTTCAGCCTTGTCGAGTATGCTCGCAATCGCCTTTGACTGGACGTCGGCCGTGAAGACGGGGCTGCGGACGAGGCGCATCAAATCCGCGCTCTCGTCAAGCAGCGCGTCGAATCTCTTAAGATCGGTCAAGACGGAATCAACGGTCCCCGCCTCGAGCGCGAGCTCCAACAGGGCCGTGGCGTAACGGCCCGCCAGTCCGGAGTTGATCGGATATTCGCCTGCCACAGGCTCACCGCAGGTTCTGACTATTTCCGCAGGCGAAGCGCCCCCTCTGGTTGAGGCGCAAGCCCTTGAAAATGTGTGAGGACTTGGATCTTCGGGAACGCCGCGTCAGCATAGCCCGGTAAAATCGCGGGTTTGCTAACACAGTGGGAATTGGGGCGCAATACGGCGGTCAACCGCCGTTCGTCTTATCTTCCGGCCTGATGCTGCCGGATCACATCGCCCAATTCGCGCACCGTGTCCGCCGACGTACAGCGACCCAAAGGAGCGCGCCCCTGCCGCATCCTTGAGGCCCGTTTCTCACCAGCCCCGATTCCTTCAGATTGGCCCAAGTGAGGGATTGATTTGGTGCTGCCGGTTTGCCGGCGGAGGGCCTCAGGCTAGCTGTTCCGGGCCGGCAGCCTGAGCAAAGTGCCGACCGCCGCGCACCCCTTTCCGGTCGATGGACTAAGCGTATAGCTTTCGCCCGGAGTGCTGCCGGCGTAACGCGCGCCGGGCACGAAGACCGGCAGGAACGTGTTTGGGCCGGAAATATTGAACGCTACTCTGCAAGGGAGCAGGACTACTCTGATAAGGACGCAAGGATTTCGGCCGCGGGCAAGCCGGATTTCTAAATCCGCCATGAAGATCATCAGCGGCGGACAGACGGGCGTGGACCGCGCCGCGCTTGATATTGCGATCGAGCGCGGCATGCCCTGGGGCGGCTGGTGCCCACGAGGGGGCTGGGCCGAGGACTTTCCTGATCCGCCCGGGCTCCTGAGCAAATATCCTGCGCTGCGGGAAACACCGTTCGCTCAACCGGAGCAACGTACCCAATGGAACGTGCGCGACAGCGACGCGCTGCTCCTCATCGCCGGTCGCGAGGGCCTCTCAGTCTCCGCAGGAACGCGGCGCGCCCGAGAGTTGGCCAGCAACTACGGCAAGCCGGCTCTTGTCATCGACATCAGCCGGCCGGATGCGACTGCGCAGGTCGCCGCGTGGCTCGACATGCAATGCGGACGATTTGGCGCCGGTATGGCGCTCGGCATCGGCGGTCCGCGCGAGAGCGAAGCGCCTGGCATTTACGCCAGCGCGCGCGAGTTGCTGGCGGGCGTGCTGGATCGCCTCACCAGCAACCGGGATTGAGCGGGGCGAAATCCCGAGGCGGCGTTGCCTCGCGGAGATCCTGTCCCGGGCTTCGCTTCGCTCAACCCGGGCTAAAAGTTCTGAGTGGCCCCATTCAGTCGAAACGGCCGTCCGGCGGAAAGCGGATGGTCTGATCGTAGCGCGAGGGCGTGGTCATATCCTTGTCGCCACGGGCCGGCAGCACGACCGCATCGGCAATATAAAGCCTGCCTCGGTGGTAATAGAGCGAACTGCGCACCCGGCTCCCATCCGGGCGATCGACCACGAGCGACACCCCAAAGACCGACCTTTGGTCCTGATAGACGCGCGGGAAATCGGTAAACAGCACCTCGCCCTCCCGCTGCAGCCGATTGGCCGCCTCGTTGAGGAAATTTGCGCCCATGTCGGGACGGCTCGCCAGGTCGACGACGGTCAGCTTGTAGAGGACGTGGTCATCCTCGGCCGAATAGGCCATCGACGGAAGGCCCTTGGCATAGACCGAGTCATAGGTCGATTTCATCGCCTGGGGCTTGGCCGGAAACTGGATCGCCACGCCTTGGTCGAGGTATTTGTATTCCTCCCAGGCCGATGCCGGGCGCGCCGCCAGCGAAAGCGCGAATGCGACGAAAGCCAAAATGCGCATGGCGGTCCTCAGCGATCTGGCTCACTGCACCGGCCGGTAGACCGGCGCAACAATTTCGCCGGTTCCTTCGCCGCAGCCGCGGTTGGAGCATACCCTCTGGCCGCTCGGGAACTTGACGCTCATGAGCTGACCGCCGCGCGAACCGTCCTTCATCGGGCGGAAGCCGACCTCTATGGTTTCGCCAACCCTCGGATGGTCCGGCGCCCAGCCGAGCGAAACCAGTTGCGACGGCGAACCGCCCTCGAAAGCCCATGTCGACGTCTCGCCCTTGTCATTCACGATGGTGACGTGCAGCCAGGCATGCGGGTTGACGAACTCGAACTGCTTCACGGTGCCCGACATGTACAGCACCTTCGACTGGTCGAACATGGCGAAGGCATGATGCGCAACGGCCGGCGCCGCAAACAGCGCCGCCGCAACGCTGGCAAGGCCAAGAGCTTTCATGGTCATGATCCGCTCCATGACGTGAGAAAGCGGAAGATTACCACGGATGCAGCCGCGCTGGAATCCGATTTCTCCACCACTGTCCTGTAGGGACCGGCATCCTTGACGGTATCGCAAGCCGCTAGGATCATGCTTCGATGCGATTCGAGATTTTTGGGGGAATCGCTCATGTTCGCTCATGTTCGCTTGGCGGATGGCTCTGTCCATTTGGCCGAGGTACACTGGTATGAAGCATCTGGAATCGGACGCAAAGAATTCAAGATTAAACATCTGCTTTGAAACGCGACACCATGGCAAAGCCCCCCTCAAAACAGCTCGTTGTCTGCATCGACAACGAAGGCTACGCGGCATCGCTTGAGAAGCGGAAGATTTATGTTGCGCTTCGAGCCTTTCAAGAATCCCGGCGCGGTACTGACCATACAGTTGAACCCGTTTGTCTGAAGAAGGGCGTAGCTTCCGAATCGAGAGCGTTCGTTTGACACAATCATAGCAGCGATCCCTCGAATGGCTGGAGCGGTATTGCCCAGCCGTCATATTCGAATTTCGTTCTTAAAGCACCGCCATCTCACAAAAAGCTCACCGGATCGACATCCACTTCCAGCCCAACCCCCGCCTCCGCCTTCGGCGCGCGCCGCAGCCAGCCGCGCAGATAGCCCGACAGGTCAAAATTTCGCGGCGCCTTCGCGAGCAGCCGAAATCTGTGTCGCCCGCGTATCACGGCGATCGGGGCTTCGGCGGGGCCGAGCACCTTGACGGCATCCTCCGGCGGCGCCGCGCCGGCGAGGCGGCGCGCGAAACCCTCGGCCGAATGCCGATCCGGGCCGGAGACGATGAGGCTCGCGAGCCGCCCGAACGGCGGATAGCCTCTGCGCTCGCGCGCCTCGATCTCGGTTGCGTAGAAGGCCTCGCGGTCGCCGGCAATGATCGCGCGCATCACCGGGTGGTGGGGCTGGTGGGTCTGGAGATAGCCCTGGCCGCGGCCGCTTTCGCGGCCGGCGCGGCCGGCGACCTGATGCAGGAGCTGAAACGTCCGCTCGGCCGCGCGCGGATCGCCGTTGGCGAGGCCGAGGTCGGCATCGACGATGCCGACCAGGTTGAGCTTCGGGAAATGATGCCCCTTCGCCACCAGTTGGGTGCCGATGATGATGTCCACCCGGCCTTCGGCGATCTCCTTCAGTTCCTCGCGCATGCGCTCGGCGGTGGCGACGAGATCGCTCGACAGCGCCATGATGCGGGCATCCGGGAAAAGCGCAGAAGCCTCCTCCGCAAGGCGCTCGACACCCGGCCCGCAGGCGACGAAGCTGTCGCTGGCCTGGCATTTCGGACACGAAGGCGGCCGCGGCGTAAAGAAACCGCAGTGATGACACACGAGCTGCCGCCGGAAGCGGTGGTCCACCAGCCAGGCGTCGCAGTTCGGGCAGGAAAACCGGAAGCCGCAAGGACGACACACCGTGAGCGGCGCGTAGCCGCGGCGGTTAAGGAACAAAAGTGCTTGCTCCTTGCGTTCCAACGCGATCTTCACGGCCTCGGCGAGGCGCGGCGCAACGAAGCGCCCGCGCGGCGGTCCTTCGCGGGTGAGATCGATCGCCTCGGTTGCGGGCAGGTGTGCGCCCCCGAACCGCTCGGGCAGACGCAAACGCCGATACCGCCCGCGCCTTGCGTTGACTTCGGTCTCGATCGAAGGCGTCGCGGAGGCGAGTACGACCGGGATTTTTGCGATGTGGCCGCGCACAACCGCCATATCGCGGGCGTGGTAATGGACTCCATCCTCCTGCTTGTAGGCTGCGTCGTGCTCCTCGTCGACGACGATGAGGCCGAGATCGGCGTAGGGCAGGAACAGCGCCGAGCGCGCACCCGCCACCACGCTGACTTCGCCGGCCGCGACCGCGCGCCAGGCGCGGGAGCGCCGCCGCGGGCTCACCTGCGAATGCCATTCTGCCGGCCGCACGCCGAAACGCGCGGCGAACCGATCGAGGAACTGCGCCGTGAGCGCAATCTCCGGCATGAGAATGAGGCTCTGCCGGCCGCGCGCGACGGCTTCGGCAACCGCCTCAAAATAGACTTCGGTCTTGCCCGAGCCCGTGACGCCGTCGAGCAGCGTCACGGAAAAGCCTTCCCGGACGCTGGCGCGCAGCGCGGCGGCGGCCGCGGCCTGCGCAGGAGTGAAATCCGGCGCCGCAAAGGCAGGGTCGGGAGCCCTCGCCGCAGGTTCCGGCGGCAGCTCCACGACTTCGAGCGTGCCTTCGTCGATCAGGCCGTCGATCACGGCGACCGACACGCCGGCGTCGCGCGCAGCATCGCGTTTGCCGTGGGCAAGGCCGTCGGCCAGCGCGTCGAGCAGCCGAGCCCGTGCGGCCGTCATGCGCGCAGGCGGCGGACCGGCGAGCCGAATGCCGATCCGCGCGCGCTCCGGGCTTAAATGCTCGCTCATCCGCAGCGCCATGCGCGCCACCATGCCGCGCGGGCTCAGCGTGTAGCCGGACACCCAGTCGACGAACTTGCGCAGCTCTGGCCGCAGCGGCGGAATGTCGAGCTTTGCCGCCACATCTCTGAGGCGATTGTCGAGCCGCGGATTGGGCGTCGCATTGTCGGCCCATACCACGCCCGTGCATTCGCGCGCGCCCAACGGCACCCGAACGAGGTCGCCGGGCGCAAGCTCCAGGTCATCCGGCGCCCGGTATGAATAGGCACGATCGAGCGCGACCGGAATCAGCACGTCGACGATGCGTTTGGTCATGGTTCTTTTTGTGCTCGTCGACTGCGTTTTCCGGCCATACCGGACACAGCGCTTTCTCGGGCCGTGGCCGGACTTGTCCCGGCCGCCGCGTTGCGCTCGCTCTGCGCTCTCACGATCGGGGTCGCCGGAACCAGCCCGGCGACGACGGGAGGATATGTGATTCGAAGCGATCACCCCTACTATAGGGCCGATTCGGCGCGTTAATGAAACCGACACGCAGGGGGTGCGATAACGCGCGAGGTGTCAAGATTGAAAAGGATTGCGGTCCTACGATGAGCGAACCCAGGAATCCGCCGGCCAATGCCGACGCCGATCTGCCCTTAACGGTGCCGGAGGTCGCCGCCGAAATCCGCGACTGGCTCTCCCATCTCGGCGCCGAGCGGCGGATGTCGAAGAAGACGGTGGAAGCCTACCAGCGCGATGTCCGGCAATTTCTCGATTTTCTGGCGATACATTTCGGCGGCCGGGTGACGCTCGCGGGCTTACACGGGATCGCCGCCCAGGATGTTCGCGCTTTCATGGCGCATCGCCGCAGCCAGGGCGCTTGCGGGCGATCCCTCATGCGCTCGCTCGCCGGCATCCGCTCATTTGCGCGCTTCCTGGAGCGGCAAGGCAACGGCAGAGTCGGGGCGCTTCACGCTGTCCGGGCGCCCAAGACGCCGAAGACGCTGCCGAAACCGCTGGCCATTGCGCCCGCCAAGCGCCTCGCCGACGCAGGCTTGCGCGCCGGCGAAGAACGCGCGCCCTGGGTGCTGGCGCGCGATGCGGCGGTGCTGGCCCTGCTTTACGGATCGGGGCTGCGCATCTCCGAGGCGCTTGGCCTCAAGGTCAAGGATATTCCGGCGCCCGGCCGCGGCGACACCATTACCGTCACGGGGAAGGGCAACAAGACCCGCATGGTTCCGGTGCTGCTTCCGGTGCTGCAGCTTGTTGCCGATTATTTCGCGATTTGTCCCTATGAGCGCGCGCCGGATGCGCCGGCCTTCGTTGGCGCCAAGGGCAGGCGGCTGTCGCCGCGCATCATTCAGCTCGCAATGGCGGGCTTGCGCGGCGCGCTCAACCTGCCGGAAACCGCCACGCCCCACGCGCTGCGGCATTCCTTTGCGACCCACCTCTTATCGCGCGGCGGCGATTTGCGGTCGATCCAGGAGCTGCTCGGCCACGCTTCCTTGTCGACCACGCAGGTCTACACCGCCATCGATGCCGACCGGCTCATGCAGGTGTACCGCAGCACCCATCCCCGTGCGTCCACCTGAGCGTGGACAAATCGGGCGCATGATGGCGTGTTTCCTCATGCGAGCCGCAACATTTGCGCAGTTTTTGCCCGGCTTACCCTCCCGCCTCGGCAGGGCAATCGCATGTGGGTCCAGCCGTGCGGCGCTCCCTCTCCCCGCTTGCGGGGAGAGATGAGGCGGCCCCATGCGATTGTCCTGCCGGGGCGGGGAGAGTAGGGTCGAGGCCCACAGAGGAGGGATGAGCCATGGAAGCTCATGAAAAGTTGGAACAAGCCGAACACGCGGAGCATGCCGCTGGCGTGAATAAGCAGATCGCGCTGCTGATTGCGATCATGGCGCTGTTTCTTGCGTTGTCCGAGATGCTCGGCAAGAGCGCCAACACGGAGGCGATTACCCTCAACATCAAAGTGTCCGACACTTGGAATTTCTTTCAGGCCAAGAATATTCGCCGCACCGTCGTTCTTGCAGCCGCCGACGAAATGAAAGTCGAGACGATACGCGTCAGCGACAGTCCCGCGAAGGACGCCATGAACAAGCAGATCGACGAATGGCAGAAGACGGCCGCGCGCTATCGCTCCGAACCGGAGACGCGCGAGGGAACGACCGAGCTTGCCGAGCGCGCCATGGAAGCCGAGCATGAGCGCGATACGGCGCTCGCGCGCTATCACAATTACGAGATCGCGTCGGCGGCCTTTCAGATCGGAATTGTACTCTGCTCGGCCGCGGTTATCACCGGCATGTTTGTGCTGGCCTGGGCCGCCGGCGGCGTAGCAATTCTGGGTATCGCATTTACGGCGCTTGGACTGTTTGCTCCCCATGCGCTTCATTTGGGTTAGTCCCGCCGCGCCAGAAGTCGTTCCGGGCGCCGTCGCGCGTCGGCTGTTGCCGATGTGCGCATCTTATAGTGCCGATCTGTGGTAAACCCGAGATCGGATGCGGCGAGCCCGGAACCCATAGCCGCGGCGCTCGGGGGATGGATTCCGGGCTCGCGTGCTGCGCAGGCGCCCCGGAATGACGCCTCAAACATCTTATGACGCAGTAGCATTAGACGGCGCTCCAGTCGACTGAACTATGGCCGGGCTCGTCCCAACGCTTGTCCCGGCCGTCGACGGCTTTTCCGCGTCGCGGCGAGTCAGAAACGCACGGTCCTCTCCCACTTCGTAAGCGCCGGAATGCCGGCACAAGATCACATATGGATCGCGCGCTTGTCCACGGCCAGCGCGGCTTCCTTCACGGCCTCGGGCAGAGTCGGGTGGGCGTGGCAGGTGCGGGCGATATCCTCGGCCGCGGCGCCGAGCTCCATCGCGATTGCGGCTTCGGCGATCATATTGCCGGCGTCCGCGCCGATGATGTGGACGCCCAGCACCCGGTCGGTCTTGGCGTCGGCTAAGATTTTCACGAATCCGTCGGTCTGCTGATTGGCCTTGGCGCGGCCGTTGGCCGTGAAAGGAAATTTGCCCACATTGTAGGCCACATTGGCGGCCTTGAGCTCCTCCTCGGTCTTTCCGACCGAAGCCACCTCCGGTGAGGTGTAGATCACATTCGGAATGACGTCGTAGTTCACATGGCCGGCCTTGCCGGCGATGATTTCCGCGACCGCGACGCCTTCGTCCTCCGCCTTGTGGGCCAGCATCGGCCCCGCGATCACGTCGCCGATGGCGTAGATGCCCGGCACTGAGGTGGCAAAACGGCCGTCGACCGGAATGCGGCCGCGCTCGTCGAGCTTGGGCCCGATCGCCTCGAGGCCGAGACCTTCCGTATAGGGTACGCGGCCGATGGCGACGAGCGCCACGTCGGCCTCGATTGTGGAAGCTGCGCCGCCCGCCGCGGGCTCGACGGCTGCCTTCAAGACCTGTTCGCTCGAATCGATCGCAGCCACCTTCGAGGCAAGCTTGAAGCTGATGCCCTGCTTTTCCATGAGGCGCTGGAATTGCCGCGCCACCTCGGCGTCGATGCCGGGCAGGATGCGGTCAAGAAACTCCACCACCGTGACTTGGGCGCCGAGCCGCCGCCAAACCGAGCCGAGTTCAAGACCGATGATCCCGGCGCCGACGACCAACAGATGCCTCGGCACCCTCTCAAGCGAGAGCGCGCCGGTCGACGACACGATCCGCTTCTCGTCGATTGCCACTCCCTTGAGCCGCGCCGCATCGGAGCCCGTGGCGATGACGATCGCCTTGGCGTCCAAGGTGCTCCCCGGTCCGCCCGCCGGCTTCACCTCGACCCTGCCGGGCGCAACGATCCGGCCGACGCCGGCATGAGCCTCAATCTTGTTCTTGCGGAACAGGAAAGCGACGCCCTTGACATTGCCATCGACCGCATCGTCCTTGAACCGGAGCATGGTTGGAAGATCGAGCGCAGGCGTTGCGACCTTGATGCCCATCCTGGCGAAAGCGCGCCCGGCCTCCTCGAACCGCTCGGAGGCGTGCAGCAGCGCTTTGGACGGAATGCAGCCGACGTTGAGACAGGTGCCGCCGAAGGTCTTATCCTTCTCGACCACCGCGACCTTCATGCCGAGCTGCGCCGCGCGGATGGCGCAGACATAGCCGCCGGGACCGCTGCCGATGACGATGAGGTCGTAGGAGGGCATGTCAGTCACAAGTCCAGCACCAGCCGCGCCGGGTCCTCCAGGCACTCCTTCACCCGCACCAGGAACGTCACCGCCTCGCGCCCATCGACGATCCGGTGGTCGTAGGAGAGCGCGAGGTACATCATCGGCCGCGCCTCGATCTTGCCGGCGACGACCACCGGCCGGTCCTCGATCTTGTGCATGCCGAGAATGCCTGACTGCGGGGCGTTGAGGATCGGGGTCGACATCAGCGAGCCGTAGATGCCGCCATTGGTGATGGTGAAGGTGCCGCCTTGCATCTCCTCGATCTTAAGCAGCCCATCTCGCGCGCGCCGTCCGTAGTCGGCAATCTCCTTCTCGATCTCCCCAAGCGATTTTGCGTCGCAATTGCGCACCACCGGCACCACCAACCCTCGCTCGGTCCCGACCGCGATGCCGATGTGGTAGTAATTCTTGTAGATGATGTCGGCGCCGTCGATCTCGGCGTTGACGGCGGGAATTTCCTTGAGCGCCTGAACGCAGGCGCGCACGAAGAAGCCCATGAACCCGAGCTTCGCGCCGTGCTTCTTTTCGAACAAATCCCGGTAATGACCGCGCAGCGCCATCACGGCGCTCATGTCGACCTCGTTGAAGGTCGTCAGCATCGCGGCGGTGTTCTGCGCGTCCTTGAGGCGCCGCGCAATGGTCTGCCGCAGCTTCGTCATGCGCACGCGCTCTTCGCGCGCGGCGTCGTCGGCAGGCGACGGAGCGCGCGCCTGAACGGCGGCCGCTGGCTGAGCAATCGCCGTCGGCGCTGCCGCGGCGCGCTCGATGGCGGCCAGCATGTCCCCCTTGGTGACGCGGCCGTCCGGGCCGGTGCCTCTGACCGATTCGGGCGCAATGCCGGATTCCGCGCTCAGCCGGCGCACCGAAGGCGCGAGCGGCATCTCGGCCGCGGGCTTCGGAGCCTGGGGCGGTGGGGCAACCTGTGGCGGCGGAGCAGGAGCGGCCGGGGCCGCCGGAGCGGCGGGCGCTCTCGCGGGAGGGACGGCCTTCGCCGGCTCTGCGGCTGCCCCCACCCTACCCTCCCCCGCATGTGGGGGAGGGTAGGGTGGCGGGCGGACGCCGTCGCTTGGCTTGATCTGCCCCAGCAGCGCCCCCACCGCAACCGTCTCACCGTCTTTGGCGGCGATCTCCGATAGAACGCCGGCAGCGGGCGCCGGCACCTCGATCGTCACCTTCTCGGTCTCCAATTCGACGAGCGGTTCATCGGCAGCCACGACGTCGCCGGGCTGCTTGAACCATTTTCCGATCGTGGCCTCTGTTATCGATTCACCGAGCGTGGGGACCCGAATTTCGGTCATGGGGGCAGTTCCTGGTCAAGCAAACTTCTGCGGCGAACCGTAGGGCGGATTACAACGTGCGACGATCAGGCGCCGCAGGGTGGGCAAGGCGCAGCATGCCCGTCCGCCGCCTGGGGTGGGCACGGCGCGCGGCTTTCGGCAAGCTCCGGAGCGCACCTTTGCCCGCCTTACACGCGATCTCGAACGAAGCCGATTTATCCCTCACTCAGCGCCTCGTCGAGCAGCGCCTTTAGCTGCGCGAGATGTTTGGACAGGAGCCCGGTCGCGGTCGCGGCGGCGGCAGGCCGGCCGACATAGCGCGGCCTCGCGTGTGCGCTGCCTGCCTGGTTGAGCACCCACATGAGGTAGGGCTCGATAAAATGCCAGGCCCCCATGTTGCGGGGCTCTTCCTGGCACCAGACGACCTCGGCCTTTTTGAAGCGGCCGAGTTCCTGGGCCAGAGCCTTCACGGGGACGGGGTAGAGCTGCTCGACTCGCAGCAGGTAGATGTCCCCGATGCCGCGCTTTTCGCGTTCTTCGTAGAGATCGAAATACACCTTGCCGGAACACAGAATGACTCGCCGGATCTTCTCATCGGGCGCGAGCGCCGTTTTCTCGCCTTTGCGGAATTGAGCGTCATCCCACAGCAGCCGGTGGAAGGTGCTGCCCGGTCCCATCTCGTCGAGCCGCGAGACGGCGCGCTTGTGGCGCAGCAGGCTTTTCGGCGTCATCAGGATCAGCGGCTTTCTGAACTCGCGTTTGAGCTGACGGCGCAGGATATGAAAATAGTTCGCCGGCGTGGTGCAGTTGGCGACCTGCATATTGTCTTCGGCGCACATCTGCAGGAAACGCTCGAGCCGCGCCGAGGAGTGTTCCGGTCCCTGGCCCTCGTAGCCGTGCGGCAAAAGGCAAACGAGCCCCGACATGCGCAGCCACTTGCGCTCGCCCGAGGAGATGAACTGATCGAATATGACCTGCGCGCCGTTCGCGAAATCGCCGAATTGCGCCTCCCACAACACCAGCGCATTCGGCTCTGCGAGCGAATAGCCGTATTCGAAGCCGAGCACCGCCTCCTCTGAGAGCATCGAATTGACGACCTCGTAGCGTGCCTGCCCGGGCGCCACGTAGTTGAAGGGCGTGTAGCGATTTTCGTTCTCCTGATCGATCAGCACCGAATGCCGCTGCGAGAACGTGCCGCGCTCGGAGTCCTGGCCGGACAGGCGGACCGGATGACCTTCAACGAGGAGCGAGCAGAAGGCGAGCGCTTCAGCGGTGGCCCAATCAATTCCAGCGCCGGACTCGACGGCCTTGCGGCGGGCGTCGAGAAACCGCTGGATCGTGCGGTGGACATGGAAGGTCTCCGGCACGGTCGTAATTTTCGCGCCGATGTTTTTGAGCACCTTGAGTTCAACGCCCGTATTGCCGCGCCGCGGATCGTCCGACACCTCCGCAACCTTGAATCCGGCCCAACGGCCGTCCAGCCAGTCCGCCTTGTTGGCCTTGTAGCTCTGGCTTGCCTCCAGCTCGGCATCGAGCCGTGCGCGCCAGTCGCGTTTCATCTTTTCGACCTCGCCGTCGGTGATGACGCCTTCGGCAATCAGCTTCCTGGCGTAAATCTCCAACGTTGTCGGATGAGCGTGGATCGTCTTGTACATCAGCGGCTGCGTGAACATCGGCTCGTCGGCCTCGTTGTGGCCGTGGCGCCGGTAGCAGAACATGTCGATGACGACCGGCTTCTGGAACTTCTGCCGGAATTCGGTGGCGATCTTTGCGGCGAACACGACCGCCTCCGGGTCGTCGCCGTTGGCGTGGAATATCGGCGCTTCAATCATTTTCGCCACATCTGACGGATAGGGCGACGACCGGCTGTAGCGCGGATAGGTCGTGAAACCGATCTGGTTATTGACAATGAAATGTACCGAACCGCCGGTGCGGTGCCCGCGCAATCCGGAAAGGCCGAAGCACTCGGCGACCACGCCCTGACCGGCGAATGAGGCGTCGCCGGATATCAGCAGCGGCATTGCGCAAGTGCGATCCTCGGGGGTAGCGCCAAGCTGATCCTGCTTGGCGCGAGTCTTGCCGAGCACGACCGGATTGACGATTTCCAGGTGCGACGGATTTGCGGTCAGCGAGAGGTGGACAATGTTGTTATCGAATTCGCGATCCGATGACGCGCCAAGGTGATATTTCACGTCGCCGGAGCCCTCGACCTCGTCGGGCGACGACGAGCCGCCCTTGAATTCGTGGAAAATTGCGCGATGCGGCTTCGCCAGAACATGGGCGAGCACATTGAGGCGGCCGCGGTGGGCCATGCCGACGGAGATGTCCTTCACGCCAAGCGCGCCGCCGCGCTTGATGATCTGCTCCAGCGCCGGAATCATCGCTTCCGCGCCGTCCAGTCCAAACCGCTTGGTGCCGGTGAATTTGAGGTCGCAGAACTTCTCGAATCCCTCGGCCTCGACCAGCTTGTTGAGGATCGCCCGCTTGCCCTCGCGGGTGAAGGTGATCTCCTTGTCCGGACCCTCGATGCGTTCCTGAATCCACGCCTTCTGCTGAGGATCGGAGATATGCATGAACTCGACGCCGAGCGTCTGGCAGTAGGTGCGCCGGAGAATCGCCATGATCTCCCGCAGCGTGCCGAATTCGAGCCCAAGGACGCGATCAAGGAAGATCCTGCGGTCGTAGTCCGCATCGGCGAAGCCATACGTCGCTGGATCGAGCTCCGGCGCCTCTTTCTGCGGTTCCAGGCCGAGCGGATCGAGGTTTGCGTGCAAATGGCCTCGCGCCCGAAAGGCGCGAATCAGCATCAGCGCCTTGACCGAGTCGCGCGCTGCCTGCTGGACGGCGCCAGCCGAGACTTCAACGCCTTTCGCCTGGGCCGCGGCCAGCACCTTCTCGCCGATGGCCTTCTCAACCTGCCCCCATTCGGCTTCGAGCGCCGCGACGAAATCACCGTTGGGGAGCGGCGGCCAATCGGCCCGCTGCCAGGAAGGACCGCGGGCGTTTTGCAGGACATCCCGCGCAGGATCTTTGAGGCCTGAAAAAAACAACTGCCACTGGGCATCGACGGCCTGCGGATCCGCCTCGTAGCGCGCGTAGAGCTTGTCAATGTAGTCGGCATTGCCGCCGTACAGAAACGAAGTCTGGGCGAAAGCTAAGTTCGCGTCCTGCCGTGACATCGAAAGCGATCCCTAAAAGCGCAATCTGGGGTCCATCCTCCGGCCGGTCGCATGAATCATGCCAATCCAGCCCACCCATTTCTACGCGCCCGATTTGTGCCCTTTATTTATGTACCTTCTGCGGCCTCGCAATTCGTCCAAAGCGGGCAAGAACTCGAAACAGTTAAATTTCACTGAGTTACGACGCCACTGTCCTTGCCTCTCCGCGCCTGCCGGGAGAGGGAGCGCGCCCGTGGCAGGCGCCGCACGCAATTGCCCTGGCATGAGGGGAGGAGCGGCGAGAGCGATGTGACATGACTCGCGGGGCAACAGGGCGCGCCGCAGTCTTCAGGCGCACTGTTCGCCCGACTTCAGCTTTTAAGCACTTCAACCAGGGTCTTGCCGAGGCGCGCCGGCGATGGCGATACGATGATACCGGCGGACTGCATGGCCTCGATTTTCGATTCGGCGTCGCCCTTCCCGCCCGAAATGATCGCGCCCGCATGGCCCATGCGGCGGCCGGGCGGGGCGGTGCGGCCGGCAATGAAGCCGACGACGGGCTTCTTGCGCCCGCGCCTGGCCTCGTCCTTGAGGAACTGCGCCGCATCTTCCTCGGACGATCCGCCGATCTCCCCAATCATGACGATCGACTTGGTCGCCTCATCGGCGAGGAACATTTCCAGCACGGCGATGAAATCAGTGCCCTTGATCGGATCGCCCCCAATGCCAACCGCGGTGGTCTGGCCGAGGCCCTCTTGCGTGGTCTGAAAGACCGCCTCGTAAGTGAGGGTGCCCGAACGCGATACGACGCCAACGGAGCCGGGCTTGAAGATGCTGCCCGGCATGATGCCGATCTTGCACTGACCGGCCGTCATGACCCCCGGGCAATTCGGCCCGATCAACCTCGATTTCGAACCGCTCAACGCCCGCTTGACCTTCACCATGTCGATGACCGGAATGCCCTCGGTGATGCAAACGATGAGCGGTATCTCGGCGTCAATGGCTTCCGCGATGGCGTCCGCCGCCCCGGCCGGCGGCACATAGATGACGCTCGCATCGCAACCTGTTTTCTCGCGCGCTTCCATTACGGTGTCGAAGACCGGCAGCCCGAGATGGGTCGATCCTCCTTTGCCCGGCGATGTCCCGCCGACCATCCTGGTGCCATAAGCGATGGCCGCCTCCGAATGAAAGGTGCCGTTTTTGCCGGTAAAGCCCTGGCAAATGACCCTGGTGCCTGCGTCGATCAGAACCGCCATCAGGCTGCCTCCCGCACCGCCTTGACAATCTTCTGGGCAGCGTCGTCGAGATCGTTTGCCGGGGTCACGTTGAGGTTGGATGTGGCGATGATGTGTTTTCCCTTATCTACGTTGGTGCCTTCGAGGCGCACCACAAGCGGCACCCGCAGGCCCACTTCCTTGACGGCCGCCACCACGCCTTCAGCGATGACGTCGCACCGCATGATTCCTCCGAAGATGTTGACCAGGATGCCCTTTACTTGCGGATCGGACGTGATGATCTTGAACGCTGCCGCGACCCGGTCCTTGGTGGCGCTGCCGCCGACATCAAGGAAGTTGGCGGGTGATTCTCCATAAAGCTTGATGATGTCCATGGTGGCCATCGCGAGCCCGGCGCCGTTAACCATGCAGCCGATGGTCCCATCAAGCGCAACATAATTGAGGTCGTGCTTTGACGCCTCGATCTCCTTTTCGTCCTCCTCGGTGATGTCGCGCAACGCCGCGATATCGGCGTGGCGGAACAGCGCATTGTCATCGAAGCTGATCTTGGCGTCGAGGCAGATGAGCTCGCCTGATCCGGTGACCACGAGGGGATTGACTTCCAGCAAGCTCATGTCCTTGGCGACGAAGGCCGCATACAGCCTGGCCAGCAATCCTTCCGCCTGCTTGGCGAGAGAACCCGTCAGCCGCAGCGCCTGCGCCAGCCGCCGGCCGTGATGCGGCATAGCGCCGGTTGCCGGATCGATAGAGAAGGTGACGATCTTCTCCGGCCTCTCGCGGGCGACTTCCTCGATGTCCATGCCGCCTTCGGTCGACGCGACGAACGCAACGCGCGATGTGGCGCGGTCGACGAGCGCCGACAGGTAGAATTCCTTTTCTATCGCCGAGCCCTCTTCAATGTAGAGGCGGTTGACGACCTTGCCCTTGGGGCCGGTCTGATGGGTGACGAGCGGCGCCCCCAGGATGCGCGTTGCCTCGCGGGTCACCGCTTCAATTGAGCTGACGACCTTGACGCCGCCCGCCTTGCCGCGCCCGCCCGCGTGGATCTGGGCCTTGACGACCCATACAGGTCCGCCAAGCTGGTGCGCCGCCTTCTCGGCCTCCGCGACTGAGAACGCCGGGATGCCGCGCGGCACCGGAATCCCGAATTCTCGCAAAACCACTTTGGCCTGATATTCGTGGATGTTCATGGCATGTCTCGGAGGACGAAGGACGGACGACAGAGGACAGAAAGACGGATAGGGACAGATTATCTCACCGGGCGCTCTGACCTGCTGTGCTCTGTTGTCTGTCGGCCGGCCTCTGTCGTCTGCTATGCAAGGCTTGGCACGAGCTTAAGGCAAGCGTCCACCAATCCGCGTACGGAATTGACGGATTTTTCCAACATCGCGCGCTCCGCCCCATTGAGTTCGATCTCCACGATCCGTTCGACGCCCTTGGCGCCGATCACCACAGGGACGCCGACGTAGAGGTCCTTGACGCCGAATTCGCCGTTGAGGTAAGCGGCGCACGGCATGACGCGTTTCTTGTCGCGAAGATAGCTCTCCGCCATGGCAATCGCGGATGCGGCCGGAGCATAGAATGCCGAGCCGGTCTTCAGCAGATTGACGATTTCGGCGCCGCCGTTGCGGGTTCGCTCGACAATTTCGTCAATGCGCGCCTGGGTCGACCACCCCATGCGAACGAGGTCCGGAAGCGGAATGCCCGCGACGGCCGAATAGCGCACCAGCGGCACCATGGTGTCGCCGTGGCCGCCGAGCACGAAGGCTGTTACATCTTCGACCGAAACGTTGAATTCCTCCGCGAGGAAATAACGGAAACGCGCCGAGTCCAGCACGCCGGCCATGCCGACCACCCTGTGCTTGGGCAGGCCGCAGCATTTCTGCAGCGCCCACACCATCGCATCGAGCGGATTGGTGATGCAGATCACAAAGGCGTCCGGGCAGTATTTCTTGATGCCAGCGCCGACCTGCTCCATGACCTTGAGGTTGATGCCGAGAAGATCGTCGCGGCTCATGCCGGGTTTGCGCGGCACCCCCGCCGTCACGATGCAGACGTCGGCGCCGTTCATCGCCTCATAGGAGTTCGCGCCGAGATAGCGCGTGTCGCTGCCCCCGATCGGCGTTGACTGGGCGATATCAAGGGCCTTGCCCTGGGGAATCCCCTCAACGACGTCGAACAGCACCACGTCGCCAAGTTCCCTGAGCCCGATGAGTTGTGCGAGCGTGCCGCCGATTTGACCCGCGCCGATCAACGCAATCTTCTTGCGCGCCATCTGAAAAATATCTCCGATCTGTTGCCGGAAAATCCTGCCGAGGCTTGAAGCGCTCGCCTCGCTCCGCGGGTGTTAACCTGTTCGGCCCCGGCATTCAAGCCGGTCACGTCTCGACAATGCCTTCGGAGGAACCCGTGACCGCCGTTCGACGCCCATGGGGCAGCGCTAGATACTCGGTCGATCCCATTTCGATGAGGCGCGAGGCCGTGCGCTTGAATTCGCTCGCCTCGTAGCCTTCAGCGCCCAAATAAAGGGCGTCCGGCTTGGCTGCGGCGGACGCAATAAGCTTGACGCCGGCATCGTAAAGCGTGTCGATCAACGCGATAAAGCGCTTGGCTTCATTGCGTTGCGCATAGGTCATGACCGGGACGCGGTCGATGACGATCGTGTGAAACTCCTGCGCTACTCGCAGATAGTCGATGGCGCCCAGCGGCTGCTCGCAAAGCTCGTGAAAGCTGAAACGCGCTGCGCCCATGGCGGCGCACGGCACGCGGAGCAGGTGTCCCTTGACAGCGAGCTCGACCGCAGCGGCCTCACGACCGCCGGTGAGACGCCGCCACGCGACATCGAGCGCCTTGGTCGCAGCATCATCGGCCGGCACATACCACACGGGCATATCGATGAGCTTTTCGAGGCGGAAATCGGTCCGCGCTTCGAGCCGCAACACGTCCAGGCGTTCGTTGACGAGGTCGATGAATGGCAAGAATAGCGCCCGGTTGAGACCTTCGCGGTAAAGCTCCGAGGGTTCGACATTGGATGTCGCCACCACAACGACACTGCGATCGAACAGGCGTGTGAACAGGCGCTGGAGAATCATTGCGTCGGCGATATCGGTGACGTGAAATTCATCGAGACAAAGAACCCTGGCCTCCTCGGCAAGGTCCGCCGCCGTGAGGCCGATCGGGTCGCCTTCGGCAATTTCGCCAAATTTCAACTTGTTGCGGTAGATGCGCAGACGCTCGTGAACGTCGAGCATGAAGGCGTGAAAATGCACGCGTCGCTTACGCCTGACCGGGCATGCGGCGAAAAAAAGGTCCATCAGCATCGTCTTGCCGCGGCCGACCTCGCCCCAAATGTAGAGCCCCTTAAGCTCTCTGCCGCCCTTCGCGCGCTTTCCGAACAGCCAACCCAGCGAGGACGATTTGCGCGCCAGCCGGTGAATGGCAAGCTGCTCATTCAGGCGCGCCAATTTCGCTACGACCGCTTCCTGAGCGGGATCGCGTTCGATCTCGCCAGCCGCAACGAGCGAGGCATATCGAGCGGAAGTGGGGTCGGCCATTTGTCTTGATTTGGCAAGATGAGAGCGGGAGCGTCGGCGCGGGACGGCGGTCAGTTTATTGGCAGAGCCACGCTCGATTGCGACACAATTTGTTGCGGTCTGATTCCAAGCGTAGTCTTTTGTGCCGCGAGGAGCGAAGCGACGTCCGGAAACGGGCGGTCCCGCCTTGCGCTTGCTCGGGCTGCCAGGCTGCAGCCTGGGCTGAGCGCCAGCGAAACCCGGGAACTCGTGCGGTTTGTCCCTCGGCCGGGCCCGCATTTCGCGCAGTTTATCCTCGGGCCGGCCGGAGGCCGGACCCGGCGGCTCCATGCGGGTTACGAAAAAACGGAAGTGAGGCATTTCATGCGACAAGCGGATATTGCGCCTCGACCACATAAGGACCGCCGCCGACGGAAGCGCGCGAGGAATACAGGACGAAGCGCGACACGGAAAATGGCGGCGAGCGGAACGGCTGCTTGACTGACAGAAAGTCGGCCACCTGGCGGCTCGACGTATCGCGCAAGCGGGCCAGCGTGATATGCGGCTTGTATTTGCGTTCGGGCTCAAGCCCGACCCTCTGCATGATCCGCTCATGGTCGGCTTGAAGCTCGATAAGCTCTGCGGTTGGCGGGACCGCCGCCACAACGACGCGCGGCTTGTTGCCGCCAAAGGAGTCGAGACCGTCAATCCAAAGGTCGAACGCCGGCCGCTCCACCTTGCTCAGCAAATCGGCGATTTCCTCAGCCAGCGTGTCGTCAACGTCGCCGATGAAACGCAGCGTCAAGTGGTAGTTTTCCGGCTCAACCCAGCGGGCGCCGGGCAAACCACCGCGCAGCATGGCCATGGATTGCACGATTGCAGACGGAATTTCGAGGGCGGTGAAGAGGCGGGGCATGACCTTAACGCTACAAGGGGAGGACTGCGAGGAGCGTTGCTAGAGCGGATTTCGATCGCATGGAATCGCTCATAGGGTGGCTAAGGCGCGGTCATCGAAATCGGCTGTTGCCGATTTCGACGCTTTTTGGCGCCGAAGTCGGGTAAACCCGACGAGAGTGCGCCGTGCCCACCAAGCCGCACCCTCGTCGGCGCGCTTCGCTTTGCCTGCCTTTGCCTGCCCTACGACACTTCCATTCGACTGGCACGCGGTCTAATGTGAGGTTTCGGCGGCGTAATGCAACCGGCGCGCCTCCTCCCTGCCGTCCCCCGTACGGGCGGAGGGGAGTGAGGGTTCAGCGCCGTCGAGAATCGTTAACGCGGGCGATCAACTCTTCGACCTCTGGCAGCATCCGGGCAACGATCACCGTCACCCCGGCGGCGGTCGGGTGCAGCCCGTCGCTTTGGTTGAGCTTGGGATCGGCAGCGACGCCGGCGAGAAAGAATGGATAGAGGATGGCGCCGGTCTGGGCAGCAAGATCAGGATAAATCGCGTTGAAGGCGCGGCCGTATTCGGCGCCCAGATTCGGGGGCGCCATCATACCGCACAACAGGACGGGAATTTTCCGCTCCTGCAAACGATGAAGCATCGTGTCCAGGGCCTTGCGCGTGATGGCCGGATCGAAACCGCGCAGCGCATCATTGGCGCCGAGCTCCAGGATGACGGCGTCAGTGCCATCCGGCACTGACCACTCAAACCGGGCTAATCCGCCCGTGGCGGTGTCTCCGGATACGCCTGCATTCACTATCTTGACGGCTACTCCCTTGGCTTTGAGCGCGCGCTCCAATTGCGCGGGAAAAGCCTCATTGGCTGCGAGGCCGTAGCCGGCGGTGAGCGAATCCCCGAGCGCCACGATATTGACAGGGCGCTCAGCGGCGCGCGGGGATGCGGTGAAGAGCGTGATCCCTGCGGCGATGACGCAGAGCTTCATGACGCCGGCGACCCATCCGCGCGTCTTCATTCGCTGGCAGGATTTCCCATATGATCGCGGCGGCCCTCCCGGACCACACCAAGCCGAATGCAGAAGCGGAAACCCCATGGACGACACCTCGCCAGGCACGAGCCCCCTTATACCGGCAATTTCGCTTACCGCTGTCAACCTGTCGCTTGGTCAAGGGGCCGCACGCGTTCACATCCTCAGGGGCGTAACTCTCAATATTGGTCGCGGCGAGGCCGTCGGCCTCGTGGGCCCGTCCGGATCGGGCAAGTCGACGCTGCTGATGGTGATGGCCGGGCTCGAACGTCCGGACCAAGGCAACGTGACCGTCACCGGCCAGGATATCGGCAAGCTCGACGAGGACGCCTTGGCCCGATTCCGCGGCCGCCAGATCGGTATCGTGTTCCAGTCTTTCCATCTCATTCCAACCATGACGGCGCTGGAAAACGTCGCCGTCCCCCTCGAACTCGCCGGCAGGCGCGATGCATTCGAGCGCGCCGCAGACGAGCTCAACGCCGTGGGCCTCGGCTCACGCATGGGGCACTATCCGGCCCAGCTTTCGGGCGGCGAACAGCAGCGCGTCGCGCTGGCGCGGGCGCTCGCGCCGCGTCCTGCCATCCTGGTGGCCGATGAGCCGACCGGCAATCTCGATGAGGCGACAGGTAAGGAAATCATCGATCTGATGTTTGCTCGGTTTGCCGCCGACGCCATGACCCTCGTTCTGGTCACCCACGACGCGCCCCTGGCGCGGCGCTGCGATCGGGTTATCCGCCTTCGCTCCGGACATGTCGAAGAAGAGGTGGCGATCGCATGAATGCGCCGGTAATCTTGCCGCTCGCACATTCGAGCAACACGTCCAGGGCCGGCTTGACGTTTCGACTGGCGCTGCGCGAATTGCGCGGCGGGCTGCGCGGTTTCTATGTCTTCATCGCCTGCATTGCGCTCGGCGTCATGGCGATCGCGGCGGTCGGATCGCTTGCCCACAGCCTTTCGGAAGGGCTGGCGCGCGAAGGCCGTGCGATCCTCGGCGGCGACGTTGCGTTTTCGTTGATTCAGCGCGAGACCTCAGCCGCGGAGCGCGCATTCCTCGCCTCGCGCGGCGAACTGTCCAGCGCCGCGACGATGCGGGCGATGGCCCGCACCACTGATGGGCGCACCGCCCTCGTGGAAGTCAAGGCGGTCGACAGCGCCTATCCGCTCTACGGCAGCGTTCTGGCCGAGCCTGCGGTTGATCTCGCCGCGGCATTGGCGCGGCGTGACGGCGCCTTCGGGGCTGTCGCCGATCCGGCTTTGCTGACGCGTCTTAGCCTGCAACCGGGAGCGCGCCTGACAATCGGCGCTGCCGCGATCGAGCTGCGGGCCGCGCTGGTCAGCGAACCGGACAAGCTCGCCACCGGCATCGGTTTCGGCCCGCGGCTCATGATGAGCGAAGAGGCGCTCAGAGCGAGCGGGCTCTTGCAGCCCGGCAGCCTCGTGCGATGGCTCTATCGCCTGCGGCTGCCGAGCAACACCGCGGAGGACGGCGCCGCGCAAACGGTCGCGGCCGCCAAGACGCAATTTCCCGAGGCAGGATGGGAGATTCGCAGCCGCGATAATGCTGCGCCGCAGCTCGAGCGCAACATCGAGCGGTTCTCGCAGTATCTGACCCTGGTCGGACTGACTGCCCTGCTGATCGGCGGAGTTGGCGTCGGCAATTCGGCCAAGCATTTCGTCGATCGCAAGCGCGACGTGATGGCGATCTTGAAGTCGATCGGGGCCACCGGTTCGCGGGTTGTGGCGATCTATTTCGTCGAGGTGCTCATCCTCTCTTCGATCGGAGTTAGCATCGGCCTTGCGGTGGGTGCGGCCGTGCCCTTCGCCGTCGCGGCGATCTTCGGCGCGATCGCTCCGTTGCCGCTCGCGCCGGCGCTCTATCCGGGCCAGCTCGCGCTTGGCGCTGCATACGGCCTGGTGACCGCGGCGACATTCTCGCTTTGGCCGCTTGGCCGCGCCCACGATGTGCCGGCGTCAGCCCTGTTTCGCGATCACGTCGCGCCGCTGCGCCGGCTGCCGCGCCCGCGTTACATCATTGCCGCGGCGACGGCGGCGGCTGCCTTCCTGGCGCTGACCTTGGCCGCCGCGTTTGACCGCAAGATCGCCGTGATATTCATCGTGGCCGCCGTCACGGTATTCGGCCTGTTGCGCCTGATCGCAAGCTTCGTGATGTTCGTCGCCGCCCAGGCGCCGCGATCCAAAGCGACAGTTCTGCGCCTGGCGATTTCGAACATCTTCCGACCGGGCGCCCTGACGCCGACCGTCATGATCTCGCTCGGGCTCGGGCTCGCATTGCTCGTCGCCGTGCTCGAAGTCGACGCCAATCTGAACCAGCAATTCGCCGCGGCGCTCCCTGAACGCGCCCCATCTTTCTATTTCATCGACATTCCATCCAATGTTGCCGAAAGATTTGACGCGTTCGTGCGCGGTGAAGCGCCGCGCGCCAAGCTCGAACGCGTGCCAATGCTGCGCGGGCGCATTGTCAGCGCACGTGGTGTGCCCGCTGAAGACCTCAAGCCGAAGCCGGAGGCGGCGTGGGCGCTGCAAAGCGACCGCGGCATCACCTACACCTCGCAAGTGCCGGCCGGATCGCGCCTCGTGGCCGGCGAATGGTGGCCGTCCGATTACTCCGGGCCGCCCCTGGTATCGCTCGAAAAGCAGATTGCCGACGGCCTCGGGCTGACGATCGGCGATGAGATCGCCGTCAATGTGCTCGGACGAAATCTCAGCGCGCGTATCGCCAATCTGCGCGCCGTGGATTGGAATTCGCTTGCCATCAATTTCGTGCTGGTTTTTTCGCCCGCCGCGTTTCGTGGCGCGCCTCACACCGAGATCGCCACCGTGACATATCCGGGCGGCGGGACCGTCGCCGAGGAGACCGCGCTGTTGAAAGCGGTAACGGATGCGCTGCCCGGCATAACGGCGGTACGCGTGAAGGACGCGCTGGACGCTGTCGCGAGCGTTGTCTTGAATCTTATGCTGGCGGTGCGCGCCGCAAGTTCGATCACGCTTATTGCCGCCGTGCTGGTGCTGGGAGGCGCGCTCGCCGCGGGCCACCATCATCGCGTTTACGATGCCGTCATTCTCAAGACTCTCGGCGCCACGCGGCTTCAGCTTATGAGCGCCTATGCGCTCGAATATTTGTTGCTTGGCGCCGCAACGGTCCTGTTCGGCGTCGCGGCCGGATCGATCGCTGCGTGGCGTATAGTGAGGGACCTCATGACGCTGCCATTTCACTGGCAGAGCGGACCCGGCATGGCGGCGGCGGCGATCGCCGTCGTGATCACCATAGCTTTTGGGCTCATCGGCACCTGGCCGGCCCTCAGCCGCAAGCCAGCGGCGGTGCTGCGCAATTTATAAAGATTTTACGAAAATAAATTTAGCGACGATCGGTCGCGCTCGCTTCTGGCGGTGCGGTAAGGTGCCGCCGATCAAGCGCCCTTGAGATGCTCTAAAGCTCGGCCAATATCTGCGACGGATACTCCGGCGGGTCGTGGGGCGTCCCGGTCGGGCGCTTTGCTCGTTGCCAGACGTTCGATCCGGGGTTCGGCCATGGCGCAATTCAATCGCGACATTTCCAGCACGGCGCTTGGCGCGCCGGTGAGCCGCGCCGAAGCGGACGCCATCGACGCGGGGCTGCGCGCCTATCTGCTGCGTGTCTACAATTACATGACTTTGGGGTTGGCCGTCACGGCGCTCGCGGCGCTCGCGATCTATGCGCTTTCGGCGACCGACGACGCTGCGGCCGCCGCAAAGGTCATGCGCGGCGGCGTCGAGAGCTCCGTGCGGCTCACTGGCGGCTTGTATCTCACCCCGCTCGGCTACGCACTGTTCGCAAGCCCGCTGAAGTGGGGCCTCATCCTTGCGCCGCTCGCACTTGTATTCGGTCTGAGTTTCGGCATCGAGCGCGTGCCGCCCGCTGTCGCCCAGCTTCTATTCTGGCTCTATGCGGCGCTGATCGGCGTGTCGCTCAGCTCTGTTTTCATGATCTACACCCACACGTCGGTGGCGCGGGTGTTTATCATCACGGCAGCTTCGTTTGGCGCGCTGTCGCTGTGGGGCTACACGACGAAGCAGGATCTGGCCGCAATAGGCTCGTTCCTGCTGATGGGCTTGTTTGGAATTATCATCGCAGCTTTTGTTAACCTGTTCCTGGCCAGCTCGGCATTGCAATGGGTCATTTCGGTGGCGGGCGTGCTGGTTTTCTCTGGGCTCGCCGCGTGGGATACGCAACGTCTGAAGCGAGAGTATATCTACGGCGCCATGGACGGCGAAACCGCCGAACGGTCGGCCATAATGGGAGCCTTGTCCCTGTATCTTGATTTCATCAACCTGTTCACCGTGCTGTTGCAGTTGCTTGGCGAGCGCGAGGACTGATTGGAGCCAACTGATTGGAGGCAGAAGCGGCAATCGCGCGCTCTTCCGCGCCGCGCCCGCCGCTCTGGAGCCTCTGCCAGGCACACTGCGTTTTGCCCACTCGCCTAGCTCACATTGGAGCACGCTCGTCGGAATCGAATCTGCTTTCCCGCTATTTCACCCGGCTGCTCGGCGCGTCGGCCGCGCACAATGGCCGCGCGCACAATGGCAATGACGGCGTCAGCGATCCGGTTGCAGGGGCGCATGCCGTCTTGCATCGTCCTAAGCGCGTCGGCCGTCTGCGCCCGGTCGGCCCGCTTAGCCGCGTCCGAACCGCAAGGATCGCGACCGCAAGGACGAGGGCGTTAGGCGGCGAAGTCGGGTCATTGGCGGCTCGAATGCCCAGAGCCGGGCGGTCAGCAGAAGACTTAACAGCAGGCGCAACAGAGCACGCGCAACCCGACAGCACCTGTGAAAATGGGGTCTCGTCTAACAGAGGATAGGCCCCCAGCCCTACCCCGGAACGCGCAGCCCCGGCGCGGCTCTCAGAGCGCCCGCCTCAGCGGCAGTGACCCTCTCTGCCTCTTCAAATCATCCGGGAGTCCATGCCGCCTCGCGCATCAGGTCAATGTATTTCTGGGCGGGCCGCCTCGGCGTCCAGTCCCCCGGACAGCGCGCCGCGCATCAACACCACCGTAACTAAATCGTCGCAGCCCGTCTTCTCGACGCAATCGATAAGTACTATATTTCGCGAGTTTCGGTGCTTGCGCTCATCGCCACACCCCTGCCGCCCACAGGCCATTCTGGGCGAATGAAAGGACGCATCGATGTCGAATTTCGACCGGAACTATGCCCCGTTTCGCGGCGTAGCGACCGATCGCGCGGTCGCATACGATATGGGCCTGCGCGCCCACATGATCCGCGTCTACAACTACATGGCTGGCGGCGTCGCCCTCACTGGCCTGGTCGCATGGCTGACTTACCAGATGGCCGTCGTCACCAGTGCCTCCGGAGCCATCGTCGGGTTCACGCCGTTTGGAGTGGCGCTGTTTGGCAGCCCGTTGAAGTGGCTGGTCATGATTGCACCGCTGGGCTTCGTATTCTTCATGAGCTTCCGGATCGGCTATATTCAGGCCTCAACAGCGCGGCTCTTGTTCTTTGCCTTTGCGGCGGTGTTCGGCCTCTCCTTCGCGACCATCTTCATGGTCTTCACGGCGACATCGATTACGAGAGTGTTCTTCATAACTGCCGCCGCGTTCGGAGCACTCAGCCTCTATGGCTACACGACGAACCGCAGCCTCGACGCCGTGGGTTCGTTCCTGTTCATGGGCCTGATCGGACTGGTGATCGCCGGGCTCGTCAATATCTTTCTGCAAAGCTCGATGCTGCAGTGGATGATTTCGATCATCGGGGTCGGCATTTTCGCCGGGCTGACCGCATGGGATACGCAGAAGATCAAGGAGTTCTACGATCCGATGGACGATGGCACGGCGGCGGGCCGTAAAAGCGTAATGGGGGCGCTCAGCCTTTATCTCGACTTCATCAACATGTTCACATTCCTGCTGCAGCTCATGGGCGATCGCCGCTAGAGCGCGTCCCTTTCACAGGAATCTTTCATTCGGACCGGTGGCCGGGCTTGCCCGGCCGCCGGCGTCTTGGCCCTTCCTGGCTCTCCTCGAGAACACATTCGATCATGATGGGTTTTCGCTGACGCTCAGTCCATCCCACGAGGGCGCGAATCCTTTTCCGTCGGGTGGGCGCTCTTCGACAAGGTCAGAGCGAAGCAGGCACCTGCCGGCGCCTCTGCCCCGGCATGCCGCTCGCGTCAGCGCGGCACAAGGCGGAGCGAACGATCAATCGCCCGTAGCACCCGGTCAAGCTCGTGTCCGCGCCGAACGATGAGCCCGGTTGCGGAAATTACGCTGTAGATCCCTTGCCTCCGGGCCAGCGGGGGATTTTTCTCGATGCGATAGATCGGCATTTCGGAAGATCGGCGGAATATCGAAAACACCGCCCGATCCTTCAGGAAGTCGATTGTGTAATCCCGCCATTCGCCTTCCGCGACCTTGCGTCCGTAAAGACCGAATATGCGGCCCAGCTCGCGCCGGTCGAAGGTAACCTGAGGAGTCGCCTGAACGGCGGGAAACGGCGCCCCGCTCGAACGCTCGCTTGTCCCCTCCCTACCCTCCCCCGCCCGCGGGGGAGGGTAGGGAGGGGGAGATGGATCGATTTCGCCCGGACCCGGTGTCATGGGCGCCTCCTTTTCACGGTTCTGTCATGATCCGAAATCAGTCCGGCCGCAAGACCCTGCTGGCTCGCTTCGGCCAAACCGAAGGGATCGGAGCCCAAACACGGCGAACAGCTCGCCCTGTTTGGCTGACGTAGGGCGCATGCGTCGCCTTGACAGCAGGCACTGTCGGGGACCCGATCTGCGTGCCCCAACGTCATGATTTCGATCGAAGCTCTCATTGCCCTCCGACCGGTTTAAGCGGGCCACTTCGTCCCGCCACGACCGTTGATCCCGTTCAGGATGGGCCTTCAGTGACCGGCGCCCCGCATTGCAGCGTGCGCGGTTGCAATCACGCATTCGTTAGCCGATTCATACTGCTGCCAAAATTCAGCCTCGCCCCGGTCGAGGTGAATTGTCATAAATCTTACTCTGCCTCAGGGTCCGGCTCGATGCGGGTTCGGATTCCTCAGCCCCCCAGCCCCCCGGGCTTGCTTGGGCCGGACCCGGGTCGTCCCAACCCCTCCCTACCCTCCCCAATTATTCGGAGGAGAGCGAGGGGTTGTAATTTCTTGGCACCCGGGTTTCTTGACAGCCTCAGCGAAGATTAGCGGCGATCTCTGTGGTCGCCCTCGCTTGAGCCAGGCGAGGGACCAGGGTGAGGCGACCTTGGTCGCCCTATTGCCGGACATCGCACAGCGGCTGTTGCCGATATACGCATCTATGTCGATCTCGGATAAACGATCACGGTAAAGGAGATCCAGCGCGCAAACGGGGGCGATCACAAGCTCGGCGCCAACAGCAACAGGGGGTTGGCGGACGCGGCGCGCCGGAGCCCGCCGGCAACATCGAGCTCCCGAGCTCCCTCAATATAAGGTCCCTCAATATAATGACGTCAATGAAGCGCCCATTATGGCGCCCGGTTTTTCGAAACTGCCGCTTTGCAAAATAACCGCAACAGCATCGACGCCAGCGAACTTTATTGCATCAATCGGCACCGTGAAATTTTCGCTCTTTCCCTTCCAGTTTCCGAGCTTGACCCATCGCCGCACCACGTTGGTATAGGTGATGGTGCGTCCGCGATTTTCACCGCGCGCAATTTTAACCGGCACCGATCCGCTCACCGCGCAAAGCCAGACCTCGCCTCCGGCGCCTTCGGCGTTGTCGCGCGCCGGGAGCGTTACGGAAACGCGGTCATCCGCCACCATCACTTTCACCGGCACCGCTAAGGACGAAGGATAGTTACGGGTTTGCGCGACCGCGTCTTCGATTCCGGCGCGATCGCTGCCGATCGCCTGCGCAATGCCGTTCACCACTGCCTGAGGCGTATAGATTTCGCGATCTCCACGCACGTGGGAGTATGCCTTCTGCCGCGCCGTATGTCCCGGCAACGCCAACGTGTCCTTCCAGCCCAGATAATCCCAGTAATCGATCGGGAGGCTGAGCGGAATCAATGACGGATCGGCCTGCAGCTCGGCGAGCAACTTGTCAGCGGCCGGGCAAGACGAACAGCCCTGACTCGTAAATAATTCGATCACCGCACGTGGATTGGCGTTCGCAGAAGAATGGGCAAGGAAAACCAGGGCTGCCGCGATCAAGCTGAAAAGCAACCGCGTTGTTCTCATGCTCATCTCCCGCGATGCCAGCCGTGATGGCCCTAAATACGTCGCTCGCGGTCCTCGCGCCACTCACTTCGAGGTGAGGTGCCCGCCTCGCCACAATGAAAAAGCCGTGAGGCGAGTCGGAAACCGTACGCAACCATGGCAGGCATCACGCAGCGAGTTGCCGCAGCACATACTGGAGTATCCCGCCGTTTTTGAAGTACTCAAGCTCGTCGAGGGTATCGATCCGACAGACCAGCGGCACCCGCTTGAGCGATCCGTTCGCCGCAACGATGTCGGCGATCATCCGTTGGCGCGGCTTCAGGTCGCCATGGAGGCCGCGGATCGTGACCAGCTCGCTGCCTGTGAGCCCGAGCGTCTGCCAAGAGGTGCCCTCGTCAAAGACCAGCGGGATGACGCCCATGCCGATCAAATTCGAGCGATGGATGCGCTCGAATGACTGACAGATCACGGCCCGGATGCCCAGCAGCGCCGTGCCCTTTGCGGCCCAGTCCCGCGAGGAACCGGTGCCGTACTCTTTGCCTGCGAAGACAACGAGCGGAACCCGCTCGCTCTTGTACCGCATCGCCGCATCGTAGATGGGTAACTGCTCCCGGGACGGATAGTGGATCGTGACGCCGCCCTCGACCCCTGGGACCATCTGGTTTCTGATGCGGATGTTTGCGAACGTTCCCCGCATCATCACTTCGTGGTTGCCGCGCCGGGTTCCGTATTGATTGAAGTCGGCAGGCTTGACTTTGTGCTCCACCAGATATTTGCCTGCCGGCGATGCGGCTTTGATGGACCCGGCCGGCGAGATGTGGTCCGTCGTGATCGAGTCGCCGAACAGCCCGAGAATCCGCGCATCGACGATATCGGAGATCTGCTCCGGCGCACGGCTCATGTGGGCGAAATAGGGCGGGTTTTGCACATAGGTCGATTTGCGGTCCCATTCGTAGGTCAGGCCGCCCTTGACGGCGATCTTGCTCCAGGCCGCGTCGCCTTTGAAGACATGGGCGTATTTGCGCGCAAAGACCTGCTTGTTGATGGTCTTCTTGATAACCGCCGCGATTTCTTCGCTGCCCGGCCAGATATCCTTGAGGAACACCCTCTTGCCGGCCTTGTCGACGCCGAGCGGCGTCTTGGCAAAATCGAAGTTCATGGTGCCGGCGATCGCATAGGCGACGACGAGGGGCGGCGACGCCAGATAGTTGGCGCGCACGTCCTGATTGACGCGGCCTTCGAAGTTGCGGTTGCCCGATAGCACGGCTGCGGCAACGAGATCGTGGTCGTTGATGGCCTTGGATATCTCCGGCGGCAGCGGCCCGGAATTTCCGATGCAGGTCGTGCAGCCGTACCCGACGAGATTAAAGCCGAGCTTGTCGAGGTCTTTCTGCAGACCGGACTCCGAGAGATATTCTCCGACAACCTGGGAGCCCGGAGCGAGCGACGTCTTGACCCACGGCTTTACGGTGAGCCCCTTGGCAACCGCATTGCGGGCAAGCAGACCGGCCCCGACCATGACGGTCGGGTTTGACGTATTGGTGCAGGACGTAATGGCGGCGATCACCACATCTCCGTGACCGAGATCATGCTGGCGGCCGGCGACCGGCACGCGTTTGCCGGCTTCCGCGCCCTTGCCAAACTCCCGGTCCAGTGCGGCTGCGAAGCCCGATTTCACGTCCTTGAGGGGCACCCGGTCCTGCGGCCGCTTCGGTCCCGCAAGCGAAGGGACAACGGATCCAAGATCGAGCTTGAGCACGTCAGTGAACATCGGGTCCGGCGTGTCTTCCGTCCGGTACATGCCCTGGGCCTTGGCATACGCCTCTACCAGCGCGACGCGCGCGTCCGGACGGGCGGTCGTGCGGAGATAATCGAGGGTGTCGTCATCGATCGGGAAAAATCCGCAGGTCGCGCCGTATTCAGGCGACATGTTGCCCAGCGTGGCGCGATCGGCGATGGTCAGAGCCGCAAGACCGGGACCAAAGAATTCCACGAACTTGCCCACCACGCCGCGCTTACGCAGCATCTGCGTCACGGTCAACACCAGATCGGTTGCGGTCACGCCTTCTTTGAGATTGCCGGTGAGCTTGACGCCAATCACTTCCGGCAACAGCATCGAATAGGGCTGGCCCAGCATGGCCGCTTCGGCCTCGATCCCCCCGACGCCCCAACCGAGGACAGAGAGGCCGTTCACCATCGTGGTGTGGGAATCGGTCCCGACCAGCGTGTCTGGATAGGCGATTTCCCCGGTTACCGATTTGCCTTCGACGCTGACCGTGCCTTTCGCGGTGAACACGGTCTGCGACAGATATTCCAGATTGACCTGGTGACAGATGCCGGTGCCAGGCGGCACAACGCGGAAATTCTCGAACGATCCCTGCGCCCACTTGAGAAACCGGTAGCGCTCCTCGTTCTGCTTGTATTCCTCCTCGACATTTTTCTTGAATGCAGAGTTGTCGCCGAAATAGGTAATTGCAACCGAATGGTCGATGACGAGATCAACCGGCACCAGCGGATTGATGCGCTTCGGATCGCCGCCGAGAGTTTTCATGGCGTCGCGCATGGCGGCAAGATCCACAACCGCGGGAACGCCGGTGAAATCCTGCATCAGGACGCGTGCGGGCCGGAATGCGATTTCACGTTCTGACGACTTGGTCTTAAGCCACTGCGCGCAGGCGAGGATGTCCTCCTTGGACACCGAGCGACCGTCCTCATGGCGCAACAGATTTTCAAGCAAGACCTTCAGGGAGAAGGGCAGGCGGGAAATTCCTTTCAGGCCATTTTTCTCTGCGACCGGAAGGCTGTAGTAGACATAAGTCTTCGAGCCCACTTTAAGGGTGCGGGCGCATTTGAAGCTGTCGAGGGAGGTCATGAGGGTTTCCGTTCCGGCAATCGAGGAGGCCGGTTCTCCGGCGGCATGGAATGCGTTAGCGGATGGCCTGACGGGCGGGGCTTTGGGAATCGTCGCCCGTCACGCGTCTAAGCGTCGTTATACGGACTCTTTCCCGGTTCTGCCATATGAACGATAGTCTTGAACAAGCCTTCGCGGAGAAAAACGTGGTCGTGCGTGGCCTCACAGTGCCCCCGCCTGCCAGCCGCGGTGGGAACTGCCAATCGCTTCGGCTCTCACCTCTCCGGCTTTTGAGCGAGGGCGGGGCGGGCGCGACAAAGTGTGCAAAATCGTGGCAATGAAACTATCGGGCCATGATTTGGCCTGCATCCGCGGCGGCCGCCAAGTGTTTTGCGGGATAAGCTTTTCCGTCGCGGCCGGTAACGCGCTCCTCTTGAGAGGGCCAAACGGGGCCGGCAAGAGTTCCCTGCTGCGCATGATCGCAGGTCTTATTCGTCCCGCTGAAGGAAGCCTTGTCCTCGACGGCGGCGACCCGGAATTGAGCGTGGGAGAGCAGTCCCACTATGTGGGCCATGTCGATCCGCTGAAACCGGCCTTGACGGTAAGGGAGAATCTTGCGTTCTGGACGCGATTTCTCAATGGCGCCCGCGAAGTTGACGAGGCCGCGCTTATCCAGCGCGGGCTGGCGGCGGTCGACCTTGCCGATCTCGCCGGACTGCCGGCAGGCTACCTCTCGGCGGGGCAAAGGCGCCGGCTGTCGCTTGCCCGGGTGCTCGCTGTGCCGCGGCCCATCTGGCTGCTCGACGAGCCCACCACGGCGCTCGATGCCGCATCCCAGGAGCGCCTGCAACGTGTCATGCACCGCCATTTGTCGGGCGGCGGCCTCATCATCGCCGCAACTCACGGACCGCTGGGGCTCGGCGAGTCGGAAGAGCTGCTGTTGGGCGCGTCTCCGACCGGTCGGTTAGATTCGACCAGTCGGGCAGAGAAGTTCGCCGCCGGCGACGCTGATGCCATGGGTGCGATGTAATGACCGCGCTCTCCGCTCTGTTCGCGCGCGATGCCCGGATCGCCATCCGGGTTGGCGGCGGCGCCATGATGGGCGTCCTGTTTTTCCTCACGGTCGTAACCCTCGTGCCGTTTGCGATCGGCCCGGACCTGGCCTTGCTGCGCCGAATCGGGCCGGCCATCCTGTGGCTCGGAGCGCTCCTCTCGTCGTTGCTCGCCCTCGACCGCCTGTTCGCCAATGACCACGAGGACGGATCCCTCGACCTCATCCTGATGGCGCGGCCGCCGCTTGAGCTCGTCGTTGTTACCAAGGCCCTCGCCCACTGGGTCACAACCGGCCTGCCGCTGGTGGTTGCCTCGCCGGTCCTTGGCCTGTTTCTGAACCTCGAGCCGGCCGCACTCTCGGCCACCGGGCTGACCCTTCTCATTGGAACGCCCGCACTCACATTCATCGGCGTGATCGGAGCCGCGCTCGCAACCGCCTTGCGACGCGGCGGTCTGCTACTTCCTGTGCTGGTGCTGCCGCTTACGGTGCCGGTGCTGATTTTCGGGGTCGCCGCCACCAATGCGGCGGTGGTCGGGCCGGTCCCATTCGGCGCCCCGTTCACGATTCTGTGCGCATTGACCCTGATAAGCAGCGTCATCGGGCCCTTTGCGGCGGCTGCGACGCTGAGATACGGCATGGAATAGTCCGTTCGGTTTGCTATATCCTGAAGCTGAAGGCGTCGCGCTGCGGGGGCCATGGCGACGGATGAGGAAGGCGGCAATGGCGCTGATCGATCTTGCTAATCCGACCCGCTTCGTCGCGCTGGTCGAGCGCGTGTTGCCGTGGCTCGTCGCCGCAACGCTGATTGCATTCGCGTTCGGATTGTGGGGCGCCTATCTGGCGCCGGACGACTACCAGCAGGGCGCTACCGTCAAGATCATGTTCATCCACGTCCCCAATGCCTGGTTGAGCATGTTCGTATGGGCCACGATGAGCGCTGCGGCCCTCGGCACGCTGGTGTGGCGGCATCCGCTTGCAGACGTCGCCGCCAAATGCGCGGCTCCGATCGGGGCCGCTTTTACGTTTCTGGCGCTGGCGACGGGATCGCTGTGGGGCCGACCCATGTGGGGCACCTATTGGGTCTGGGATGCGCGGCTCACCTCGGAGCTGGTGCTCTTCATCATGTACCTCGCGCTGATCGCATTATGGCGCACCGTCGATGATCCGAGCCGTGCCGGCCGCGCCGCCGCCGTCCTGACGCTCGTCGGCGCCATCAACCTGCCGATCATCAAGTTCTCCGTCGACTGGTGGAATACGCTGCATCAGCCCGCTTCGGTGTTTCGCGTCGGCGGGCCGGCGATCGACTGGAGCATGTTGATGCCGCTGCTTGTCATGGCCATTGCCTTCACGCTTCTGTTTGTGACGCTTCATCTCGCCGCCATGCGCAACGAGATCATGCGCCGGCGCGTCCGGACGTTGATGCTGATCCAGGCCGAGCGCGCGGCTTAGGACGGGGCGAAATCATGGACCTGGGACCGCACGCCGGATTCATCATCGCCGCCTACATCATCGCGACGGCCGTCGTGGCGGCGCTCGTCGGCTGGGTGACGGCCGACCACACCGCTCAGAAGCGCGCCCTCGCGGAGCTTGAGCGGCGCGGAATCACCCGCCGATCCGCGGAATCTCGACCAATGCAAATCAAGGAGCCGGCCTGATGACGTTGTCGCAAGAGACGACCCGCCAAGCGCCGCAAAATACGGCTCGGGAAGGGTCGCCCCCACACCGCCCTCCCTCCGATCCCCGCTCTGCCCCTCCCCCGCAAGCGGGGGAGGACATGCTGCGGGCAGGCAACCGGCGCATTCTCGTGGTGTTGCCGCTGCTGCTCTTTTTGGGGCTGGCCGCGCTGTTCTTTGTGCGGCTGGGCGCCGGCGATGCGTCCCGCATTCCATCGGCACTGATCGGGCACGATGCGCCGGCGACTGACCTGCCGCCGGTGGCTGGTCTCGAACGCGACGGCAAGCCCGTTCCGGGCCTTGCGGCCAGCGATTTCAAGGGCGCTGTCACCGTGCTCAATGTGTGGGCGTCATGGTGTGTGCCCTGTCATGACGAGGCCCCGCTGTTGATGCAGCTCGCCCGCGACTCCCGCATCCGGTTGGTGGGCATCAACTACAAAGACCAGGCCGACAATGCGCGGCGTTTCCTCGGCCGCTACGGCAATCCGTTCGCTGCTTCGGGCGCTGACATCAACGGACGCGCCGCGATCGAATGGGGCGTTTACGGCGTTCCGGAGACCTTCATCATCGGCCGCGACGGCAGGATTGCCTATAAGCTGGTGGGCCCGGTTACGCCGGATAACCTCGAGCAGGTCGTCAAGCCGGAGATCGAGAAGGCGCTGGCAAGTTCGTGACGGGCGGGCGCTTCAAACTGCGAGCGTAGGGGGCAAAGCGAAGCGTGCCCCACCACCGCTCGAAAGGCCGCACGCTGGCCGGCACGGCGCTTCGCGCCTTTGCCCGCCCTACACTCCTCTAACTCTACTCCTCCGCCGCCGCTGGCTCTGGCTCTGCGGCATGCCGCGTCAACAGCGGGTATTGCAGGGCTGCGAACACGAAAGTGAGCGGCACGAAGCCGTACAGCTTGAAATTGACCCAGAAGTCCGTCGACTGCGTGCGCCAGATCGCCTCGTTGAGCACGGCGAGCGCGAAGAAAAACAGCGCCCAGCGCAATGTCAGCTTGCGCCAGCCTTCTTCAGTGAGGTGGAACACTGAATCGAGAACGATCGCGAGGAACGACTTGTCGAATACATAGCCTCCCAGCAGGGTGCCGCCTAACAGCGCGTAGATGATGGTGGGCTTGAGCTTGATGAAGGTTTCGTCGTGCAGCGCAAGCGTGAGTCCGCCGAACACCAGCACGACGATTGCTGTCACCACCGGCATGATCGGCCACTGGCGGGTCATGGCGTAGGACACCAGCAGCGCCGCCACCACCGCAACCATGAAACTGCCGGTTGCGGCGAAAATGCCGAATCGCGCGTTCGCGACGACGAACAGCACCAGCGGGCCGATGTCGAGGACGAGCTTGAGGAGCGGATGAAGCTTCGGCTTTTCAGTCGTTGTAGTCATGGGACGACCTGTAACGCGGCGGTCAGATTTTGTCACCGGCCGGGTCGTCGCGGCCACCATGTCTTGGCTTAAGTTTTCCAGCGCGGGCTGCTCTTTCGCTCTCATCGCTCGATCCCCGCAAGCGCCTGCGCGAATTCCCTGGCGCCGAAGGGCGCCAGGTCGTCAACGCCCTCGCCGATGCCGATGAAATGCACAGGTAATCGATATTCGGTAGCGATCGCCACCAAAATGCCGCCGCGCGCGGTGCCGTCGAGCTTTGTCATGACAAGGCCGGTGACACCCGCGACCTTTAAGAATTCCCTGACCTGGGAGAGCGCATTCTGGCCGACGGTGGCGTCGAGCACCAGCAAGACGGCGTGCGGCGCTGCCGGGTCAAGCTTTTTCATCACCCGCACTATTTTTTGCAGCTCGCCCATCAGGCCGGCCTTAGTCTGCAGGCGACCGGCGGTGTCGACGATGAGCACGTCGATGGCCTGCGCACGCGCCGCCTCCAGGGCGCGAAAGACGAGGCCCGCCGCATCGGCGCCCTGAGCGCCCGCAATGACGGGACTTCCTGTGCGCTCGCCCCAGATTTTCAACTGTTCGATGGCGGCAGCCCGAAAGGTATCGCCGGCTGCCAGCATGACCTGTCGGCCTTCGCGGGAGAACCGCGAGGCAAGCTTGCCGATGGTCGTTGTCTTGCCGGAACCGTTCACGCCGGCAACCAGGATGACGAATGGCCTCGATGCGCCATCAATGACAAGCGGCCGCGCAGCCGGGACAAGGATCTTTTCGATCTCGGCGGCGAGAATTGCTTTCACTTCCTCGGAGCTGATTATCTTGTCGTAGCGGCCTTCACCGACTGCCCCCGCAATGCGCCCCGCAACATCGACGCCGAAATCGGCCCGGATCAACAATTCTTCGAGTTCCTCGACGACGCCGGCGTCCAGCTTGCGCTTGGAAATGAGATCCGTGATGGCGGCGGTGATAGCGCTTGAGGTACGGCTGAGCCCGCCGCGCAGGCGCCGCCACCAGCTTTGACGCGAGTCGCCGGAAGTTTGCGTTGTGCTGTCATTCATGTCGGCAGCCGTGATACCGGTTTCGCCATGCCAATTAAAGAGCTTAACTCCGACGACATGCTGGCCCGCGTGCTTTACCGGGACGGCCTGATGCTGATCGTCGACAAGCCCGCCGGCCTTCCGGTGCATCGCGGACCGAAGGGCGGCGTGAGTCTTGAGGACTATTTCGATGTCCTCCGGTTCGGCCTGCCGCGCCCGCCCGCCCTGGCGCACCGTCTCGACAAGGACACCTCCGGATGCCTCGTGCTCGGGCGCCATCGCAAGGCGCTTGCTCATTTGGGGCTTTTGTTCAAGCACGGCAAGGTCGGCAAAATCTACTGGGCCGTGGTTGAGGGCGGCCCCGACGCCGATGAGGGCACGGTCGAATTGTCGCTGGGCCGGCTTAACGAGTCGCGGGGCTGGTGGATGAAGCCGGACCCGAACGGACTGCCTTCGGTCACGACCTGGAAGGTGCTGGGGCGGGGCCTGTCGCCAGCGGGCGCCGCTTTACGCGGTTACGGCGCCCCGGCCTGCTCCCCTCCCCCCTGTGGGGAAAGGTTGGGGCCGGGCGTCGCGCCAGGGGGGACTCTCGGAGCCGATACGCCCGACCCTCCGCCCCACACCTCCCCCACAAGGAGGGAGCCCACAAGGGGGGAGGGAGTACTGGAGGTCTCGTCATCGTCGCACCCGCCAGCCTCCGCGAGCGGAGGCAGAAAGATCGCCTGGCTTGCCCTCACGCCAATCACCGGCCGCACCCACCAATTGCGCGTTCACTGTGCCGCCAGCGGATGGCCGATCTTTGGCGACAACATCTATGGATCGGCGCCGCGCTTTTCCTCCCCGCCGCAGTTACTTCACGCCCGCGAGGTCATAGTGCCGATCTCGAAGAACAAGGCGCCCGTGCGGGTGACGGCGCCGGTGCCGGCCCACATGCGGGATTGGCTGCGTGCTTGCGGCTGGGACGGCGAGGACCCTGGCGCTCAATAAATTGTCGCCATCATGCGCTCCGGCGCGGTGCGATCGTGCTCCGGCCCGCCGATCGCACCATTGCTGATGGCGGCCAAAATGGCGCCCGGCGTCGGAAGGGCGCTGCGGTCAATCTGCGTCGCCGGATCCCACAGCTTCGCGCGCACAATGGCCTTGGCACACTGGAAATACACGCGATCGACGGTGACCACGATGACGCTGCGCGGCGCTTTCCCGGCGAAAACGAAGCTTTCGCACAGCTTGCGCTCAATAGAAATCACGGCGCGCCCGTTGACGCGGAGCGTTTCGCCGCAGCCAGGGATTAGAAACAAAAGCGAAATGCGCGGATCGGCGATGAGATTGCGCAGACTGTCGATGCGATTGTTGCCGCGGCGGTCGGGAATGAGCAGGGTCTTTTCGTCTTTAACCCGCACGAACCCGGGCGGGTCGCCGCGCGGTGTGCAGTCAAGCCCGCCGGGGCCGCTGGTCGCCATCGCGCAGAACGGGGCCGCTTCGATGAAGGCGCGATAGTGAGCATTGACGTGGTCGATTTCCTTGACGACGGCGCCTCCGGACGGCGCTCCGTAAATGGCCTCCAGCGCCTCGATCGAAGTGACGAGATGATGATCAAGTCCGTCCATCGTCATGCCGCTTCCTCTCGTCATGCCGCAATCAAGCAAGCGCCATCATGGCCGATCATTCTCGTTTCGACAATGATTCCGGGCTCGACGGCACGATGGAAACGCACGAGCGTGAAATGCTCGCTGCGCCCGCTGCCAAGCGATTCGGTGAGAACGCGGCGCACCTGCCCGACTTCAGCGTCGAGATGGCGGCGCAGCGCAGCTTCGCCGCGACGGCGCAGGCGGCGGGCCCGGTCTTTGACGACCGGCCGGGCCACCTGCGGCATGCGCGCTGCGGGCGTGCCCGGGCGCGGGGAGTAGGGGAACACATGGAGATAAGTGAGCCCGCACTCATCGATCAGGTCGAGCGAACGGCGGAACATCTCCTCGGTCTCGGTGGGAAATCCCGCAATGAAATCCGCCCCGAATACCATGCCGGGGCGGCGGCGGCGCAGTTCGCGGGTCAGCGCAATGGCATCTGCGCGCGAATGGCGGCGCTTCATCCGCTTCAGGATAAGGTCGTCGCCGGCCTGCAGCGACAGATGCAAGTGCGGCATCAATCGTTCCTCCGCCGCAAACGCCTCCATCAAGCCGGCATCGATCTCGATGCAATCAAGAGAGGAGAGGCGGAGCCGTTGGAGGTCGCCCACGTGCTTGAGCACCTGCCGCACCAAGGCGCCAAGCCTGGGGGCGCCGGGCAGGTCGCTGCCGTAGCTCGTGAGATCGACGCCGGTCAGCACGACCTCACGATAGCCGTTGTTGACGAGGCGGCGCACCTGCTCGACCACCTCGCCCATTGGCACTGAGCGGGAGTTTCCTCGTCCGAACGGAATGATACAGAACGTGCAGCGATGGTCGCAGCCGTTCTGCACCTGCACATAGGCGCGGGCGCGCCCCTCGATACCTTCGATCAGGTGGGCGGCCGTTTCGCGCACCGACATAATGTCGTTGACGACAGTCTTCTCATGGGGCCCGATGCTGAAATCCCGCGGGCGGCGCAAGGCGCCCTGGGCCTCCGCCCAGGCCTCAACGCGCATCTTGGCGTCGTTGCCGACGACGCGATCGACCTCCTCCATCGCCGCGAACTGGTCCGGGCTGGTCTGCGCAGCGCAGCCTGTGACGACGATCCGCGCCTGCGGGCGTTCGCGCTTGAGCCGACGTATGGCCTGGCGCGCCTGGCGTTCGGCTTCGGCCGTAACCGCACAGGTATTGACAATCACCACGTCCCCCGCCTCGCGTGCGCCCAGACCGGCCGCGTCGGCATTGCGGCGGATCACCTCGGACTCATAGGTGTTGAGTCGGCACCCGAACGTGACGACGTCGACGCTCATCGCGCGGGCTCCGCTGACGCAAACAGCGCCGGATCAAAGCGGCCCTCAAACTCATATTCGACCGGTCCGGTCATCAACACGCGATCATCGCTGCGCCATTCGACGGCGAGATCGCCGCCTGGCAATTTCACGATTGCCTTGCGCTCGGCCCGCCCGGTGCGAGAGGCGCATACCAATGCCGCACAGGCCGCAGAGCCGCATGCCCGTGTCAGCCCGGCGCCGCGCTCCCAGGTGCGCACCATCAGGTGCTCGCGCGTAACCACCCTGGCGAGCGAGATATTGGCGCGATCCGGAAATACCGGATGGCTTTCCAGCAGAGGGCCGATCTCGCCGAGATCATAGGCGTCGATATCGTCGACCCAGAAGATCGCATGGGGATTGCCCATATTGGCAACCGAGGGCGAATGCAGGGTGGGGCGATCGGATGGCCCGACCGCAAGGTCGATCCGTCGCGTGTCGGAAAATGCTTTGGCTAGAGGAATTTCGTCCCATCCAAAACGCGGCACTCCCATGTCGACGGTGCATGTCAGCGGCGTCGCACCTTGCCAGCATTTCAACAGCCCGGTTCGGATTTCGAGCACGAGCGAGGTCTTGCGGCTCTCTTTGAACAGAATATCGGCAACGCAGCGCATGCCATTGCCGCAGGCGCCGGCCTCGGAACCGTCATTGTTGAAAATGCAGACAAGAGCATCGGCATCAGTCGTTCGCGCTGGATAAATCGCCATCAATTGATCATAGCGAACCCCCGCAGCGGCCGAACGAGCATCCGTGGCGGTAATCGGATTGGGATTTGGCCGCATATCAACCACCACGATCTCGTTGCCAAGACCGTTCATCTTCACAAAGGGATGATTGGATAAGACGCCCATGCCTTCAATCCGCCGCCATGTTTCCGGTTATAAGGTCATGCCGGTTCTTTTGGCCAGCCAACTGCTCCCCTCCCTCCCGGCTTGCGGGGCAGGGAAGGGAGGGGGCTGGCCGATCATTAACGTCAAATAACGAAGAGCAGCGCCGCCGGAAAGCGTGTTGCAAGGAGGCTTCAATGGCCGCTTCGCGAACCCTGTTACTTTTAGCCGCGGTTGCCTTGGCGGGTCTCGGCCTGACCGGTCTCGGCCTGACCGGCGCCTCCGCGCAGACCCCCAACCCCTTGCCGCCACCCGCCATCACCGTTGCGCCAGATGATCCGTTCGGCGAACAGGTGACAATGACCGAGAAGACGATCGTCTATCTGGAGGGGTCAGGACTGTGGGATTCCGCGTTCGAAACCATCGTCGGCGCGTTCAAGTCGGTCTATGGCGCAATAGACAAGCTTGGCGCCAAGCCAAACGGCGCGCCGATGACCATCTATACGGCAACCGACGATAATGGCTTTCAATTCCAGGCTGCCGTACCTGTCGCCCAGGCGCCAGCCTCGCCGCCGCAGGGCGATATCAAGATCGGCAAGTCGCCCACCGGCACGGCGCTCAAGTTTGTGCATCGCGGTTCCTATGACGAGATGGATACGACCTATGAGGCGATCGCCCACCATCTCGAAGAAAAGAATCTCGAAGCCAAGGACCTGTTCGTGGAGCAGTACATCAAGGACCCGGTCACGACGCCCGAGGACGACCTCGTGATCGAAATCTACGTGCCGCTGAAGTGATTTGCGCAACCGCGTGGCCCGGATTAGGCGCAGCGAAATCCGAAACTGGCCCGTCCATGTGGCAACGCCATTGCCGGGTTTCGCTGACGCTCAACCCGCGCTACAGCCGTTGCAGCCGCCTCATTGCGTCGAAACGCCTTCGGGTTGATCCGGCTCAATGAATGGATGTTGCGTTTGGCCGAAGCTATATTTGAGTATATCTCCGAAGCGAAGGAATGGTCCAATGTCGGAACTAACCCGCGACGAGGTTTTAGCGGCGGTCCATCCGATCGACGACGCGACAGTAGCCGAAATCATTGCAACCGGCGCCGACCACGACGAACTGGTGCAGGCCTGCCACTTCTACGCTAAGGACCGCGCGGCGAAGACGCCGGGGCATGTCCCGCCCGGCCGCGTCGGCCGCGTCGTATCGATCCTGGAGCGCGCCGAAGCCGAGGTGAAGGAGAGTTGGCTCGGCGAATTCGGCTCAACCCTTCAGTAGCGACGGGGGGCAGCTCCCGGCGATCCGGTTGACTTTAAGGCCGGCGGGCCATAAGTCTGCCCGGTACTCGAAAGAGCCGTCATGAGCCGCCGCCCGGCCCGGTGAGACCGGAGGCCAACGCCCGACAGCGCTGTGCGCCCTCGGGCGGATTTGGTGCTTGGAATGTTCGAAGCTCTGTCTGACAAGCTGTCCGGCATTCTTGACCGGCTGACGCGACGTGGCGCTCTCACGGGCGCCGACGTGGATGCGGCCGCCCGCGAGGTGCGCCGGGCCTTGCTGGAGGCCGATGTCGCTCTCGATGTCGTGCGAACATTTATCGATAAGCTGCGCCAGCGCGCCGTCGGCGTCGAGGTGGTGAAGTCGGTCACGCCCGGCCAGATGGTGGTGAAGATCGTTCACGACCAGCTCATCGAGACGCTCGGAGCCACGACGGACCCGATCGATCTTAACGCTCCCGCGCCGGTTCCGATCATGCTGGTCGGCCTGCAAGGTTCAGGCAAGACCACCACGGCCGCCAAGATCGCCCGGCGCCTCAATGAGCAGATGCGGCGTAAGACCCTGATGGCGTCGCTCGACGTGCGCCGTCCGGCCGCCATGGAACAGCTCGCGGTGCTGGGGCGCCAGGTCGGGGTCAACACGCTGCCGATCGTCACGGGGCAAACGCCGGTCCAGATCGCGCGGCGCGCCATGGAGGCCGGCCGCCTTGGCGGCTACGACGTGGTGCTGCTGGACACGGCGGGCCGCACCACGCTTGACGAGGCCATGATGACGGAAGCGGCCGAGGTCAAAGCGGCGGCTTCCCCGCATGAGGTGCTGCTCGTCGCCGACAGCCTCACCGGCCAGGACGCCGTCAATCTGGCGCGCGCATTCGACCAGCGGGTCGGCCTCACCGGCATTGTGCTCACGCGGGTTGATGGCGATGGGCGCGGCGGCGCCGCGCTCTCCATGCGGGCCGTCACCGGCAAGCCGATCAAGCTGATCGGCACCGGCGAAAAGCTCGATGCCCTGGAGGACTTCCACCCTGCCCGCATTGCCGACCGGATCCTCGGCATGGGCGATATCGTTTCGCTCGTCGAGAAGGCCGCTGCGACCATTGATGCCGAAAAGGCGATGCGCACCGCGGAACGCATGCGCAAGGGTGCGTTCGACCTCAACGATCTCAAAGAGCAGCTTGAGCAGATGCAGAAGATGGGCGGCTTGGGCGGCCTGATGGGCATGCTGCCGGGCATCGCCAGGATCAAGAACCAGATCGCTGCCGCAAATCTCGACGACAAGATCCTCAAGCGCCAGGTCGCCATTATCCAGTCGATGACGACCGAGGAGCGGCGCCGGCCCGATATCCTCAAGGCGAGCCGCAAGAAGCGCGTCGCTGCCGGCTCCGGCGCCAAGGTTGAGGAAATCAACCGGCTCCTCAAAATGCACCGCGGCATGGCCGACATGATGAAAGCCATGGGCGGCGCCAAGCGCGGGCCGCTCGCTGGCCTTGCCAATGCGCTCGGAATGGGCGCCGGCATGCCGAGCGCGGAGGAAATGGCGAAGCTCGCCGAAAAGATGCCGGGCAGCCTTCCCAACAGGCCGCAGCTCCCGAGCGGAATGCCGGCAGCGCCCCCGCCGTTTCCGGGCGCGCTTGGTGGTCCGCCGAGCAGCCTGCCGGGACTTGGCGGCCCCAAGCGGCCCGGTTTGCCGGGCCTCGGCGGCTTTCCAGGCTTTGGCAAGAAGAAATAGCCCCGCCTCTTTCCTCAGCCCTCCTCCCCCGAGGTGGGGAGCGGCGGACGGGGCAGCGATCAATCAGTCAACGAGAGGACTTAAGGAATGTCTCTGAAGATCAGGATGGCCCGCGCCGGCACCAAGAAACGGCCTGTCTATCACATCGTGGTGGCGGACAGCAGGTCTCCGCGCGACGGCCGGTTCATTGAGCGGCTCGGCTATTTCAATCCGCTTCTGCCGAAGGACAACGCTGAGCGGCTGAAATTCGATCTCGAAAAGACCAAGGGCTGGCTCGCGAAGGGAGCAACACCATCCGATCGCATCCTGCGCTTCCTGGATGCCGCCGGCGTGCGCAAACGGGAGCCGCGCAACAATCCGGAGCGGGCCATTCCCCGCAAAGAGCGCAAGGCCATGGCTGAGGCAAAGGCCAAAGCGGCGGCTGCCGCTCCGAAGCCGGCCGCTTAAGGCAGCGAGTCGAATCGATTTTATCTGTCGTGGAACCTGCTCGCCCGCCGCCGCAAAACCGCATCTGCGTTGCGAGGATCGGGGCTGCGCACGGGACGAGCGGTGAGGTCAGGTTGTGGCCATTCACCGCTCGGGCGGAGGCTGTCGCGGCTTACGGCCCTCTCCAGACAGGCGATGGAACGCGGGCTTTCGAGATTGAGGCTCTCCGGCCCGCCAAGGATTGTTTAATCGCTCGCCTCAAAGGGGTCACTGACCGGGCGGCGGCCGAGCGGCTGCGCAACACCGAGCTTTACGTTCCGCGCGAGCGGTTGCCGGCCCTGGAGGCGGAGGAGTTCTACCACGCGGACCTTGTGGGGCTCCGCGCAGAGGACAAGGCGGGCCGGGCGATCGGCGTCGTCATTGCGGTGCATAATTTCGGCGCCGGTGACATTTTGGAGATAGCGCCCGCCGCGGGCGGAGAAACCGTGATGGTGCCCTTTTCGGCTTCCGTCGTCCCGCGGGTGGAGGTCGCGGCCGGACGTATCGTGGTGGACATGCCCGAAGGGCTGCTTGCGTCAAAGGATGCGACGCCGTTTGCCCCGGCGACGGAGAGAAACAAGAAGAGCAAAGGCGCGTGATCAATGTGGCGTGCCACGGTCCTTACCATCCTCCCCGAGCTGTTCCCGGGCCCCCTGGGGGCAAGTCTCGCCGGAAAGGCGAGCGCCAATGGCCTCTGGTCGCTCGAGACGCTCGACATTCGTGACTTTACGACCGATCGGCATCGCTCGGTCGACGATACTCCTGCGGGCGGCGGTCCCGGCATGATCATGCGAGCGGACGTGCTCGGCCGGGCCATTGACTCAGTGTCGGATGGCGGTCGTCCGCGCCTCTTGATGTCGGCACGGGGACAGCCGCTGAACCAGGCCTGGGTGCGCAAGCTCGTCCAAGGTCCCGGCGTCGTGGTCGTGTGCGGCCGCTTTGAGGGAGTTGACGAGCGCGTCATTACACGGCGCGGTCTGATCGAGGTGTCTATCGGGGACTATGTGCTGGCCGGAGGCGAACTCGCCGCCATGGTTCTGATCGATGCCTGCGTGCGTCTGATTCCCGGCGTGATGGGCAAGGCATGTTCGGCGGCGGACGAGAGCTTTTCCGACGGCCTGATCGAATACCCTCAGTTCACCCGGCCGCAGGTCTGGGAGGGCCTCGCCATTCCGGACGTGCTGACCTCAGGCGACCACGGCAAGGTCGCCGCCTGGCGGCGGGCCGAGGCCGAGCGCCTTACCCGCGAGCGGCGGCCTGACCTGTGGGCGGCCTATCAGGCCGCGCCCCCTCCCTCCGCCGCCGGGGGGGAGACAGAGAGAGGCAAGGCTCGCCAAAAAGGTGACAAAGCCAAGACTTTGTCGTATAGGCCGCCCGCAAGGCAGTCCTGAGCTGTCCATCCCCTGGAAGCGCAGGCGTCCTGGCTGCACGTCCCTACCCCCCGCATGCAGGGGAGGGTAGGGAGGGGAAATACGGGCGGGAGGCCCATGCTCCCAGTAGCAAATCGGGGCTGTCGACGGAGATGCCGATGACTATAATTCAAGAGCTTGAAAAAGAGCAGATGGCGAAGCTTGCCGCCGGCAAGGAGATTCCCGATTTCGGGCCCGGCGATACGCTATTGGTGAACGTGAAGGTGGTCGAGGGCGATCGCACGCGCGTGCAGGCCTATGAGGGCGTGTGCATCGGCCGGTCCGGCGGCGGACTCAACGAGAACTTCACGGTGCGCAAGATTTCGTATGGCGAAGGCGTCGAGCGTGTGTTCCCGCTCTATTCGCCGGCGGTCGATTCGATCCAGGTCGTGCGCCGCGGCAAAGTTCGCCGCGCCAAGCTGTATTACCTGCGTGAACGCCGGGGCAAATCGGCCCGCATCGGCGAACGCCAGGAGCGCAGCACTGAAACAGCTGAGGCAGCGCAGTAAGCTTTCGTGATCACTGGCGGCTCGGACTGCCCACTCCTCCAGACGAGACGGCGGGTCGAAGCAATAAAAAGGACGGCGCGCGACTAAGCCGAACGAGAAACAACAGGCTCACGATGTGACTCGCCGGCCTTCGCGATCTGCACTTGCGTTTTTTGCTTGATCTTTAGTTCTATTTTTGGTTGAAATATTTCATCGATGAACGCAAACTGCGAAGGCGCAGTGGTTGCGGGAGGGGCGGGAATGATGGCAACTTATGCGACGCGAGAGGAACTCGACGCCCGGGTGCGGGTGCTCGAAGGCGAGGTGGAAGGTGAGAAGATGGTGACGCGCCACATTCTCGAACAGACCCATCACAACAGCAACGATCTCGCGTCGCTGAAAACCGATATGGCCCTCGTCAGGGCCGTGCTCACAAGCCACTCGGCGCGCCTGAACGTATTGACGCAGGACGTCGGCCTGCTGCGTCAAGATATGGAGGTAGTGCGTCGGGACGTGAGCGAGATGCGCCGGGACATGAGCGAGATGCGCCGGGACATGGGCCAGTTGCGCCAAGAGATGCAACAAGACACGGAGCAGTTGCGCCAGGAGATGCGCCGGGGCATGGGCAATCTGCACCAGGAAATGGGCGAGATGCGCGCCGATATCGCCGCAATTCGCGCCGCAGTCGCGCCGCCTGACTCGGCGGCGATGATCGAAAAATGACCGGCGTCGGTATGAAGCAGCGGATCAACAGTTCATGTCGAGCGCGTCCGGTCTTCCGGTCGACCGCATGTCGTCTGCCGCAGATCCGTCTCCCACGCCGCGCTTCCATTTTGCCGGAATGCGCTCTCACTAACACCTCGAGCCACTAATCGACTGACAGGATCGCCGCAATGGTTGCCCGCACCCTCTATGACAAGATCTGGGAAGACCATCTGGTCGACGAGCAGCCTGATGGCACCTGTCTCATTTACGTCGACCGGCACCTTGTTCATGAGGTCACAAGTCCCCAGGCATTCGAGGGGCTGCATCTCGCAGGCCGCAAAGTCCATGCGCCCGAGAAGACGCTTCTGGTGGTCGACCATAACGTCCCCACCACCGACCGCACCAAGCCAAACCCGGACCCGGAGAGCGCCGCGCAGATCGCCTATCTGGCGGAGAACGCAAAACTATTCGGCCTGGAATATTTCGACGAGTTCGACAAGCGGCAGGGCATCGTGCACATCATTGGGCCGGAGCAGGGCTTTACTTTGCCGGGCACCACAATCGTATGCGGCGACAGCCACACCGATACTCATGGGGCGTTCGGCGCGCTCGCCTACGGCATCGGCACGTCAGAGGTCGAGCATGTGCTGGCGACCCAGACGCTCTACCAGAAAAAATCGAAGAACATGCGCGCCGTGATCGACGGTAAGCTGCCGGACGGCGTGACCGCCAAGGACATCATCTTGGCCATCATCGGCGAGATCGGCACTGCCGGCGCCACCGGCTATGCCCTCGAATATGCCGGCGAAGCGATCGAAGCTTTGTCCATGGAAGGGCGAATGACGGTCTGCAACATGTCGGTCGAAGGCGGCGCCAAGGCCGGATTCATTGCCCCCGACGAGAAGGTTTACGCATATCTGAAGGACCGTCCGAAGGCCCCGAAGGGCAAAGCGTGGGACGAGGCGCGGCGCTATTGGGACACACTGCACAGTGACGACGGCGCCCATTTCGACCGTGAAATCAGGCTTGACGCCGCCAGTCTGCCGCCCCTCGTTACGTGGGGAACGAGTCCCGAGCAGGTCGTTTCAATAACGGGCCGCGTTCCGGTGCCGGCGGAGATCGCCGACGCGAGCAAGCGCATCGCGGCCGAAACCTCGCTCGCCTATATGGGCCTCAAGGGCGGCGAGAAGATCACCGACATTGCGATCGACCGGGTGTTCATCGGATCATGCACCAACGGGCGCATCGAGGATCTGCGCGCGGCGGCGAAGGCCGTCGACGGCAAGACCGTAAGCGGCCGCGTCAATGCCATGATCGTGCCCGGGTCCGGCATCGTCAAAGAGCAGGCGGAGGCTGAAGGCCTGGACAAAATCTTCATCAAGGCAGGCTTTGAATGGCGTGAGCCTGGCTGCTCCATGTGCCTGGCCATGAATCCGGACAAGCTCAAGCCCGGCGAGCGCTGCGCTTCGACCTCCAACCGCAACTTCGAAGGCCGGCAGGGTTACAAGGGCCGCACCCATCTGGTGTCGCCTGCGATGGCCGCAGCGGCGGCCATCGCAGGCCACTTTGTCGATGTGCGGCAATGGAGTTAGGCGCCTGACGCACCCTCCCCCGCGAGCTGGCGGGGGCCGCCCACGGCCGCGGCACAACCGACCGACGACGCCAGCAAAAATACAACTATCGCACCGCCCACCAGCAGTGGAACCGCGGGACGACGGTGTCGCCGGCCGCACGATGCTCAATGACATGCCAATCGGTGCATTGCCGGTATAGCCGCCCTGACGGGGTGACTACGACCCGCAGCGGCGCGCGACGGTGGAGCTTGGCGCGGTCAGGCGAATCCTGCGCCAACGCCGGCGGCCCGCCGATCAGCGCCGCGAGCCCCAAAACGCAACCCGTCATCACTATCCGCATGGTCCGTCCCTTTGAGCCGAGCGCGCTACCGTTCAACATCGTGGCGGCACCGTCAACCTCGCATTATGAATCCAGACAGACTCATGCGCATGAAAATAGCCGCCCCGCCGCCGGAGGTCCTGTTACACATGCCTGACAATCCGATCTCCGACCCGCAGGCCTGGCGTGGCGTCAAGGCGCCGTCCCTGGCGGATATGGAAGTGCTGGCGCGAGATGTTTTCGCCTGCCTGCCAGCGAAGTTCCGGGCGCTGTGCGAGGGATTGGTCATCCGGGTCGAAGATTTTGCTCCCGATGAAGTGCTCGACGATATGGACATCGAAAGCGAATTCGATCTGATGGGCCTGTTCCAGGGAGTTGGGCTGCCGTTTCGAGCAGAGAGCGCGCCGCTGCAGATGCCGAACATGATTTGGCTCTATCGCCGCCCGATTCTGGACTATTGGGCCGAACACGACGAAACCCTCGGCGCCATTGTGGCCCATGTGCTGGTGCACGAGGTCGGTCACCATTTCGGGCTGTCTGACGAAGATATGGAAGCAATCGAGGACGCGGCCGGATGACCGCCCTCGAAATCCTTGGCGCCTTCGTTGCCCGTTCCGGCGCGCCGACGCCGCATCTTCGCGACATTCTTGAGCTTCACGTCATCGATACTGTAGGCGCCTGGATTGCGAGCATGGCCGCGCCCGAGGGCGCACGCCTGTTGCGCTGGCGCGCCGACGCGGGCGAAGGCGCAGCGCCAGGTTCGCTCCATTGGTTGCGGCTCGACCTTGCCACCCATTGCGCGCTCGCGCGGCTCTCCGAGGCGGACGATATCCATCTCGCCTCGACGACAACGCCGGGAGCAATCGTGGTGCCGGGCGCGGTCGCGATTGCGGCGGCGTTGCGAAACGGCGATCCTGAGGCCTTGGCGGCCGCCATGACGGCCGGTTACGAAGTCATGGTGCGGTTCGGTCAGGCGATCGACGGCCCGTCGGTCCTCTACCGCGGCATCTGGCCGACCTATTTCACCGCGCCGCTTGCCATCGCCGCCGTCGCAGCGCGCCTCCTCGATCTCGACGCGGCGCAATGCGCGCACGCGCTGGCGCTGGCTCTGGCGCGGTCCGCTCCCGGCTTCGGCCATCACAACCTCGCCACCACCTCGCGTTGGCTCGCGGTGGGCCAAGCTGCCGAAGCCGGCCTCGTAGCGGCGCTTGCGGCGCGTGCGGGCTTCACGTCGGACCTCGGTTTACTGGATGGCGGATACTTGCCCGCCGTGTTCAACTTGAAGCCTGACATGGCCGTGGTGACGGAAGGGCTCGGAGAGCGATTCCGGCTCGAAGAGGTCGCGTTCAAGCCCTGGTGCGGGGCTCGCCAGACCATGGCGGCGACGCAAGCTTTGATCGAGATCATCGGGTCCGGAGCAGCAGCCGACACGATCGCCCGAGTAACCGCATTCGTGCTGCCGCCTCATCATCGCATGGTCGACCATGGGATCGTTGTCGGTGACCGCGCATCATTTCTCACCAGCCTGCCCTATCGGCTGGCGCTCGCGGCGCTTGCGCCCCATGCCGCTTTCGATGTCGCGCAGGCGCCGTCGCATGTGCCGGACCGCATCCGCGCCTTCATGGATCGCATCGCAGTCGCGCCAGACCAAGCCTTGCTGGCGGAATTTCCCGCGCGATGGCCAGCCCGGGTTGAAATCACCACGCCATCGGGGCGCACCGAGCGGACCGTGATGGACGTGCCGGGCGACCCGGCGCGGCCGTTCGATAAAGGCGCAGTGCGGGCAAAATTCCAGCGATTGGCGGCGCCGGTGCTGACAGCCGAGGCTTGCGAACGGACGCTCGCGTGCGTCTTCGGTCTACTGAGGGGCGAGACCAACGCCGCGGAATTGCTGCAGCAAATCGCCCCTCGCCCACCCTCGCTACCATAAAGGCATGGCGGCCGCATGTTGACGGCGCGGCCCCCTTACCTTCTTCCCGTTTGCGGGAGAGGCCGGAATTGCTGTCGCGCAAATTTCGGGTGAGGGACCGCTCTACAGGCTCTGCATGCCGAGCCCTGCGCTTGCGGCGAGGCCCCCACCCCGTCCCTCTTCCCGCGAGCAGGGAGAGCCGAGCACGGCGTTGCCCGCCCACGTGCGATTACCCTGCCTGTATGAGGGCGAGGGGAGCGGCGCCGCGAAGAGCCCAAGTAGAGCGCTAAACGCCTCAGAGATGCTTGCGCAGCTCCGCCGCTGCGGCCTCGGCGGTGCGCTTCATGTTGAAAGGCGAAACGAACCGGCCGTCCTTGTCCATCAGGTAGACGATCGCGGTGTGGTCCATGGTGTAATCGCCCCCTTCGATGGGCACCTTCTTATAATAGACACGATAGGCCTTTGCCACCGCAGCCAGCGAGGCGGCATCTCCGGTGAGCCCCCGCAGATGGGGATCAAAGCTCGACAGGTAATCCTTCATCGCCTCCGGCGTGTCGCGCTCTGGATCGACCGAGATGAACAGCGCAGCCGTTCGGTCGGCATCCGGCCCGAGGTTGCGCATGATTTCGGAAATTTCGAAGAGGGTGGTCGGGCATACGTCCGGGCAATGCGTGAATCCGAAGAACACCAGGAAGGCCTTGCCTTTGAGGTCCTGGTCGCTGAACGGCTCGCCGTTCTGGTCGATCAGGTGGAAGGGGCCGCCGATGGCCGCGGTCTGAATGGCCGCAGTTCCGGAGCCGCGGCTCCCGATAAACAAAACGACGCCAAGGGAAAGCGCCAGCCCGGCGACAAACGCCGTAAATATCACCACCAGCCGCGACGTTCGTGCGCCCATCGTCTCATCCCCGTGCTTCGACGCTTTCGAGCGGCTCTCAAAAACAGAACGCGAGCCCAGCCATGATCGTCTCGAAGAATACCGCACTGCCATAGTAGGCCCATAGCAGAGCGGTCACAGCCGCCAACGCGCCGACGATCCCGGCGCTCGCCCAGACGGCGGGCCGAGCGCGCGGCATCGGTGAAATAGCGCGGTCAGGCATCGGGAGCAATCTTTACGATGTCGCAGGAACATAGGAACGAACTCGCCGCGCCGCAAGCGGCGCCGACCGCAGCCCGCCACGGCCCAGCTTGGAGTCGGAGATCAAGGCACAGGCGCGGGGGCTGCGGCGGCGCTGGAACGTTGGGCGTTGTTTGACCCAGCTCGGAAGTCGAACGGTCTTGAGGGTCAGGTTCTGACTGGCCTTTTGTGCCTGCTGACTGCCCCGAGGCAATTCGATATTCTGTGTGGCGCGGCCATCGTCTTGGGCGCATGCGCCCCGGTTGCCGTCTCACGCTGATGATGGGAGAGCCTATTTTGCCGGGGTGGCACATGAGACCGCGTGACTTCATCACCCACGCCGTCAAGCAGCGCGTCAGTCGAACTGGCATTGCGCTCCTCGCCGCGGCGGGCTTGGTTTCCGCCACCTGCGTCAACGTCTTCGCGGCCGACCGCGAGGACTGCGCGGCGGCAGTCAATCCCGACCAGAGCATCGCCGCCTGCGCTCGCGTCATTGCCGACCATAGCGAGACGGCGCCAAACCGAGCCGCGGCCTACCAGAACCGCGGCGACGCCTATTACAACAAGAAGGACTATGACGGCGCGATCGCCGACTACAATGAGGCAATAAGGCTCGATCCGAGCCAGCCGCTCACCTATCATGCGCTCGCCTATGTCAACCGCGCCCGCATTTATTCCGACAAGAAGGACTACGATCGCGCGATCGCCGATTATAGCGAGGCCGTCAAGCTCGACCCAAAGCTTGCGACAGCCTTTAACCTACGGGGGCTCGCATATCTCAACAAGCGCGACCTTGACAGAGCGTTCGCCGACTTTAACGAGGCAATCAAACTAAATCCGAACTTCGCCGCGGCATATAACAATCGCGGCCTCGCTTATGCGAGAAGGAACGACTTCGATCTCGCTTTCGCTGAATATAGCGAGGCGATCAGGCGCGATCCGAACACCGCGTTCGCATACAACAATCGCGGTCTCGTCTACGCCAGACGGTACGACTACGCGCGGCGATCTCCGATTTTGGCGAAGCCATCAAAAACCATCACCCGAATCTTGCGCAGGTCTACAGCAATCGCGGCCTCGCCCATAAGGCTTTGGGCCTGATTGAGGAGGCGATCGCCGATTTCCAGAAGGCCCAGGCGATCGACCCGTCCGATCGGACAAGCAAGGCCCAGCTCGCCTTGATCTCTCCGGGTGCGGCGCCGGCCGCCGCCGTATCAGCGGAAATGCCTGCGGCCGCACGCGACAATGGCGAGACGGTCGCCGCCGCGATGAGCCGATTATCGATCAACCTGCCGGCAGCCGTGGCCGGAATCGAGGCCATCAGAAAGCCTCTCGACGACCTCGGCCGCGAACCGTGCGACCGACTGGCGATCGTCAGGCTTGGACTTGCGCTGGGAAATGTCGGCCACAGGCGGGAGGCCGCAACGGCCCAATTGAGCTTTTCGGCAGCTTGCGGCGGCCATGTCCCGTCGCTCAAAAGCGCCACGAGCGCTTTGCTCGATTTGTCCCCAGCGCTACGGTTCGTCTAGACGAAAATATTGGGAACCGAAAATCACGAATGTTGCCGAGGTGTTGCAAAGCGGACACCTGCTTTCAGGTCGAAGCCTGAACGCACCGCGCGGGCAATGGGACCCTTGAAATTGGACCCGCCAAATCGCTCTTCTAGAGCGCTCTGCCGCTTCCGCTTGCGAAGGAGGCAAGAGGGGGCCATAAAGTTGCGATTGCAATCGCATCGTTGCTCACCATTTAATCGGGGTTAAGGATTGCGGCTCCTAACCTCTCTCGTGTGGCAAAGAAAGGTCGATTGGGATGAATGTCGGGGTTGCGGCGGCGACAGCCGATGGTCTTATCAAGGACACCACAACGCAGACTTTCAGGAGGGACGTGATCGAAGAATCGCGTCGCCAGCCGGTTCTTGTCGATTTTTGGGCGCCCTGGTGCGGACCCTGCAAGCAGCTCACGCCGGTTTTGGAAAAGGCAGTGCGCGCCGCCAAGGGGGCGGTCAAGCTGGTTAAGATGAATATTGACGAGCACCCGGCAGTGGCGGCTCAACTGGGGATCCAGTCCATCCCGGCGGTCTTCGCCTTCACCAATGGGCAGCCAGTAGACGGCTTTATGGGAGCCCTGCCCGAAAGCCAGGTGATGGCATTCCTGGAGCGCCTCACCAAGCAGGAGATCGGGTCTGAGGAAAAGGAGCTGCTCAAGGCCGCTGACGCTGCACTGGTGGCAGGCGACGCCACCTCGGCCGCGGATCTGTATTCCGAGGTCCTGGCCGGCGATTCGGCCAATGCGCACGCGCTCGCAGGTCTCGCACGAGCCTATCTGGAGACCGGGAGCATCGAGCAGGCTAAACAGGTTCTCGCGCAGGTGCCGGAGGCCAAGCGCAATGATACGGCGGTCGCCGCGGCCCGCGCTTCCCTTGAGGTCGCCGAACAGGCCGCGCATCTTGGTCCGGTCGCGGAACTGGAACAGAAGGTTGCCGCCAACCCGCTCGATCATCAGGCGCGATTCGACCTCGCCATTGCTTTGAACGGAAATAACCGCCGGCAAGAGGCGCTCGACCAACTGATCGAGATCGTGCGCCGCGACCGTAAATGGAATGACGACGCTGCCCGCAAGCAGCTGGTTCAGTTCTTCGAGGCCTGGGGTCCGACCGACCAACATACGGTATCCGGGCGACGGCGGCTGTCGTCGATCCTGTTTGCCTGATCGGCACGGTTCGCTTGACGGCCCTTCCTGCCCTCCCCAGGGTGTGGGGGGGTTTTGCGATTACGGGAGTGCAGCGATGCCGATCAACGCGGTCTATCGCGGTCCCGCCGATTTACCCGGGACTATACCGGTGTTCCCTCTGCCCGGCGCATTGCTGCTGCCGCGCGGGCAAATGCCGCTCAACATTTTCGAGCCGCGCTATCTTGCGATGGTGGACGACGCGCTGCGGTCCGGCCACCGCCTGATCGGGATGATACAGCCTGACCCGGCACATCCCGGTTCGGAGGATCGGCCGACGCTTTACAAGATCGGCTGCGTCGGGCGCATCACCCAGTTTGCCGAAACCGGCGACGGCCGTTACCTGCTGCAACTGACCGGCGTTGCACGCTTCCGCGTGGTGGAAGAGTTGACCGTCGCGACCGCCTACCGCCAATGCCGCATTGACGTTTCGCCTTTTGCCGGCGATTTCACCGCCCGCAAGGGCGAAGAGCAGGTCGACCGCAAGGCCTTGCTGGCGGCGCTCACAGCGTTTCTCAAGGCGAACAATCTCAAGGCCGACTGGCAGGGCATCGAGAACGCCCCTAATGAGGCTCTTGTGAATGCGCTCGCCATGATGTCGCCCTACGACCCCGCGGAAAAGCAGGCGATGCTGGAAGCGCCCGACCTCAAAACCCGAGCCGAAATCCTGATTGCCGTCACCGAAATCGCTCTCGCCAGGAGCCGAACCGAGGGCGACCCTCCGCTGCAATAGCGGGTGTGTCCCAGGCCGCCCCTCAGACACCGACTGGCTTGCAGCCCGCATCGACCTGCTTGCCAAGGAAAAGGCCCTCGCCCGCCAGCGCGACGCGCTCAGCGAGGACCGGCGAAAACTGCCGATGGTGCGGCTCGAGAAGGCTTACACTTCCGATGGCCCCGACGGCCCGAGGAGTTTGCAGGCGCTGTTTGGCCGCCGCCGGCAGCTCATCATCTATCATCCTAAATCCGTGAGTTGGCGTTGCTGATTTTTCGCGATCTCCTTGGCCCACAAGCAAGAAAGAGAACGCTTGGAGGCACCGAATTGTAACTGCTCCGCAGCTGACTGATTTTCAAAGATTCGTCGATTTATCAGCGCTTTCTGCGGGGGTGAATGCTTTCCAACTCACGGATTTAGGATCACATCATTTCATGTTCGGCCCGAGCTGGGAGCAGGGCTGCCCGAGTTGCTCGCACTGCGCCGACAATTTCGCCGGCTACTCTACGAAGGGCTGGTAAGGCTTTCGCCCAGCATAGGCGCGCTGGTGGACCGCGCCGCTGCCGTCGCTGAAGCGCGCGACGCCGCGACGGCATGGTCGCTGCTGCAAATGATCCCCGCAAAGGCCGTAACCAGCTATCAACCCTATTGGGCGCTTGCCGCACATCTTCTCAAGCGCATGGGGCAGACTGCGCAATCAGCCGACGCCTGCGTTCGAGCGATCGGGTTGGGCGAAGATCCGGCGCTGCGTCAATTCCTCACCGCCCAGATGCCGGCAAAGCCCGAACCGCAGCACTGCGGGTGACTTGAACGCGAACCCGGAAACCTGGATAACGTACCTCCGCCCTCCGAGAAAACCGTGGACCGTGCCATGAACTCCGCATCATCCGGCGACCGGCCGTCAAACATGATCGACCCTAAGCTTCTGGAAATCTTGGTGTGCCCACTCACCAAGGGCCCGCTCGAATATGACGCCGAGAAGCAAGAGCTGATCTCGCGCTCGGCCAAGCTCGCCTATCCGATCCGCGACGGCATTCCGATCATGCTGCCGGAAGAGGCGCGTCCGCTTGAGTGAAGGAAAACTTGACATGCTCAAGATTTGGGGCAGGAACACCTCGTCCAACGTTCAGAAGGCCATGTTTGCGGTCGGCGAGCTGAAGCTTGCGTATCAGCGCATCGATATTGGCGGGCCATTTGGCAAGAACAGAGAGCCTCAATACCTCGCGATGAATCCCAATGGGCTGGTGCCGACGCTCGAGGAGGATGACGGCTTTCTGCTGTGGGAGTCGAACTCCATCATCCGCTATCTTGCGGCGAAACATGGCGCCGGTACGCTGGAGCCCGCGGACCTGCGCACGCGGGCGCTTGCCAACAAATGGATGGATTGGCAGCTTTCAGTGTTCGGCCCTGCCCTGACGCCGGTCTTCTGGGGCTTGATCCGAACGCCTGCCGATCAGCGCGACCACAAAGCCATCTCGGACGGCAAGGTGAAATCGACGGCGGCGGTCAAGATTCTGGACGACCAGTTCGCGAAGACGCCTTATGCGGCCGGCGATGCGTTTTCCATGGGCGACATCCCGATCGCCATCATGTCCTACCGCTACCGCGAGCTGGTGCCCGAGCGCCCGGCATTCCCGAATTTTGAACGGTGGTATGCGGCGATCGCCTCACGCCAGGCTTTCCGCGATCATGTCGCGAGCGTACCGCTAACCTAGCGTTCCGCTTCTAACGTTTTTGTCATTGCCCAAGAAAGGGGGCGATCTGCCGGCCTTCCTTTGGGTACGATGCAATTTCATCGATCGCCCGGGGGTTGCTGGCTACCCCGCTTTCGCCGGATATGACACGTCGAGAAATGCGCGTCAGCGTCATTCATCATTCATAATGCTAACGACTCGCCCCGCAGCAGTTTCGGCACTTCGCCGGCAAGTCCCGCGGCTTCGCGGATGAACAAGCGCTTTAGTCCCGGAAGGCGGTCAACCAGGCCGAGGCCGACATCGCGGGCGAGCCGCACCACATCCGACCGGTTGGAGAACAGCCGGTTGAGGCCGTCCGTTGAAATGCACATCGTCATGGTGTCGAATCGGCGCCAGCGCTGATAGCGCTCCAGCACGGTGGAGTCGCCGGGATCGAGGCCCATTCGCACGGCGTCGACGACAACCTCCGCGAGCGCCGCCACGTCGCGCAGCCCCATGTTCAACCCCTGTCCGGCGATCGGGTGGATGACATGGGCGGCATCGCCGACCAGCGCAAGCCGATCGGCGACAAAGCTGCGCGCCACCCACAAGCCAAGCGGATAGGAGTGCCGCGGCCCCGCGACCACAATGTCGCCGAGGCGCAGGCCGAACCGCTTCTCCAGCTCGGCGTGAAAATCATGGTCCGGCAGAGCGACGATCCGTTCGGCCTCCCCGGCCTCTTCGGTCCACACAATCGAGCAGCGATTGCGGCGCAGCGGCAGGATCGCGAAGGGACCGGCGGGGAGGAAATGCTCTTCGGCTCGGCCCTCGTGACTGCGCTCGTGGGCAACGGTCGTGACGATTGCGGATTGTCCATATGACCAGCCGTTAGTCGTAATGCCCGCGCGCTCGCGCAGCCGCGAACGGGCGCCGTCTGCCGCCACGAGGAGCCTGGTCGTAATCGTCGCGCCGTCGCGAAGCGCGACGTTCATCCCGGATGGTTCAGCCGTGAAATCAGCGACTGGCGCCGCAATGAGAGTGACGCCGATCGATCGCGCCTTCGCGGAAAGGGCGGCAACCAGCCGATCGTTCTCGATCATGTGGGCGAAAGGTTCGCCCGGTTCGATCTCACCCCCGAAAGTCAGGAACACAGGTCGCACCGCATCTTGGACGCGGCTGTCGGTGACCGCCATGTCAAGAATCGGCTGCGCCTCACCGGCGACCGCGTCCCAAACGCCGAGCGCACTGAACATGCGGCGCGGCGCGGCTGCAATCGCGGACGCGCGAATATCCCGTCCGGTCTGGCCAAGGGCGGGATCCGCCAAAGTGACGGAAAAATTCGCCCCAAGCGCCTGGCGCAGCGCGATTGCGAGCGCAAAGCCGGCAAATCCGCCGCCGGCGATCAATACGTCCGAACAGCCGTTCGTGGGTGCTGCCGACAATTTCGATGGCCCTTTCCGCCAAATCAACGACAATCGCTCAAGATGCGCGGCGCATTTTTACTGTAGTGTCCTCATTCCTGCTGGCCGGACGCGATGTTCCCCCAGCCGTCCCGTCGGGACCGGCAATCACTACGACAGAGCCGTCCGGGTCCCTCATCCGGCGCTCCGAGTGATTGGGACCGCCCTCATCAGGAGGATTTCGATCCCGCGGCACAAGGATCTTCACGCCCATTTCAGAAGCGCGTTGCCTCACGCCGTCAAAATCGTCCACTTCGAACCACCGCAATACACAGTTCCCGGACGGCTTGTCGTTAGGATCACGGATCGGGCCGTGATGGCGTCCTGCTTCAGACCTGTGGCCGGAGGCCACCGGAAAGGAGGGGATATTGACTTCAATTTAGCCTCAAGCGTGACTGACACTGTACTAAATCCGCGCATGCATACCGACCTGTTGGGACGACCATGAGCTCTGCCGTAGAGGATTTGCTCGCCATCCTTGATCTTGAGCCGATCGAGGTGAATCTGTTTCGCGGCCGTTCGCCGCAAGTCGGCTGGCAGCGCGTGTTCGGCGGCCAGGTGATCGGCCAGGCTCTGGTTGCCGCCTGCCGTACGGTCGACGCGATTGCAGAGCGGCCTCCGCACTCCTTGCACGCTTATTTCCTGCTGGCCGGCGATCCCAAGGTTCCCATCGTCTATGAAGTCGACCGCATTCGCGATGGCCGCAGCTTTACCACACGGCGCGTCGTGGCGATCCAGCATGGTCACGCGATCTTCTCAATGTCGGTATCCTTCCATGGCAGTGAACCGGGCCTGAGCCATCAGGCCGAAATGCCCAAGGTGCCTGGTCCGGAGGAGCTGCCGAGCGACCTTGAGATCCGGCAACGGGTCCTGCCGATGATGCCGGATCCGATCAGGCGCTATTTTGAGCGCGAGCGCCCGATCGAACTTCGTCCTGTCGAGTTCGAGCGTTATCTCGGCAAGAAGTTTCCCGACGGCCGTTTCAATGTATGGATACGGACGACCGGCCCCCTGCCGGCCGCGGCGGCGCTTCACCAATGCGTGCTTGCCTACGCATCAGACCTGATGCTCCTCGATGCCGCCCTGATCCCTCATGGACGCACGGTATTTGAAAAGAGCCTGATGGCTGCGAGCCTTGATCACGCATTGTGGTTTCATCGACCGTTCAAGGCGGATGAATGGCTGCTCTATGCGCAGGACAGCCCGAACGCCGGCGGCGCGCGAGGTTTTGCGCGAGGCTTGATCTTTACCCGGAACGGAACGCTGGTGGCGTCGGTCGCGCAGGAGGGCTTGCTAAGGGAGCGTCGCGAGCTCGTCTGACGATGAAAAAATGTGCAGAATCGGTACAGCCCGCGCGAGGAGCGATCACGATCTCGCTGGGAGGTGGTGCGAGGATTGCGAGGCAAATACGAATCCAGCAATGGTCGCAAATGAAACGATTCCTTTTGCCGTAAAATACGGCATCTGGCATAGTTTTTGAACAGGTCGTTTGAACAGGTCGTTTGAATAGTTCGTTTGAACAGGTCGCCCACACCGCGGCCAGAGATGCTCTGCAAAGGCGGGCTCGCGCGTCGGGCGCCGCAGTACACAAAGGGGGGCGCCGTTATGAAGCTCATCATCGCGATCATCAAGCCGTTCAAGCTCGACGAAGTCCGGCAGGCGCTCACCGGACTCGGGATAAGCGGTATGACGGTCACGGAAGTAAAAGGCTACGGGCGACAAAAGGGGCACACGGAAATCTACCGCGGCGCCGAATATACCGTGAATTTCCTGCCCAAGCTGCGCGTGGAGGTCGCGGTGCCGAGCGAGCAAGCGGATCGCGTCGTCGAGGCCATTACGGCTGGAGCACGGACCGGGCAGATCGGCGACGGGAAGGTTTTCGTCACCGCGCTCGACCATGCGCTACGCATCCGTACGGGCGAAACCGATAGCGACGCGCTTTGAGCTTTTAGGAGTGACCCGCATAGGCGTTAAGTTAAGCGGTGGCCGAACACTCGCGATTCCCTCACTCCTTATGCGGGAGGGGATGGGGTGGGGCGCCGGGGGGGGCGCCACTTGGCCCGACCCCACCCCCGACCCTCCCCACAAGGGGCCACAAGGGGAAGGGGAGGAGTCCGTGGCAACATCGAACTTAGCCCCTATGGGGCGACCTATGCGGTTGCCCGTGCCGGTTCGCCGGTCATGCCTAAAAAATAGACAGGCGTGCTGCCTGCTCAGCGCTTGATCTGACCGCTCAAAAGCGGTCCGCTCAAGCGGGAAAGGTTCAAACGCATTTCCCCATTTCGTGCTGAGCCGCGTCTGCGAAAGATGCTCGCAAGACAGGCTTGGGTATCTCGCGAAAAAATACCCGCGTGACACGGTGCTGTCCCTGGGCAGGCATGACGGTGGGATGAGATTCAACACATCGGAACCTGCTCACGCAGCCGGTTTGTTGAACTGACCAGCGTCGCGGCGGCGGTCGACAAACCCATAGTGCTCGGTAAAGTTGGCACGGCGTTTGATTCGTCCACCCCGGCGATCGCTCACACGGCAATGGGCCGGGCTTGAGGTCGCTGCGTAGAGATCGCCCAATCTGGGTTGTCAGAACGGGCCTTAGCGGGGAAAGGAACCCATGAAAATCGTAGTGGCCATCATCAAGCCATTTAAGCTCGACGAGGTCCGCGACGCGCTCACCGCGATTGGGGTGCACGGTATGACCGTCACCGAGGTCAAGGGTTATGGGCGCCAAAAGGGCCATACGGAAATCTATCGTGGCACCGAGTATGCAGTGAGCTTCCTGCCGAAGCTGAAGGTGGAGGTCGCAGTCCCGGCCAACCAAGTCGACAAGGCGGTCGAGGCGATCACAGCGGCGGCCAAGACGGGCCAGATCGGAGACGGCAAGATCTTTGTTTTTGGCCTTGAGCAGGCGGTTCGCATCCGCACCGGCGAAACGGACGCCGCTGCGCTGTGAAGATCAACGGCTGTTACGTACCGTGCGGCGCGGACTTTTCACGGCCGACCCGGTTGGTCGCACGCACATTGCGGTGTTGGCTGGAGTTTTCTCAAAGCCCACGCTCATTCGCGTCGCCGTTTTGCAGCAACCGCCGCTGCCCGAGCCGATCTCCGCGGTCTCCCTCAACGGGCCGATCGCTCACCCTGGAACCAGATCGCCTGCGTAGCGCAGTGAACGCCCAGGTCGTTGCTATGATGCGCCACTGAGCTCCAGCCGTCCGCGGGCCGCGCCCTCTTCCTCTCCGTTGGCTCCTCCTCGCCGGAAAGAAAAGGGGCGGCCGGGACTGGGCGTGATACGGCGGGGCGAATACCCGGCATCGCCCTCGCCGTCACGGGGAGGCCCTGGTGAAAGCCAGGGCCTCTTTCATTTTCTAGGCATATTATATCTTATATTGGCGCGAATTACGGCAATCAAGTAAATTAAATGATTTGTTATTAGGCATATGACGAATATATATTCAAACACGGCTGTGCCCATGCTCGATATTCACGTTGAGATCGAATTGCAGTCCGATTGAAGCATTTGGCGCGCTATGAGTGTTCCTCCTTGCCGCCGCCGATTATTTTGCTGTGGCCGCCGCGTTCGACGCGTTTTCCTATGGCATGTCATTTGCTCTCTACTAACCGGAGTTCGCAAAGGCCGACCAAAGGGGGCAGCTCGCCAAAATCGCGATTCAATTCAAGCATCGGAGAGGTCAACCCGTCGCCCTTCGGAACTCTTTTTTCGCGTAATCCAACTCCCGTGGGAGGTAGCGATGAAAACTCTTTTTGGTACGGTGTTTGGGTCGGCCATGGTTCTGGCCTCGGCCAGCGCTTTTGCGGCCGGCGGCTATCTTCAGGCCTCAAGCGAAGAAGACCAGATCGTGAAAGAACCCAACAAGCCGCAAATGGTCACTATGGCTTCGACTGATGCTGCGAAGGGCATCAAGAACAACAAGGGCGTAGTGATCCTCGATCAAACCGGCACCTATTTTACGATTGTTGGTGTGCAGGTTGGCAGCCGGGGCGGCACCGGCTTGGTAAGACTCTGGTTTCAGACGAACGGCAAAGACGTCGACAACAGCAACTGCGAACAACTGGTCCCGACGCCCGAATTCACGACGGTCATGATCTCGCAGGGGGTGGGCGAATACAAAAAGGGCGACAAGGTCAATGCGATGATCTCCGGCTCCGCGCCGGGCATTGGTCTCGTCTACAAGAAGCCGGCCGGCGAACCGGCTGTGCCGAGCGTGATCTTCTCCGCCTGGAAGATCGACTGAGCCGCGGCAGTATCAGTTCACAAGGGGCGCTGACAGGCGCCCCTTGGCGTATTGGGCGCATCACGGGCGCCTCGCATTCACGTGCTGCCAGGGCCGGACTCTTGTGGTCGCCCGGTTGGCGCACCGGGCCGGTTCAAAACAGTCTCGTAGGGTGGGCAAAGGCGCGAAGCGCCGTGCCCGCCAACCCTCGAAAGGCCGAGCGCTGGTAGGTACGGCGCACCCCGGTCGGGCTTGCCTGACTCGGGCAGTCAGCAGTGCCAAAATCGGTAATAGCCGATCTCGGTTGCGCCTTTGTCCGCCCTATAACCGCACCATCACTCGCCGAACAGATTGCTCCAATCTTGCCCCTTCGCCTTGGCGTCAACGGCATCGCAGGCGTCTTTTCTGCCCTCGCATCGGGTTTGCACGATCGCATTGAGCGAATCGCCGGCTGGTATGACTTTAAGGCAGGCCACCGCTGGGTATGCTGGCTGCGAATCCCGGGCAAAAGCCCAGATCATCTGGTCGCCCGCAAGTATGACATGGGTCGGGCGCTCGATAACGCGCCAGCCGCGGGCGGCCTCGTTGCGGAGGTCCAGGTAGAGTTGCGATAGCGAATCGAATTGCCGGCCACAAAGCTGAGCGGCGCTCGTAGTGTTGGGCGCAAGACCCAGAAAGGCGCAGATCGCCAAGAGCCGGGGCAGCAAGATCGCGCACGGGCGGAGCGGTCCTGTCTTGAATGGCATGATCGCGGCCGCTGGTGTCGGTCCACTGGTGGCAGGAATGTCCAGAACTATGCCCGGCGGGGCGGCGGAAAATCAATAGCGATTTGTCCGATGCGACCCCATCCAACTGCCCGCTGCAGGGCGACCCTCATAGGCGTCAGGTTAAGGCTCAACGTCGCCGCGGGGTCCTCCCTCCCTTACCTTGTGGGGGTCGGCCAAGTGGCACTGCCCTTGCCTTGCCGCACGCCGCCCCATCCCTTCGCACAAGAGAGGGAGTCGCGAGTGGTTCGGCCATCGCTTAACCTGACGCCTAGGGGATCAGTCCTTACAGGGCGTTTTTCGCGATGCTCCGAATATCTTCAAATCGGCCGAGGCGAGCCAGAATTGGCTCGCGCCCGGTCTCCGAGCCGCCAACCTAAAATCTCGGCATCAAGGCCAAAATCTATGCAATCAGGCGGACTTTTCGGGCTGTCATTGGCCTTTAGCCGAACAAAATTGCGGCCAGGACGGAGCGCCCGAACTGACAGCCTTGCCCACAAAGCGCGCCAGAAACTGCGAATTTACCCGCCGCTCGTCGCTCCAGCCATTTTAAGGGACCGCTGAACAGCGAGTTGGTCTCGGACTTTGGCGACCTAAAATCTAGGCATATCGACCAAAATATGTGCAAACAATCGCAAGGCTTGTCGGGCTGCAACAAATCAGACTGCGACCGGGAGGGGTCAAAGACCGAAGCGTGCGACATGCGCCAAAAACGCGCCGGCGCCTCCGCCGCCGGCGCTCAAGCCATCAGCCGGCCGCAGAACCAAACCTGCCAGTCGCGATATCCCGGTGTTGTCCATCCAGAGTCCGCACGTCGGTGCTGCGGTTTGCGCCGATTTATTGCGAATCTTCCATGCATTGCCCTGGTAATTCCTCCATTTCCGCGCATCGGGCCGGCGACTTGGCACGCCGTTTGATTCCTTGGACCGCGGCATTGCTCGCGGGGGGGCTTAGACTTCGCGCGGCGAAGCTTTGTTGATACCGCCGGACCTGCCCACCGCAGGCCGGACGCTCAGGGGGAAGCTCATGAAACTTGTGATGGCGGTCATCAAGCCATTCACACCCGGCCGGATCGGGAGCGGCAAAGTCTTTATTCCCGACCTCGAAAGCGCCGCGCGCGTCCGCGCCGGCGAACCCGACGCTGCGGCGATTTGAGAACCCGCACCTTCACTTCTACGGACAGGAGCAACACCATGACGATCAAGAAGCCTAAACGTGCGGGACTCATGGCTCTCATTTTCGGAGTCCTGCTCGGCCTCTTCCTTACCGTCTCTGTCTACACGCCAGTCTACGCTCAGGATCAGGCGCCGGCGGCCGAGTCCTCCGGGGTGACCGTTGAAACGCTGGCGTGCGACTCGAAGGTCCAGAAAGAATGCTCGCCCAATTCAGGCGACACGGCGTGGATGCTCACCTCGATGGCCATCGTGCTGATGATGACCATTCCGGGGCTTGCGTTGTTCTATGGCGGCATGGTGCGCAAGAAGAACGTCGGCGACACCGTGATGACGAGCTTCGCCATCACCTGCCTGATCAGCATTTTATGGCTGTTCTTTACCTACAGTTTGGCATTTCGCGAGGGCGGTGAGATCTTCGGCGTGGATGTGGGCTGGTTCATCGGCGGGCTCGACCGCGCCGGCCTGCAGGGCATCCTGAGCGATATCGCCAATAACAAGGGCAATCCCAACTCGCTGGCGCCGACGATTCCCGAGTCTGTCTATTCGATGTTCCAGCTGACCTTCGCGATCATCACGGCAGCCCTTATCGCGGGCTCATTCGCGGAGCGCATGAAGTTCTCGGCCATGCTCTGGTTCATCGGTCTGTGGGCGATCTTTGTCTACTCGCCAATCGCCCACTGGGTGTGGGGGCCTGACGGCATGCTCAACAGCGCCAATCCCCACAATCTCATCGGCGTGCTGGATTTCGCCGGCGGCACCGTGGTGCATGTCAATTCGGGCACTGCGGGCCTTATGACGGCGCTGATGTTGGGCAAGCGCACCGACACTGGCCCGGCCCACAACGTGGTCCTGACCATGATCGGCGCCTCCTTGCTGTGGGTCGGCTGGTTCGGCTTCAACGCCGGCTCCGCGGTCACGGCCGGCCTGCAGGCCGGCATGGCGATGCTCGTCACCCACACCGCCACCGCGACCGCGGGCTTCACCTGGATGATCGTCGAGTGGCTCTTGAAGGGCAAGCCGACCGTGATCGGTATCTGCTCGGGCGCCGTGGCGGGTCTCGTCGCCATCACGCCCGCCTCGGGCTTTGTCGGCCCGCTCGGTGCGTTCTGGATCGGCGTTGCGGCCGGCATCGTGTGCTACTGGGGCTGCACCGGTCTCAAGAGGATGTTCGGCTACGACGACGCGCTCGACACCTTCGGTGTGCACGCGGTCGGCGGAGCTGCCGGCGCGCTGCTCACCGGCGTGTTTGCCGTCCAGCAATACGGCGGCACGGCTGGCCTGCTTGAGGGCAATCCGGGGCAGGTCGTCAACCAGGCCATCGGCATCGGCGTCGTGTTCATCTACGACTGCGTCGTGACGCTGATCATCCTCAAGGTCGTCGATATCTTCATCGGGCTGCGCGTCACCAAGGACGTGGAACGCGACGGTCTCGATCTCGCGCTCCACGGCGAAACCGTGCAGTGAGGGCGGACCGGCGGACGGCATAAACTGAACCGTCGGCGATGATTTGGAGCAAGGGGCGCCCGCGATGGCGCCCCTGATTTTGTTGGGAAAGTAACTGCAATCCACGTGACTGCGATCGGCCGGGGTACATCGCGACGCTGGGCACAGATCCACCCCAAAAGGCAGCTCCGGGCAGGAAAGGGTGGGTTGACCCCGATGGTTAATCGCGTCTTAACCTCGCTGCCCCTATGTTGGAAGAGGCTGCGGACCAACGCAGCCGTGTATATGGATGTCCATGAACACTGCCAGCGCCGAACGCGAGCCTGCCCTCCCGGCCCGTCGGAAGACCGACACACGTTCCCCTTTTGTCCGACTGACAGAGCTGCTTGGCGACATCCCGCCCGGCCAGCCGGTTATCGACCTCGGCGTCGGCGAGCCCAAACACGGGGTGCCGGCATTCGTTGGGCCGGTGATGGCCGCGCACATCAACGAGTTTGGGTGCTATCCCAAGAACGACGGCGCGCCGCAATTCCGTCGTGCCGTCGCCGAGTGGGCGGCGCGCCGGTACAAGCTCGATCGTGTTCCGGACCCGGATCGCGAGGTTCTGGTGCTGAGCGGCTCGCGTGAGGGACTCTTTCTTGCGTCAATCGCGGCCAGGCGACACGTGACCGGCCGCGCCGGCCGACCCGCCATTCTCATTCCCAACCCCTTTTATGCCGCCTATGCGGCGGGCGCGGCAGCAGCCGATTGCGAACTCGTCTATCTGCCGGCAACGCGGGAAACCGGCTTTCTGCCTGACCTCGACGCGCTCGACGATGCGTTGCTCCGGCGCACCGTCGCGATGTTTCTCGCCTCGCCCTCCAATCCGCAGGGAGCCGTTGCCGACATCTTCTACCTGCAGCGCGCCGCTGCATTGGCGCGCCGCCACGGTTTTCTGGTGTTTTCCGACGAGTGCTACTCGGAAATCTACACGCGATCTGCGCCGCCGGGGATGCTCGAAGCAGGCGGCAGCCCGTTTGAAAATGTCCTGCTGTTCCAATCGCTTTCCAAGCGTTCAAATCTGCCCGGGTTGCGCATCGGCTTTGCCATGGGGGATCGTCGTTTCATTGCCAAGTTCCTTGAATTGCGCAGCGTCGCCGCCCCGCAGGTGCCCCTTCCTGCCCAGGAGGTCGCAATCGCGGCTTACGGAGACGAAGTTCATGTCGAAGCGAATCGTAACCTTTACCGGGAAAAATTCGATCTTGCGGATCAGATCATTGGCGATCGCTACGGCTACCGGCGGCCGGCCGGCGGCTTCTTCCTCTGGCTTGACGTTGCCGCCCTGGGCGGCAGCGAGGCCGTCGCCCTGAAGCTATGGCGGGAGGCTGGCGTGCGGGTTCTGCCGGGCCGCTATGTGGCGCGCGACCAGGACGACGGCAGCAATCCGGGCGCCGACTATGTTCGCGTCGCCATGGTGCATGACAGAGAGACAACAGCGGAGGCGCTGCACCGCATCGTCGCCGTACTCGGGTAGTAATTCAAGCTTGGGCGCATCGTCCTCAACGCGGCCCCATCCTTCCTCCGCAAGCGTGGAGGGTAGGGAGGGGGCGCGTGAAAAGCTCGGTCATGGGGGCTCGCAAGGTGACTATGTCATCGGCCGCACGACGCCAGTACGGCAGATCGTCCCTGTCGGACGATTTCCACGCGGCGCTCCGACGGCGGTTGCGCGAGCTCGGCGGGCTGGTCATATTTGCCGCCGTCGGCGTGGCGGTCTTTGCGCTTGCGTCCTGGTCAGTCAATGACCCCAGCCTCAGCTACGCGACGAGCGCTCCGGTGCGCAACCTGTTGGGCGTGACAGGCGCCATCGCGGCCGATCTCGCAATGCAGCTTTTCGGCGTAGCGACGATTGCGATCATTCTCCCGCCGGCTTTCTGGGGCTGGAGGTTCTTCACTCACCGCATGCTCGACCGGCTGCGCTTGCGGGCGGTCGCATGGATCGCAGGGCTCATGTCAGCGGCGGCGTTCGCGTCATGTCTGAGCCGCCCGCCTGTGTGGCCGCTCCCGACCGGCATCGGGGGCGTCGCGGGTGACGCCGTACTCCGCGTGATCGCAGGCGCTACCGGCGGGCCTCTTCACGGCGTAGGACAAACATTTGCCGAAGGGGTATTCGGCCCTCTCGCATTGCTGACCCTCGCGATCGCCTGCGGCTTTGGTTGCCATCAACCGGATCGCGACATGGATGTGGAGTATGGTGCGCGCCGGGCCGGCGCGTTCTCGGTCGGCCGGCTGTTTCGCGCCTTCCGGAACGTCAAGGCCGGGCTCACTCGAGCGGCCGTCCTCATATCCATGGCAGGCCGCGCTTGTGCTGCTGCGCTGTCCAATCGCCCGTTGCCGCCCGACTGGCGGCGCACCGAGCCGCCGCTCGGCGGCATCAGCGGCGTGGCGGTGCAGGAAGCGAACGACGACGACAGTCGGAGCGCGCCGGAAAAGACGTCGCAAGGGCGCAAATCGACTTGGAAGGCCGCACAGGCCGCCCGCAGATGCGCGGACGGATATGAGCTGCCATCGCTCAGTCTCCTGGCCGCGCCCAGGGCATCGGAACGGTCCGCGCCGAGCATGGAGACGATACGTGAGAACGCAACAGCGCTTGAGCACGTGCTCGGCGACTTCGGCGTGCGCGGCGAGATCATCAATGCGCGGCCCGGGCCGGTTGTGACGCTCTATGAGCTTGAGCCGGCGCCCGGCATCAAATCATCCCGCGTCATCGGCCTTGCAGATGACATCGCGCGCTCCATGAGTGCGCTATCGGCGCGCGTCGCGGTGGTTTCCGGACGCAACGTCATCGGCATCGAATTGCCCAACCCGACCCGCGAGAAAGTCTATCTTCGCGAGCTTCTGGCTGACGGCGATTACACGCGCAGCGGCGCGACGCTCGCGCTCTGCCTCGGAAAGACGATCGGCGGCGAAGCCGTCATTGTTGATCTCGCCCGCATGCCGCATCTCCTGATCGCAGGGACCACCGGCTCCGGCAAGTCGGTCGCCATCAACACCATGATCCTGAGCCTCCTCTATCGATTGAGGCCGGAACAATGCCGGCTCATCATGGTCGATCCCAAGATGCTGGAATTGTCGGTCTACGACGGCATTCCGCATCTGCTGGCGCCGGTCGTCACTGATCCAAAGAAGGCCGTCGTCGCCCTGAAATGGGCGGTGCGGGAGATGGAAGATCGCTACAAGAAAATGGCGAAGCTCGGCGTGCGCAATATTGACGGCTACAACATGAGGTTGGCCGAGGCGCGCGCCCGCGGCGAGGTGCTGTCGCGCACGGTGCATACCGGCTACGACCCGGAGAGCGGAGAAGCGATCTACGAGAAGGAGGAATTCGATTCCGAGCCGCTGCCCTACCTGGTCGTGATTGTCGACGAGATGGCCGACCTGATGATGGTGGCCGGAAAAGACATCGAAGGCGCGATTCAGCGCCTGGCCCAGATGGCGCGCGCGGCCGGCATCCACGTGATCCTGGCAACGCAGCGGCCGTCGGTGGATGTCATCACCGGCACCATCAAGGCCAATTTTCCGACCCGAATCTCCTTCCAGGTGACCTCCAAGATCGACAGTCGAACCATCCTGGGCGAACAGGGCGCCGAGCAGCTGCTCGGTCAAGGCGACATGCTCTACATGGTCGGCGGCGGGCGAATCAGCCGCATTCACGGCCCATTCGTATCCGACGATGAAGTCGAAAAGGTCGTGCGCCATCTCAAATCCCAAGGTCAGCCGCACTACCTGGAGGCGGTCACGGCCGAGGACGACGCGGAAGGCGAGGACGGCGCCATCTTCGATGTCACCGGCATGGGCGGGGCGGAGGGTGCGGACCTCTACCAGCAAGCCGTGCAAATCGTGGTCCGGGACCGCAAGGCATCGACGAGCTACATCCAGCGCCGATTGCAGATCGGCTATAACCGCGCCGCCTCTCTCATTGAGCGGATGGAAAAGGAAGGCGTCGTCGGCCAACCCAATCATGCCGGCAAACGCGAAGTCCTGGTTGGCGGCGGCGACGACGAGGACTATTGAACGGCGGTCTCATTCGCCTTGGAGGCTGAAGCTGATCAGGCGACCGAAAATGATGACCAGAACCCAGCAGGCGATCGATATGCCTCCGGCAAGCCTCGCGCGCGGCGGCGGCGTCGGATCAAGATCCCATTTTTGCACGTCGCGAACCGTGACGAATTCGAAGATCGCCATGTTGATGCCTGCGACGGCAATGAGCGACATCTTGATCCAGAATACGGGGTTCGTGAAATAATCTGTCGCCCGGCTGATGAAGAGAAGCGAGCCTGCAGCAGCCGCCAGCACAAAAGCGGCCCACGTGAACGGCAGAACCTGCCGTGAGAGCTCGGCGAAGGGGCGCTTGGCGGGGCCAAACCCGAGCAGGCGTAAGTCCACAATCGCTATGGTGCCAAGCAGCATCGAAACTGCGAAGACATGCGCCACCTCGACGGTCGTGAACGCCCATGCTTTTCTGTGAATGAAAACAGCCCATGATGAGGACTGCAGCGCCTCCAAGAGCGCGGTGATGGATTGCAAGCTCACCTCCCGTGATGTTCTTCGCTCGCTTTTTGTCGTCCATGGCCCGGAGGTTAGCGCCTGTTTGGCAGCTCTTCAAATGCTTCGCCAGCCGCAGCGCGCCCGCGTTGAGCGCAGCGAAACCGGGGTCCGCGGCGCCGCAAACAGTTGCGTGAATGTCAAACAGCGGCGTCAATCTCTTGGCCCACCTGTTTCCGGATTTCGCTGCGCTCAATCCGGCTGCCGGATCACGGGCCGGCCGCGGCGTTCGCGGTTGTCATCGGGCTCAAGTTATACGATAATTATTGACCGGCTGGGCCTCGTCGCAGAGCCCAAACCACGCGGAAGAAGCGCCATGAACATCATCCTCAGCATAATGAGGGAAGATACGTTCTGGAAGATCCTGCTCTTTATCCACTTCCTGCTCGCGGTCGGTCTGCTCGCAGGGGTCACCCTTCAGGCGGCAGCCGTTTTGATGCCGGCGCGGCAGGTCGCAGGCAAGTTCATTGACCGCGGTCCGGTGCCGACCGCCTCCTATGCTCCCCTGATCGCGGTTCTCTATGTGCTGCAAGCGCTCATGGGGGCGTGGATTTACATCAAGTACCGCACTTACGTGCGAATTCCAATGGAGGAGCTCCGCCACTTTTGGACGGTAGGCTCGTTCGAATTCAAGGAGCATATCGTGGCCATGGGCTTGGGCCTGCTTCCGGCCTATTGGTATTTTTGGCAACAGCCCTACTCCGCAGAACATGCGGCCGTCCGCAGGTGGGTGACCATTTTTCTCGCGCTGACCGTGTGGTACTCCTTTATTGTGGGCCATGTCGCCAATGATTTTCGCGGGGTCGGATCATGACGCAGACCTTGGAAGTACGCGAAGGATTCGCCCAACTCGCAAGCACGGGCGGCGCGCCCGCATCGACGGCGCAGACGGGCGCAAGGTTCGGGACCTTCGCGATCACATTCGGCATCGCATTCCCGCTGTTGTATACAGCCTTCGAACGGCTGAACTGGCCGCTTTTCACCTATCACCCGGTCCTCGGAAATCTCGATTTCTGGCGGCAGAACGCCGGGGTCGGCCCGCCCATGTTCTGGTATGGCTGGATCGCCCTCGCCATTCCCACCGCCCTCGTCGTGGCGTTGGCCGCGACGGTCATTTCCAAGCAATGGCTCAGCCGCGGAACCGTTTTCTGTTGCGCCCTGGCGGCCTTCTGGCCCGCCTCCCTTACGGGCTTGAGGATCTTCATCGTTGACTGGGCGACTTTTGACGCCGACTTCTTGAACTCCGTTTGGGTGGCGGCGATTCCGGCGTTCGTAGGCGCAGCGGTCATCACCTATTATGTCCCCGTCCGGTGGGCGGAACGCGTGTGGACGAGCTGGCTGCTGATCGCGCCGATCGGCGGACTAGCGGTGCTCGGCTATTCGCTGCTTCAGCCGTGGTTTTTGCGGTAGTCGCTGGCGCCAACCCATGTGAAGGGGATTGGAGCATTTTGTGTGCAAGGGCGGCTCCCTGCGGTCGTCCCGCTGACGCGCGGCGCGAGCGGGCGACCACAAAAGCCACCCATATTTCCGTCGTCTACATTTCTCTCGCATTGCCGACTCTCTCGCATTGCCGACGTTGTGCGAACACAAGAGCGCCAAATTGGCGGCCGTGTTTGGCGCTGGAATCGCGCCTGCGCGCGTCACAAAATCAACATCCTGAACTGGTTACTCCGCCGCGTTGCTGAACTTGCTTACTCGCACCTCAGGAGGCAGCCAGCCGTCGATTACGTGCCAGCCGCCTAAATTCGATCAAGAGAAGCGGCTAGACAAGCCGCGCCGGCTGCGCCACGCTACGTCACGCATCCGATGCGAGAATCAGATCGTGCGACCACGAGGGAGCCCGTCATGAAGGACTTTCTTGCCGCCGCAGCGATGGCGATATCTTTGGCGCCGTCGGCGGCGCTCGCCCAAGAGCGCGCGGGAGATGCGGCGCTCGGCGGATTATCCGGTGCGATCGTGCTGGGACCCGTGGGCGCCGTCGCCGGCCTCATCGTGGGCTACACCGCGGGGCCGGCTATCAGCCGTTCGTGGGGACTAAAGCGAACGGATTCACGCAACGCTGCGAGGAGTGCGCAGCGTCCCGCCGCAGCACGGGCTAATAGCGCCGCGTCAAAGGAGGCTGCCGCCGAGACTGCTTCGGCAGCTCCCGGCAGGCCGGCATCGGGGCCGCGGACCACATGGGACTCGCCGCCGGTACAGGGTTTTGAGTAACGGACCCACCGGATTGTCGCTTGGGCAAAGGCGCCTGCGAGCGGCCCGTCCGGCGGTCATTGGCCTGTCGCGCCTCTGAGCTTGTTTGAACGAGCCCCCAGCCTTGGCAAATCCGCCCCAACTGCCGGTGCGATTCGCCAGATATCTGTGACTATTCAATTGCCTGCGGCGGGCCAGCGCTCGCGCGATGAGGCGCCCGGGCCGGCTTGATGTTGTCCTTCTCACGAGCGGCTTTATGCGCTAGACTGATAAAAATTAGCAATTGCCACACCAACGGGCCGATAAGCGGGCGGAAACCATGACAAAATCCCAACGTGCATCTCTTCTCTTAGGACTTGCGCTGTCGCTCCCTCTCGCGTTTGCCGGAATGGCATGGGCCGGAGGCGCTTCCTTGGACGAAGACGACGAAGATCAATCGAACGCGGGCGTTTCATTTTTTGGATTTGCCAGGGATCTGGACCGCGGCGGCGGCGTCGCTGACGCCAAGGTTAGCGCCGAAATCAAGAACCGCAATGCCAGCCTCGTGACTCGCACCGACGATCAGGGCCATTTCAAATTTTCCGGTTTCAGCAAGGACATCGATCCGAAAGACGTCGTGATCTCGTGCAGCAAGGACGGCCTCAAGCTGCAGCGAACCGTGCGGCGCCAACCGCCGGGCGGCGATGCAGCGACGTCGATCGAGGTCGATTGCTTGATGGTCAAACCATAGTCGGCGGTTGGCATCGCGCTCAGTTGGCTATCCGCGGTGCCCCGTACAGGGTGCATTCGGATGAGACCTGTTCCCCTCGCCGTCGTCGCGCTCGCCCCTGGACTTGATCCGGGGAGTGCCGCCGGCGGCAACGTCTTTGTTCCAGCCCTCCCTTACCTTCCACCGCTTGCAGGGGGCGGCGGCGAAGGCGCAGACGTCGGCCCGGACAAGCCTGGACAAGCCCGGCCATGACTCCGCAAGGATGGCTCAACATGAGCGTGATCCGCTCCACTGCTCTCGCCGGAATTTTTCTGAGCAGCCTGCTGGGCGTGCTGCTTCCGGTCAACCCGGCTTTCGCCGAGCTGCCGTCGGATTCGCCCAACGTGGCGCTGACCGGCCGCGTGACGTCCCCTCAAGAAGGCGCCATGGAGGGGGTGCTGGTCAGCGCGCAGAGGGCGGGATCGCCGATCACCGTGACGGTCGTCACCAATCAAGCCGGCCTCTACAGCTTCCCGGCCGATCGCCTATCGCCGGGAAAATACACGTTGCGCATTCGGGCAATCGGCTACGAGCTTGAAGGGCCGGCCGCCGTCGATGTTGCCGCGAAGCGCGCCGTGACGGCTGATCTCGCGCTGCGCAAGGTCGACGACATCTCCTCCCAGCTCACCTCGACCGAATGGCTGATCAGCATGCCGGGCGGCTCCGAACAAAAGCGCCCGCTGATCGAGTGCATGAGCTGCCATACGCTTGAGCGCGTGGTGCGCTCGAAGTTCACGGCCGAGGAGTTCGTCGGCGTGCTCAAGCGCATGGCGAACTACGCCAACAACTCCACCATGCAGAAGGTGCAGGCGCGGATCGCCGAACGCGAAGTGCCAGACGATCGCGCGCGGCGGGTCGGCGAATATCTGGCGACGGTCAATCTGAGCAAACGGGACCGCTGGGACTACGCGCTCAAGACCCTGCCCCGTCCGACGGGCGCAGCGACGCGCGTTATCATCACCGAATACGACATGCCCCGCAGCACGATCGCGCCCCACGATGTGCGCACCGATGCCGAGGGTTTCGTCTGGTATTCGAATTTCGTCGAGCCCTATCTGGGGCGGCTCGATCCGCGTACTGGAGCCCACACGGAATTCGCGTACAAGCTGCCGAAACCGAATTTTCCGGCCGGCGCGCTTGCGCTCGAGCCTGACCATGACGGCAACTGGTGGCTTGCCATGATGTTCCAGGGCGGGGTCATGAAGTTCGACACCCGCACCAGGACGTTCCGCCATTATCCGCTGCCGCCCGAACTCGATTCCGACACTGCCCAGCAGTCCATGGTGATGCCGCGTGAATCCCATGTGGACGGCAAGGTGTGGACCAACGACGTCAACACGCATTCCATTCTCCGGCTCGACGTGGCGAGCGGGGCCTATGAGCGTGTCGATCCCTTCGAGGGCATGCCGATCGGCGCCAATCGCCAGCATTCGCCCTACGGAATGGCAGCCGACAAGAACAACGACCTCTATTTCATGGATTTCGGCGACGAGAGCGTGGGGCGCGTCGACGCCAAGACCTTCCGGGCCACCATCTATCCCACGCCGACATCTCATTCGCGCCCGCGCCGCACCATGCTGGACGACAAAGGGCGGCTGTGGTTTGCGGAGTTCGCCGCGAACAAGCTCGCGATGTTCGACATCGAGCGCGAAAGCATCAAGGAATGGGACGCGCCGACGCCGCACAGTTATCCCTATGACGTCTATCTGGATCGGAACGGCGAATTGTGGAGCGGCTCGATGTCGGATGACCGGGTGTTGCGGTTCGACCCGCAGACCGGCAAGTCAATCGAGTATCTGTTGCCCCGCCAGACCAACATTCGCCGAATCTTCATCGACAATTCGACCACGCCGGTGACCTTCTGGGCCGGCAATAACCACCACGCCGCCATTATCAAGATCGAGCCGCTTGATTAAGATCGAGCCGCTTGATTAGTGTGCCGGGCATTCGATTTGGCGAACGTCGGATCAGAACCGGTGTACGCGGCTTCGCCGGCTGGAGATCAGCTTCAGCCAAGTGGCCGAATGGAAGGCGCTCATCAGCAAGTACATCGGCGCCATTCCGGTCAGCGGCGACGCATCTTGCCCGGCTGAGCAGAACATATCTGGCGGGCCGCCCCCGAGACCCGTAAGCAGCGCCATGATTGCGAAGGTCGGCGCGGCCGCGAGGGATAGCCAGCGGCCCGCGCCCAGGGCAGCGGTATTGCCGCTTCCGGGCAGTTCAACGCGCGCCTTCAGCCATTCCTCGTGCGAAACGACCTGATTCCGCATAGTTAACCTCCCGTTTGTTGAGATGCTCGTCGCGTGGGCATGATCAACTCTGGCCGAGCAGCCGGGTCAGGCGGTTGATTTGGAGATCGCGGGTTCTCCGGCTGCACCGACGACACCCGCGGCTCCGCTCACCGCTTGTCGTACATGTCGTGGTGGCGCCACCAGAAGCCCGTCTCGTTGCGCCCCTTGGGAGCGCGGTCGAGCCACTGGTACATGCCCCAGAGCCCGTCCAATCCGCGCGCATAGGTGGAGTAGGTGTGGTAGACGACGCCGTCATCGAGCGCGAACGCGCTCATCCCCGGCCTCTGACGCATGAAGGTGGCCGCGTCGGTTCCGGTCATCGCAGCGGCCTTGGCGCCCGGCCCTTGGTCGGCGCGCGACGGCAACGCCGCCCCGGGCCGGTAGTTGTATTCGAAGCCACCCCGGCGCTGTTGATCCTCGGTAATCGAGACGTTGAAGTCGAAGTTGAAGTCGCTGCCGCGGGAGGAAGCCCAGGGAAACGTCCACCCCATGCGGCGCTTGAACGCCTGTAGCTTTGCGAGCGGCGCCTGCGACACCGCCCATAGCATCACGTCATGGTTGGCCAGGTGAACCACGAAGCCGTTGAAGCCGTCCGCGATTGCCGAGCAGGAGGGACACCCCGCCCTATAGTCAGGCCCGAACATGAAGTGATAGACGAGGAGCTGCGAGCGCCCTCGGAAGAGGTCTGCCAGTGAGGCGCTGCCTTCGTCGGTCTCGAATCGGTACTCCTTATCGACTTGAACCCACGGCAGCTCCTGCCGCCGCCGCGCCAGCTCGTCGCTGCGCCGCGTGAGTTCCTTCTCCGCCTGGAGCAGATCGAGCCGTGCTGCGAGCCACTCTTCACGAGTCCCGATTATGTGCCTGGTCATCGCTGCTCTCCGCTCTTCTCAAGGGGCTTTCCTTTGCCTGCGGTAATCAGGCTCCGCAGACTGTCGTTGACAAGAAAGCCCCATGCGCTCGAACAGGCATCGAAACACTCGAATGCGGGAACCAGGCCCTGATGAGTGAAACGGACTTCCGTTTGGTTGCCAGTCGCCGGCTGGGCGGCGAGCGGGCTGACGGCGAGCGCGGCGACAAATGCCAGCGCAAAAAAAGTCGCAGGTTTCAGTCGTCTTGACATGGTCGGTCGCTCCTTGCGGGTCGATAACAGCGAAGCCGGTGCGCGGTCGAAATAAGAAAACAGCCTTCTCGGTAGACCCTTGCGGCCGGTGTATGTATCAACCTCAACCAAAGTGTGACATTCGATGCCTTGTGACGCCCGGAAGCTGCGGCGCATAATGTTAATTAGGAAACGACTGAAAGGCGCGATGCACAAGATCGCGTTGTCGAGGAGTGGAAGCATGAGCGAGCAGGTCTACGAAGTTCCCGCCGAATGGAAGAAGCGCGCCTACATCGACGAGGCCAGATATGTCGCCATGTACGAGCGTTCGATCAAGGATCCGGCCGGCTTCTGGGCCGCGGAAGGCAAGCGCATCGACTGGTTCAAGCCGTTCACCAAGGTCAAGAACGCGTCGTTTGACCCCCACCATGTGTCGATCAAATGGTTCGAGGACGGCGTCACCAACGTGGCGCACAACTGCGTGGACCGCCATCTCGCGGCGCGCGGCGATCAGGTCGCGATCATCTGGGAGGGCGACGATCCAAAGGATGACCGCAAGATCACCTACCGCGAGCTTCACGCGGAAGTCAGCCGTTTCGCCAACGTGCTCAAGGCGCATGGCGTCAAGAAGGGTGACCGCGTTACGATCTATCTGCCGATGATTCCGGAGACCGCCTACGCGATGCTGGCCTGCGCACGCATCGGAGCGATTCACTCGGTCGTGTTCGGCGGCTTTTCGCCGGATTCGCTGGCCGGGCGCATTGAGGACGCGAAATCCGCTCTCGTGATCACGGCCGACGAAGGCGTGCGCGGCGGCCGCAAGATTCCGCTCAAGGCAAACGCCGACGCGGCTGCCGACCGCGCCGGCGGCGTCGCCACAATGATCGTGGTGCGCCGCACGGGCGCCGGCGTGAACATGAAGGCAGGTCGCGATGTCTACTACGACGAGGTCGCCAGGACGGCGGCGGCCGATTGCCCCTGCGAGCCGATGAATGCCGAGGACCCGCTTTTCATCCTCTATACCTCAGGTTCCACGGGCAGACCAAAAGGCGTGCTGCACACCACCGGCGGCTATCTGGTGTACGTTGCGATGACCCATAAATACGTCTTCGATTATCACGACGGCGATGTCTACTGGTGCACCGCTGACGTGGGCTGGGTGACGGGGCACAGTTACATCGTCTATGGGCCGCTGGCGAACGGCGCCGTCACCGTGATGTTCGAGGGCGTGCCGAACTATCCGACCACCTCCCGGTTCTGGGAGGTCGTCGACAAGCACAGGGTCAATATCTTTTACACGGCGCCGACCGCGATCCGCGCTCTGATGCAGGGCGGCGACGCGCCGGTCAAGAAGACGTCGCGCGCGAGCCTGCGGCTGCTCGGCACCGTCGGAGAGCCGATCAATCCGGAGGCCTGGGAATGGTACCACCGCGTCGTCGGGGAGCGCCGCTGCCCCATCGTTGATACATGGTGGCAGACCGAAACCGGCGGCATTCTGATCACGCCGCTGCCGGGCGCTATCCCCCTTAAGCCCGGCTCGGCCACCCGGCCGTTTTTTGGCGTTCAGCCGGAAATCGTTGACTCCGAGGGCAGGGTGCAGCAGGGCGTCGCCACTGGAAATCTGTGCATCGCGGATGCCTGGCCCGGAATGATGCGTACGGTCTACGGCGACCATGACCGCTTCGTGCAGACCTACTTCACGCAGTATCCGGGCAAATATTTCACCGGCGACGGCTGCCGGCGCGATGCCGACGGCTACTACTGGATCACCGGCCGAGTCGATGATGTCATCAACGTGGCCGGTCATCGGCTCGGGACGGCGGAGGTCGAGTCGGCCCTCGTCGCCCACCCGAAGGTCTCCGAGGCCGCCGTGGTGGGCTATCCACACAATATCAAGGGCCAGGGCATTTATGCCTACGTGACGCTCATGGCCGGGGAGCAACCCTCCGAGGATCTGCGGAGTGAGTTGATCGCCTGGGTGCGCAAGGAGATCGGCCCGATCGCGTCGCCCGACCTGATCCAGTTCTCGCCCGGCCTGCCGAAGACGAGGTCCGGCAAGATCATGCGCCGCATTCTGCGCAAGATCGCGGAGGACCAGTTCGAGGATCTTGGCGACACCTCGACGCTGGCGGAGCCGGCCGTTGTCGACGACCTTGTCAACAATCGGCAGAACCGGAGAGGGGCGGCAACGTAAAGACCGGTTCCACTTGATGGACCCCTTGTGAGATCTCGCGCGAGGCGAGAGAGGTCTGATGCCACCGAACCAAGATGTCGTTGCGACGTTAAGAGACCCGGCTCTTACAGGCATTTGGCGGTGCGGTGCATGACGCAAGTTAAGGCGCTGATGGCAATCGCGGGCTCGCTCGCGACAATTCTGCTGGTCCGTTCTTCTCTCGCGGTTGCGCCCGCGGCCGCTCGCGAGACCGTGGCAGCGAGCGGCTACGCGCCGGGCACGATTGTGATCCGCACCCATGAGCGGCGGCTCTACTATTACCTTGGCGGCGGAAAAGCGCTGCGCTATCCGGTCGGCGTGGGCCGGGCTGGAATGCAATGGTCGGGCACTGCCTTCGTGAACGGCAAATACGTCAATCCTGCCTGGGCGCCGCCGGCGGATATCCGCCGCGAGAACCCGGACCTGCCGGCGGTGATTCCGGGAGGATCGCCGCATAATCCGATGGGGGTCGCCGCCCTGACCTTGTCGGGCGGCGAATACGCGATCCATGGCACCAACCGCCCGGAATCGATCGGCGGCTTTGTATCGCATGGCTGCATTCGCATGTACAATGAAGACATTACCGACCTGTACAGCCGTGTCGGCTACTACACGCCGGTGGTGGTGACGAACTAAGGATAGCCACAACAATAACTGCTTCACTTCATGGGTTCGTCTTGAGCACCAAAACAACCTAAAGTTGACAAAACCCAGATGGGGCATATAATAATGGGTTCAGTTATCATGGTTATCAGGAGATAAGTAAGAGCACCGGAATAGCCTCAGATTTTCGAAATTCCCTGTTATTTTCCCTGTTCTCAGGGAATTTTGGACCGCCAGTCTTCGGAGGATTGGCGGTGAGAGCGCCGGCACAGCCATAAGAGAGATAACGGCGTCATGCCGATAACTGCTTCACGTTCGCCGGTTTGGCGCTGTCGAGAAAAGATTCGCTTAATGTTGCTGCTGTCCTAAGCGCGATCATGGCTATCGTCATAAAAGACACGCCACTTGCAGGCTGAGCAAAGGCGCACACATCGAAATCGACTGTTGCCGATTTCGATCCAGCTTTGGCGCCGAAGTTCGGGCAAGCCCGACTTCGGTGCGCCGTGCCAACCCTGACCTTTTCCCCGCAAGCCGGGAAGGGTAAGGCGGCCGGCACGCTTCGCTTTG
>Ga0209062_1000595_pt1 | contig 99947 bp, 89 predicted proteins | sample Coa_R2_2_FD_187158 | JGI IMG/M metagenome (GOLD analysis project Ga0209062, IMG submission 187158) | Surface soil microbial communities from Centralia Pennsylvania, which are recovering from an underground coalmine fire - Coalmine... | ecosystem: Environmental > Terrestrial > Soil > Unclassified...
ACGCTGGTAGAGAGCCTGCGTACGATGCTGCTGGGTCCCTGGACGTGGTCGCAGCTTCAGGAGCATGTGGATGCCATTGTCCGCTTGTGGCGTGTGCATCCGCAAGCGCGGAACCTGCAAGAGAGCCAGGTTCGCACGCTCTTCGAGCCCGTGCTCGCCGCCTTGAGTACATGAGTCTCTTCTTCCGTTGGAACGGTTCTTTTCGCTTACGTTCGCACCTATGGGGCACTGCCCCTTGACCCCCTCTTCTTCAGAGAAGTAAATAGCCCTGGCTATACACAGCTACACCTACCCAAAAAGAGCCGAATACGCTATAATCAGGCAAAGAAATAGCAACACGTATCATCCAGGCAACGGGAGCAGATAGCAGAAGATTATGGCGGACCATCCATCACAGCCAACAACGTTCGCAGTTACGACGCTGGGCTGCAAAGTCAATCAGGCCGATAGCGAGGCCATCAGCGAGCAGATGAGCATGGCCGGCTTTACGCAGCACGATTTTAACGAGATGGCGGATGTCTATATCGTCAACACCTGCACGGTGACGCATCTTGGCGACCGCAGTTCGCGCCAGTTGATCGCGCAGGCACATCGCCGCCACCCCGATGCGCTGCTGGTGGTGACCGGCTGTTACGCGGAACTGAACCCTAAGGCGGTCGCGGCCCTCCCCGGCGTCGATCTGGTAGTGGGCAACGCCAACAAAGATGCGCTGGTCGAGATTATCAGACAGCATCACGCAACGGCTAAAATAGCGCAGGACGCTCCTGAACTCGCAAGACGAACGTTGCCTGTATTGCCGCTTGATACACAGCATATCGGGAGTGATAGCGTGCTGGCCTTCCAGGCAGCAGAAGAGGAGCCTCAGCCGGATAATCCCGCTCGCCTCTCACCTTTTGCCAGCACGACCACGCTCACGGAACAGGCGAACGCACGGCTGTTCTCGCGCACCCGCGTGCAGATGAAGGTTCAGGATGGCTGCGATAATCGCTGCACCTATTGCATTGTTCCTTATGTGCGAGGAAAATCGCGCAGCCGCAGCATCGCCTCTGTGGTTGAACATGTGCAGCGCAAGGCGCGAGCGGGGTATCAAGAGGTGGTGCTGACCGGCATCCATCTTGGCGATTACCACCCGGAAGGCGACGAGAAGCGCGACCTGGGCGATCTGATCGCGGCCCTTTTACGTGAAACGGAGATGCCGCGCATTCGCGTCTCCTCGCTGGAGCCGGAAGATTTCCGGCTGGAGTGGCTGGAGCACTGGGAAGATCCGCGCATGTGTCGCCACTTCCATCTACCCATGCAAAGCGGTTCGGACAATGTTCTACGCAAAATGGCCCGTCGCTACAATAGCGCCCGTTACCATACTATCGTCACAACCATTAAACAGCAGATTCCCGGCGTCGCCGTTAGCACCGATATTATCACCGGCTTTCCTGGCGAGAGCGACGACGATTTTGAGCAGACGTACGAGCTGGCTCGCGAGCTGGCCTTTGCGAAAGCGCACGTTTTCCGCTTCTCGCCGCGCCAGGGTACGCCAGCGGCCCGTATGCGCAATCAGATCAAAGAAGAAGTGAAGAAGGCCCGCAGCCAGCGCCTGCTTGATCTTAATAACGAGCATAGCCAGCAGTTCCGTCAACAATTTATCGGCGAGACGGCGCAGGTGCTTGTCGAGCAGTTCAAGCATGGCTGCTGGGAAGGACTGACCGATAATTATATACGCGTCGAAATCCATGGTCTACCCGAACGCGACTGGCGACACACGCTAGTTAAGGCGCGTTTAGATCAGCTCGTAGATGATGGAGTTCGCGGCACTTACATGGAATAGCGATGAAACGCCTGCTTCCTTTACTCACAATACTCATATTCTTCTTCTCCGCTTGCAGCGGTGCCGGAACGCCTCCGGCAAGCGACACGTCCGCGTCTGCTTCTACCACTGGACAACCATCCGCCAATACTTCAGCAACTTCGGCTATAGGAAGGTTCCAGGAATATGCGCTGCCCCAGACGAATAGCGGACTGATGCGTCCGGCCATCGATCACCAGGGGCGCGTATGGTTTGGGGAAATGGGACATAATTATCTGGCAGTGTTTGACCCGCAGACGCAGACGTTCCGGCAGATGACGCCGCCGCGGGGGGCGGCTGGCATTATGGGGATCTCCATCGCCTCCGATAATACGATCTGGTTCGCCGAACAGTACGCTAATTACATCGGACACTATTTCCCCACAACGGGGCAGTACCAAACGTACGATCTGCCCAAAATCACCACCCCCGATCCGAGCAACAAGAATAACATCCTGACCTTGCCGAGCGCGCCTAACGATACCGCGCTCGACGCGCAGGGCAATGTCTGGTTCACCGAGCTAAATGCCGACTCCATCGGCATGCTCAACGTCAAAACCGGACAATTCAAACAGTATCCGCTGACGCCCACGAAGAGCGTGCAGAAGCTCAATCCGTACGGGATCACGGTCGATGGACACGGCATCGTCTGGTTCACTGAGGCCAGTTCGAGCCGCCTCGGTCAGCTTGATCCGCGAACAGGCGCTATCAGCTATTTCGCGGCTCAAGGCAATAACAACACATTGATGGAAGTTACCAGCGATGCCCAGGGCAACATCTGGATTACTGCATTCGACGGCTATCTCCTGCTGAAATTCGATCCCGTGACGGAGCGATTCACCTCGTACTACGCGCCTCATGCCACAAACGGGACCGGCGCGCTCTATGGCCTGGTAGCGGCTCCTGATGGAGCGATCTGGGTCACAGTGGCGGCAGAAAACGTGGTTGCGCGGCTTGACGAGACAACGGGTCGCTTCGTTTACTACCCCATTCCCACCAGGGACAGCTCCCCGCTCGGCATCGTGATGGGAAGCGACCATACGCTCTGGTTTACTGAAGCGAGCAGCGATAAAATCGGCAGGCTGCAACCCTGATCAAGCCTGCTCAACGCCCTTCAGCGCCGCCTCAACCTCCTCCAGCCTGCGCAAGAAGTGACGATCTCCCAATCGTTCCAGCACAGAACGAGCGAGCTCAAGCTGCGAAAGATCCTTTGTGCGCTGAGCGAGCGCGACGCGCATATGAGCCGCATGCACAACGAGACGGTGGGCCTCGGCCTTTTCGATGGCCCGGGCAAGTTGATCGTTATCATCGTCGAGGATAGCCTGGGCGATCTTGAGACAGTGGGTGGTCATATCGTTCTGAAAAACTGGAGATTGCATCAATTTCGCCGGGGCAGGCACATTTGCTTCGCTAAAGAACGATAAGAGCAGCCCTGTGACACCTGCTGAAAGAACATCCACATTTAACTTGCTCAAGTCATCGTCGCGCATAACAGCAAGAAAACTTTTCATATCCTCGTCTCCGTAGAATATACGCTCGATCACAGAAGTAGCCATATCCAACACTGGACGATCTTCACGAGCTTTTGCCAGCAACAGCCAGGCCATATAGCCATCTTGCACCACTTTACCCGCACCAGGGCGCAATTGCAGCCGTTCCCAGATCTGTTCGATGGCTTTGAGCAAGGGAGGACTCTCATCCCATTGCCCTGAAACATACAAAGCCCACATCGCTATCGAGACTGCTCCAGCAAAGTACTCGATAGGCTCACCGGGATGCAGTGCAGCCAGGGTTTCCCGTATATTAGTGAAACAGCGATCATAATCACCTAGCAGAAAGTAGATGCCCCCCATTGTGGTTGCAATATCACCACGCTCGAAAGTGGCAATGCCAGGAATTGCCAGACGACGACGGCAAACGGCCAGCGCATCAACATGTTCTCCAATGGTTTCTAAAAATGTTACCCATCCATCCAGGGCATCATTGAGCATAGCCCAGTCTTCTCGTTGCTCAAAAAACGCTGCCGCCTCCTGGCAGATGAGGAGCTTCTCGCGCGCTTCCTTCTCATCAATAGTCCCTCGCTTCAATGCTTCTGAAATGTATCGACCCAGAGCCGCGATGCGAAAGCGCCATAGCTCTGCCTCATCTCCTGCCTGTTCCGCGAGTTGCTGAGCCAGGCTCCAGAGGGCTTCGCGTTCTTCTTCTTTCGGAGCCTCTATTACCTTACGATAGGCGGAGTAGAGCTTACGCATCAGACGTGCTCCGGTCAAGGGATCTTGTTCGCCTTCGCTTCGCCAGCATTCCAGCGCACTTTTATAAGCTTCAGCCACCGCGTCTCCCCAGATGAGGCTATCGCCCAAACACTCGTAAAGGCGCAATTGTTCGGCTTCAGGAGCGAGAGCAATAGCGTTGCGCAGATAATCTTTTGCTTCGACAAATGCGCCGGAACGGGCTGCCAGCACACCTGCTCTTTCCAGGAAAAAGAGGGCGCGCTCCGTCTCATGGGGCAATGGTTTGGGGATGGCCGATTGGCGCGCCAGCAGAACGGCTTCGCGATAATGGTAGGCGATAAGGGCAGCGAAAGCATCTAGTTGATCCGCTTCGGTTGCTTCAAGCCAGGCAGCGATTTTGCTATGCAGCAGAATGCGCTGCGCACGGGAGATGGTGTTGTAAGCCACGTCGCGAATGAGAATATGACGAAAAGCGTATACGTCGCCCGCCGATAAGGTCAGCATATCGCGCGAGAGCAGCCCATCTAGAGCCGTCTCGATCTCTTGCAAACTGTACTCGCTCAGGATGGCGTGCAGCATAGGAAGGCGGATGGCGCGACTGACAACAGAGGCGACCTGGAGCACCATGCGCTCCAGACGCGTGAGCAGATCGATCCGTGCCTGGACTGCCGCGTGAACGGTATCAGGCAAACGATCAAGGGTTGCAGCTTCCCCTGACAGACCTCGCTCCGCCAGACCGCGCACCAGTTCCAACGCAAAGAAGGGATTGCCGCCCGAACGGTCCGCGATCTCCTGGCGCGTCTCCTCCGGCAGGTTCGTAGAGAGTTTCTCTACCAGATCGTGCGTCTGGGCTGATGTCAGCGGCTGTAAAGCGATGGCGGTGAAGTTCTGGCGTCCGCCTCCCCATGCCGGACGGCGATCCAGCAACTCGGGACGGCTGAGCACGATTAATAGAACCTGCGCATGAGTATGCTGGTGCGTAACATGCTCCACCAGGTCCAGCATGCTCTCGCTGGCCCAGTGCAGATCCTCAAAAATGAGGATACGCGGAGCCTGATATGCAAAGGCTTCGATCAGCAGGCGCCAGGCGGCGAAGATGCTCTCACGATCAGTTGTGCCCGTGGCATCACTTTCGATGCCCAGCGTTGCCAGGATCAGATCGGAGAGGCGCGAAGCATCCTCCGTTTGATAGCCAGCCTGGGTGAAGACCGTCATAATCTGAGGCTTGGCGACCTCTTCGCCACGCATCAGGCCATCGAGCAGGCCGCGCAGAGGCCAGTAAGTGAGGGTCTGTCCATAGGGGAGGCAGCGCACCATTGCCGTCTGGAAGCCCTCTTCGGGATCGAGGCGCCGCAGAAACTCTTCCAGCAGGCGCGTCTTGCCTGTGCCAGCCGGAGCCACAATCGAAACCAGTTGCGGGCGTCGCTCTTCGATGACGCGTGCCTCCAGCAGAGCAAGTTGCATTAAATCCTGTTTTCTGCCTACAAATGGGGGTCGATTGACAATTCGCGCCTCACGCGCGCCACTGAGCGGATAGGCCCGCAAAGGCTGGCTTTTCCCTTTCACCGAGATCAGGCCCGGTTCATCAAAGAGAAACGCGCTCTGGGCCGAGTTGAAGGTGCGCTCACCCGCGATGATCTCGCCTGGACTGGCGTGCTGCTGCAAACGAGCAGTCACATTGACAGTATCTCCCGTCACCAGAAAATCGCCGGTTGAGAGATCGCTGGTCGCGACAACCTCGCCAGTATTGACGCCCATACGCAATTGAAAAGTCTCACCCAGGATCTCATCGTTGGCAACGGCGGCGCGCAAGGCCAGGGCCGCCGCGAGAGCGCGTTCGGCGTCGTCTTCGTGGGCCTGAGTCAGGCCAAAAACGGCCATAACGGCATCCCCAATAAACTTTTCAATCGTGCCCCCATGTGCAGCGACCACGCGGCGAGCATGCTCGTAATAGCGCCTCATCAGCGTGCGCACATCTTCAGGATCAAGGCTTTCGCCCAGCGCGGTTGAGCCGGAGACGTCGGCAAAAAGGATACTGACCAGTTTTCTCTCTTCAGGCATCGCCAGATCTTCCTCCCCAGAGTTCGTTCACTGGGCAGGGGCCAGCCCTGCCCCTACGCCCACACATATAAGCAAGTCTGTGTGTTTGCTTCTTAGCATAAGCGCGCGTCTGCGACGCGCGTCGTGTTGTGGAGGGGTGGCGGAAACATGCGCGAAGCACATGTTTCCGCCACCCCTCCACAACACCTTTGCAGCTTTGCTACGAAAGGGCGAAGACACTCAGAAATCAGACACACTCTCAAGAAAAACCTGCATATCGGGCCACGAAAGGATTGATAAGAGTTGGAGCGCTACCCCACACTCATACAAATGCAGGGCAGCGTGAGATGATTTACTGCTTCAGATACTTTGCGAACCAATCCTTGATGTGATGCAAGCGTTCCAGGCGCATCTTTGGATGGCCGCCGCGCGAGAGGCCGTGGCTCTGCCCCTCAAAGCGCACAAACTTGACCTCGCGCCCCATCCATTTGAGAGCGGCGAAAAGTTGCTCGGCCTGCTCAATGTTGCAGCGCAGATCCTGCTCGCTGTGGATGATCAGCAGCGGCGTCTGGATATTCTGGACGTATTTTATCGGGGACATGTGCATGTATTTGTCCAGATCCTCCCACGGCGTCGTATCCAGGTTATCCTCAGCCAGGTCCCAGCCGATATCGCTGGTCCCGAACATCGTCGCCATATTGCTGACGCAGCGATCAGTGATCGCGACCTTGAAACGGTTGTGATGACCGACCAGCCAGTTGGTCATAAAGCCGCCGTAGCTGCCGCCGGTAACAGCCAATCTCTGCTCATCGATATAGCCGCGCTGCACCAGGGCATCCACCCCCATCATAATATCAATTGAGTCTTTCTCACCCCAGGCACCACGGACCGCGTTGGCGAAATCATAGCCATAGCCGCAGCTCCCACGCGGATTGGTGTAGAAAACCACATAGCCCTCAGCCGCCAGCATTTGCATTTCGTGGAAAAAGCCGTAGCCGTATTGCGTATGCGGGCCGCCGTGAATCTCTACCACCAGCGGGTACTTCCTGGCCGGATCGAAGTCTGGTGGCTTGATAATCCAGCCATCAATATCCCAATCATCCACACCTTTGAAGGGCATATACTCCACGGGCGAGAGTGTCAACTCGTTGAAGAACGCATCATTGGTCGCGGTAATGCGGCGCATCTCGCCCGAAGAGGTGGTGGAGCAGACGAAAATCTCTTGCGGACTGGTTGGGGTACCGAGCAACAAGGCAAGTTTATCGCTGGCAGCATCTACCGTGAAATCGCGCACATGGACATCGCCGGGGGTCAATGTACGTGGCTGCGCGCTTGCACCCGTGACAGGAATAGCAAAGATACGACCGGCGCCACGATGAGAGGCGAGCACGTAGAGGGTCTTGCCATCTGCTGACCACGCGGGCGGCGGCGCCAGGTGCTCGTCGCCGATATCGCTATTGGTCCAGTCCATGCACGATCCCTCGAACGCCTGCGAGATATTGGTCGGAGCGGCATTCTCGGCATTGGCAGCGATAGTATAGAGACAGTTGTGACCCGCGCCTCGCACCTTAGGCGATCCCACAAAGGCAATTGATTTGCCATCCGGTGACCAGGAAGGAGCGTTACAGCCCAGCTTGCCATCGGTCAGACAGCGCAACTCCCCCGTTTTCCCATCTTTTAGTGAAAGTATATAAATATCGTCACCAGGCCACTTCCAGCGATCATCACGACGATTCGAGCCAAAGACGATCTGCGTCCCATCGGGCGACCAGGCAGCGTCACCATCGTCCCAATCGCCATCGGTGAGCTGCTGCGGCTCGCCGCCAGCGGCCTCTATCAGGAAGAGATGGGAACGACGCTCGTAAATAAAGCCAACGCCGTCGAGCCGGTACCAGAGCCTATCGATCACGCGGGCTTTGGGTAGGCGCTTGCCATCTTTGCCATCCTCGTCCTCTTCAGCAGTCGAACCGACCTGCGCGCTGAAAAGCACATATTTGCTATCGGGCGACCAGACAGGAGCGCCTGCGCCATGCTCCATAAAAGTCAGTTGGCGCGCTTCTCCTCCATCGGTGGGCATGATCCAGATTTGTCCCTTGCCCTTGCCCTGCTTCTTCTGCTCCTTCTGATCTTTAGCGGTGGTTTCTCCTTCACGCTCGGAGACGAAGGCTAGCCAGCGCCCATCGGGCGACCAGGCCGGACTACTGGTATTAGCCGGGCCGGAGGTAAACCGTCTTGCTTCGCCACCGGCAGCAGGAGCGACCCAGATCGAAGAGCGGTACTCGTGCTTGTTGCCATCAATAGTCGTCACAACGAAAGCGACTCGCTGCCCATCGGCAGAGATGCGCGGCCTGCTTACGAACTTGATCTGGTAAAGATCTTCAATGGTAATCGTTCTCGCCATGTCACTATCCTCTCTGACTATACTGTAGGGGCAGGTCTTGCACCTGCCCTACCGCTACGACATTACCCTGCAAAACTCGGAACACTTCATTGCAATAGTTAGTTTAACCCCTGCAATAAATTCCACAAGTGTGATATGTCGCATGAATAAATGCCAAACATCGCAAAATCTTGCGTCTTCCCTCTCGTACAATTGCGTTACGCTTCGGACCGCGCTAGAGTAAAAGCTCGATGTATCGTCCCCGCCCGCTGCGAACGAACCGTAAGATCGACACCGGCTCCCGCCGGGCCTTTGAGCAGCCATTCTACTTTGCAACGGTTATCCGTTGGTGAGGCGGAGCTAAACCATGCCCAGAGCTTGTTTGAGCGGCCTTCAAGATGCTCGACCGTCTGGCGCTGTTGCCCGGTAACAATACTCACGTCTTCCGGCAAGGTTAGCTCGACCTCTAGCGGGCGCACAGCCTTGCGCTCCAGAGCCTTTTTGCTGGTATAGGTGGGTAGGAAGCCGTTATTCTCTACTACCGCAACAACGTGAAAAAGTCCATCGCCCTGCGGCTCTACCTGCAAATGACGAATGCTCAGGTAAGGACAGAGCGCCGCATGGGCCAGGGTGAAACGGGCATGTTTCTCACAGGTTGCGGCCAGAAACTTGAGCGGGACGTTTTGTCCATAGAGCTTATCACGCCAGCCGCCAATCTCTACAGGCCCCAGTTGTGGATGGTCGAATGGCTGCCAATCCTGGAATGCCTCTCCATTCATCACCTCATCATTCCAACGCATCAATTTAAGATCGTCTTCCTCTGGATGCCAGCGAAACCAGGCAATGAAGTCGCGGGGACCAACGCCAGCTTCGGTTGGCATACCCCATAGCTCGGTGGTGAAGCCAAACCAGCCCAGATGATCGTAGACATAGTCATCCATCGCGCCATGAGTGACATCTTTGGAGCTATAGCGGAACCCATGATAGGTGGAGACGCTGGGATAGCCGGTTATTTGCGTGCCACGCTCACCGATCAGCTTAAAAACATCCAGATCTTCGGGAGGCATCTGTTCGTCGGGATGGGTGCTATACGGTCGCAGGAGTACGCCGGAGGTTGTATGGTAGGTTAAGAAGCCGGAAATATTGGGATGGGTGCGCCAGAACTCGGCCTCGGCGCGGGTCTCCGGTTCCGAAAAGGGATAGGGGCCAGAGCCGCGCTGAGTGCCTTCGGGCGCCCATTCAAAGGGATAGTTACGATTGATATCCAGCCCATGTTGTGGCGGTGCGACCGGGATAGTAAAGCCGTCATAATTGCGGATTAAGCCTTCGGTCAGCAGGTGATAATACTCGCCTCCCTCTTCATCGATCTCGCGGCGGCGCATAATGCGCGGATCTTTGGAGGAGCATTTCCAGGCCCCATTGGGATCTTTGATGCGCATATCCAGGATCTGTCCATCACCATCGATATCTTCAGGGTATAGCCCGTCGCGCTCGTCTTCATAGGGATATAAGCGGGTGCTGCTGCGTAGAAAATAGGGAGTAGTGAGGTAGCGTTCCGCACCATCAACGCTGATGCGCGGCATCAAATATAAAGCGGAGCGATCCAGTATGCGCGTCACCGTCTCATCTTTGCCGTAATCTTTCAGGTACGACCAGATGGTATAGAGCACAACCGTCGAGCCTGTGACCTCGCCAGCGTGGGTATTGCCATCGATCCAGTAAGCAGGCTTCTCCAGAGCCGGTCCGGTAGCTTGATTGGTCAAAGTAACCACCCAGAGATCGCGTCCCTCCAGACTCTGGCCGATGGACTCGATCTCTGCCAGTCGCGGATACGCTCCTACTAGATCGTGCAGCAATTGCGTCAGGACCTCGTAGGTATAGTAAGAAAGCACACCTTTTGCGGGCTCAAACTCCTGGTGTACGATTGGTCTGGACATAAAAAATTTTACCTTTCCAGTGATGGATTTAAAAGAAAGCGAAAAGAGTTCAGCATAGAGGGATCGCAGAAACGACGCTGTTATCTGCGACGGCGGCTGCGCCTCTCTCGTTCCAGGGCGTAATCGAGTGTCTCATGCAGACGTTCAAAATCGTCAACATCGAGCTGGAGTTCAACGGCAGGTAGATCTTCGGGTCGAATATGCCCTTCCTCGTAAAGTTGCAGCACCATGACGAGTTCCACTTCTATATCCAGTATGCCCTCACCCGAGGACAGCTCTATATCTTCGTCGTCTTCGTCGTCTTCCTCATGTGCCGTGGCTCTGGGGATGAATTCAATACTTGTGCGAGCGCATTTGAAGCGCCCGGTGATCTTGAGCGCGTCCGTTGACATTTCTTCGGCAAGCTCGCGCACCACCTCCATCATCTGAGCAAAGGCGTCTTGCAATTGCTCTAAAGCATCATCTTCCTCCGTCCCGGTCTCAATATCTCCCGTCAGTTCTCCTGTTACCTGATTGCTGGTGGTGCCGGAGCCAGCGTCGGGCAAGCGCTGGCGGGCAAGCTCGTTCAGCTGTTTGAGCGCCTGAGCAAAAGCTGGAGAGAAGGCGCTGCTTTCGCGTTCCGCAGGCGTCAGATTCTCTTCATGATCTCCCTCATCTCCGTTTGGGATTTGATCCTCGTCTTCTTCCTCTTCTTCATCTTCGTCCCCCAGTCCCACAGCCGCTTCTACCATTAATATTTGCTGGTGCAATTGTTCCGCAACATCATGAGTAAAGTAGGCGAGGACTCTTGCCTGGCGTGATGCAGCAAGTAACTGAAATTGAGGCCAATCCCGGTAGCGTTCTCGACCGCGCAAATAGCGCATTTCCACCATTCCTAACGTATCCAGCCGTAACGAAATCTCCATAACTTCCTCCTCAATAAGTAGAACGAACCGGTTACTACATCTATTTTCGACGCTACTACCAGCTCTTCTCCTATAAAATAATTCTTTTTAAGATTGCTTTTTCCGACAAGTGTTTATCATTCACGAAACGCTCGTTTAATTCGCCGGTCATAGTCAGATAAATATCGAATCAATCTGCTTTGGTGTTCTTCACCATGATATCACAACGAGCATGCATTGATACAGCTAATCGAAACATTGCTCCGCCATATCCCCCGACTTGCCTATTATTGCCACAAAATCTTTCTGCAAAAGCAAAAAGGTCAGAGGATGCACAGGTAAGCAACCTGTATCCTCTGACCTTTTTATCATCTATCGCTTTCACGGCTCCGTTTGCGACCACAGCGAGGACAGTCGATGACGAGCCAGGGTCAGGCCGGTGGCGATACCCAGCAATATTATCCCTGCCATGATGATGGCTAAGAAAAAAGGAATGCCTAACGACGGCAAGAACAACGCATGGATGGCGCTCACAATGATCAGACCCGCCCCACTCAGGACGAAGAAACGCTGATGGGTGGCAACGCCCAAAACCAGCAGGAGCAGCGATTCACCGGACAGGATGAGCGTCGGCTGAAGGTTATCCTGGCTAAAACTCAACCAGAGCATGGGCAATAACAGCAGCGCAGCCCCCGCAATGGAGCAAGCTGGTCCAACCATGCGGTGACGAGACAAGCTCTGATCGCGGGCGATGAACGGAGCAATGACGATCAGGTAAGAGGCCGGAACCAGGGTGAGCCTATCGGCCTGGGTTTGCCGGAACGCCGCCAGTTCCCATGACGCGACCAGCGAGAGCAACAGACCGGCGCTATAGTAGAACCAGAGGCGGCTCTCGCTATCAGGCTGGATATATCCGTACAAGAACAGGAGGAGCGCCAGGACGAAGAGTGAGCCAGCTCCGACGTGCGCCAGCAGGCCAGCGTCAGCAGAGAGACCGCCTTGCAGGATAATCGCCAGCACCACCAGGACCTGCCCGCCAATGCTCACCAGTGAATACAGGCGCATCGGCTCTAATAGACGAATCGCGGGCGTGAGCATCTTCCAGAGGAACTGCGCAGCAAAAACCAGCGTCCAGAGCACGCTATAAGCCATCATTTGCTGCCAGAGCGGCCAGTGGGTGCGGGTAATGCTCCATAAAGCCAGCATAACAGTCACTGTCAGTAATTCAGGTACACGCTCCACCAGCATAACCAGCAGCGATAGCCCGATCAAGGCTCCCATGATGTTCAATTCCAGGCCGTTCGGCAGGGACGCTCTCACCCCGTACCCCCATAAAACGGTCACTATGATCGCCACCGCCGTACTCGCATACCATGACCAGCTCCAGGCAAATTTCTCCTGCAATTCAGCATGTATCAGGGTCGTTTTGATTGGATAGCTAATAAAGCGGCCTGTGAGCATTCCTAGCATAGCGGCTCCAAAGGCAATGCCAACAAGGTACCAGGTAGTTGTTTGCACCTGCACGCTACAAACCGAAGCGACGGATGTTGGAAAAGTGTCTATCTGCAATATTGGCAGGCAAGTAGTTGTGCGCAACGCCAGGATCGCAGCCCAGGCAGTAAAACCCACCACTAACCACTGCCACGCCGCCCGGCGCTCTAGCAAGAGGACGCCATAGGCGACCAGCGCATAGAGCAGCAAGGCATCGGGAACAGCCGCGTAAAATGGATGATTGACCCCTTGCAGCGCCCCATAGACGCCCGTTAGCACAGCCGCAGCCAGCGCAGTTGCGTAAATCGGCAGCGCATAACGCAGCAATTCACGCTGCCATGCCGCCATAGTCTCATTTACCTTGACGAAGCGGAGCGCGCTCACTCCCCCGCCAAGAGCAGCACACGCCAGAGCTACCAGAGGGGGTCGGTAAAGATCGCCAAGCAGCCCGGAGTCATACACTGACCAGACGGCAAAAAATGGAGCGAGCCACATGAGTATTTGTGCGTTCTCAACCACGCCGATGAGGTAGATGAGCAGCGCGAACAGCAACAGCGCCCAGGTCGCGGCAGGTACTTCCTGCTGGTTATAGCCGGCCAGCCCCATCATAATAGCAGCAAAAAGCGCGATGCCATAGATTGGTAGCGCCCAATCCCTGCCCGCCATGCGGCTCACTCCGAAAGCGAGCAAAGCCAGCAGAGGAGCCAGCCAGGCCAGCGCCCAGAAAGGATTGGTCGACATCAGCAGTCCGATTACCGCGAAAGCCATTGCTATAACCAGCCACCATTTGACGCGCGCTAAGGTTGCCGCTCCATACCAGACGACAGCCAGAACAGCCATCTCCTGCGCAAAAGAAAACTTGATAGAGAGCCATCCCTGTACCACGCTGGTAGAAACAAGGCTATCGCCAGTCGTAAAGATGAGGCCGTACAGAATGGCGCTCACAACAACAGGCCACTCCCACGGCAACATACTTCCAGGCTTTGCCTCTGCCTGATCGCTCACCCTGACAACATTCCATCTATCGGTGATGAAATTACGAATGATGGCGGACACAAACGGCAGCACCATACAGGCCACTAGCAGGACGCGCATACGCGACAAGAGAAAGGGTGAAGCGAGGAGCATCAGCATCAATGGCAAGAACAGCCAGCCTTGACGCCGCTGGTAGAGCAGCACGCCATAGGATAGTGCGGCAAAGAAGAACAGCAGAAAGATGCTGCGATCAATATTGCCGAGGCCCAATCCTATCGTCACTACAGCCTCCGCCAGCGCCAGCACCTCAACAGGATTGGCCCATGCCGGGCCGACAAGATGACGTGTCGCTACCGCGCATACAACCAGTACCAGCGTGAGAGTCAGAAACCACCAGACGGGCTCAGGCGCAAGCGATACACCTATCAGACCATAGGCCCAGTTCAGCAAGAAACCGCTCAGCAAAAGCAGCCAGGGCCATTGCTTCTGACTCGTTTCCGGCGTTCTCTGCCATCCAGTATGATGCAACGCAACGCTTAGCGTCACAGTCACGCCGACAAGCAGGGCGATAATCTCAGCCAGCGTCTCCCAGTTTAGCGGAGCAGCATGGAAGAAAGGAGCATATGCCCTTAACAGAACTTCTACGGGCAACAACGGTGCTGCAATCAGGGGAACAACTGCCACGAGTGCCAGGGAGAGCCCTTCCATATGCTGATCGGGGCGGCCATAGCGTCGCAAAAATTGAGGAGCGAGCAACGTCAGGCCATGATAGAATACCGCAGCCGCGGTAAGTAGTAACACATATCCAATCAGTCGAAACTCAAAAGCATAAGCAAATGCTAGCGTAGAGGCAAGAAACAGGTATGGTATACCTTGCGCCCATTGTGTACGTCGTGTCTGCCACACAAAAAGACAGACCCAGGCCAATAACAGGAGGAGAACACAGAGCAACGAAAAACGTATCTCGCTCTGTGCCTGATGGACGAGATCAAATCCCAACGAGTAGAGGTAGATCAGGATAGCGCCTATACCGCAGACGCCAACGCAGGCGAGCATCAGGGCGCGAACCGGCTCACGCAAAATCGCCCACGTACCCGTTAAAGGCTCGGCATTGTCAACGCGATCTGGCAGGGCGAGCAGGGCAAGAAAAGCGGGGAACATCAACACGCTGGGCCACCACCAGTAGTTCAAGTTAAAGGCGCTGGCAACAGCAAGGGTGGCAACAGCTTGCGCCACAACCGATAAGTAACCAAAAGGGGCAAATTTCTGGTAAACAGCCAGCGCTCCATAGACAATAGCGGCATACATGGCTGCAATAGCGACCAGCGCAGCGGGTGAAAGCTCAACGAGATGTCCCGCTACTAGCCGGTAGCCGGAGAAGCCGACGAGAGGAACGAGCAGCGCAAAAATGGTCGTGTAAACAGCCGCGATGATCCGCAAACTGGAGAGCCGGGAGCGAAACCAGTAAGCCAGCGTGCCAATCAAACCAAAGACTGCATGGGCGATAAACATTACAACAAAAGAGAGGAAAAGGTTCGAGAGATTTGAATTTGTTGCCACATAGCCCAGAGTACCAATCAGAATAAGAAACGCTGCCAGCGAAACAACGATATTAATCGTTTGATCGGCAAAGAACGCCTTCAAAGAAAATACCCTGGTGGGCACCTCACGCACGGGCGATGGACGCGTGGCGGCAGGCTGAACGGGCGGTCTTCCAATAGGGGTAACGGGCGAGATGGAAGGTCGCACAACCGGAGCCACCGGCTGAGCAGGCTCCTGCATTTTTACTGGCGGCAGAGTTGTAGCCAGTTGAACAGGTGATTGCACTTTTTCTGCTTCTGGTACAGGCACAACTGGCGGTGCGGCAATGGAAGCGGGAGCCATTTCAACCTGTTGCAGAAAGTTCAGACGACTCTGGTAGCGCACAATTAATTGCCTCACCGTCATATTAGCACCACCATGATCGGCTACGCGACGCAGATCGCGCAGCGACGATATCAGAAATTGTTCTTCCTTAAAAACCGCGATTGGATAACCGCATCGTGGGCAATCTTCCCCCATCTGAGGGCTAAGCGGAAGCCCACAGCAATCACAGTGAGTTCCAGACATAGACATTATCATGGGCCACTTCCTTTACATCTATAAGACCATATGACGCAAGAAGATAATGAATAGCGTGTCCATAGCATAGACGACAGCCTTTTTCACAGATAAGTGTCATCTGTCCCATTTTTAACAGATCACTCGTGTTTCAACTATAGACGCTTGAACTCACTGAACTATCACAAGATCAGCGTCCGACTCTCCCAGGCTTGTCACATCTAGGGCTGTCATAGTAAGAAAAGGTCTGGACGCGAACAAGGTAGTACTTTTGCGTAGCAGTGAGCTCATCGTTGACAGCCTGGCTCGTCTTTAAGTATATTGTTTCCGCTATCCATAGAAGTTTTAGTATAATAGCCGAATATGCGCAGTCTCAGGGCTTTTTTGATGATCTGATACATGCAAAGTATCATCATATTTTTTCTCCTTATCTATAGTATGAGGATTCCCCGTGTCTTATAGGGAGCGCCCCGGGGTTGCACCAACTTCGTTTTGAGATTGAAGGAAATGGAGATACCTGTAGCGATGCAAACACTAACCGACGTTAAAGCTGGGAAAAATGTTACACCGACTGCCAATCACTACAACAAGTATTTTGCCCCTCTCTACTATAAAATGATCACATCCTGGCAGCGCATTGCTTTCTGGTCGATCATGGCATTGGCGGCCCTCCTGCGGCTCTACCAATTCCCCAACACGCCTGCCGGCCTTTATGTTGACGAACTGACGGAGGGCTATGACGCGTTTGCGCTACTACAGCATGGTACTGATCGCTGGGGCAATCCTTTTCCGGTCTATTTTCCCAATTGGGGTTCGGGACAAAATGTGTTGCAGGCATACCTCACGATCCCTTTCATCAAAATTTTTGGCCTCAACGCCTTCTCGATCCGAATCCTGCCTGATTTATTAGGTATTTTTGCCGTCTATTTGCTTTACCTTACGGTGAAAAAGATCTATGGGACCAACACGGCACTCCTGGCCGCATTTCTGCTCGCCACCCTGCCCTGGTACGTGATGGTTTCTCGCTGGAGCTTAGAATCTAATCTGCTCCCTTTTTTCCTCTTATTGAGTGTATTCACATTACTCTATTGTTACGATTCACCTCATCGCCGTCGCTGGATACCCATCTCCCTTATCCCTCTGGCCCTCTCTTTATATGCCTATGGCATTGCTATCGTGATCGTTCCCACCTTTTTCGCATTGTTTGTTGCCTGCAACTACAAAACCATTTTAAAAGCCAGAGTGAGTTTCCTCATCAGCATCTTCCTTTTCCTGTTAATCTCGACGCCTTTTCTACTCTTTGTGCTGGAAAATTATGTTCTCCATAGGGCACTGCCATTCCTGGCTCATTTGCCCATCACGATTCCCTACTTGCCCGCCAGCCGTCTTTCACAGGTCAATTATAATCTCTCTCACCGCACCATCCTGCTGGACAACTTGCGCTTCCTCATTGGAGGCTATAATGATGGGCAACTATGGAATAGCATCTCCTGGATATCCCCCCTCGGCTGGCTGGTTCCTCCCTTTGCTGCTCTTGGAGTCTACTTCAGCTTGAAGCGCCAACCATTGTCGCGCAATCTTTTTGTCTTCTGGCTGGCCGCTGTCTTACCCACCTTTGTGCTCTTCTTCTTCATTGTAAATCGTGCTAATGCGCTCTTCATCCCTCTCTTTCCCCTCAGCGCCTATGGCATCGTCTCCCTGTTGGAATATGTGCAGCCGATAAAAAGTCAGGTCTTTGTGACGGCAATCCTGGTCGGCTCGCTCTTTTTCCCCAACATCATTTTCTACCGCTATTACTTTACTAATTTTAACAACGACAATGCGTGGGTGTTTAATGCCGATTTTGATCAGGTCATGGCTCATGCGCTTTCCCTGGCTCATCCCGACGAGAATTTCTACATCTTCGACAATGATGGCTGGGATAATTATATGGCTACGCTATTTTACCTTCACCTTGATCCCCAGGACTTTCATACCCATGCTGATATCCAGATCATTGACGGCATTTACTGGGTACGCAGCTATAGACGCTATTACTTTGGGCCTGGTTCTTCTCCGGCGGCGCTGAGTAATGTCACATCGTACATTGCCGTCTTGAAGGCCAATCGGCAGGTATCCTGTCAACGTAAAGAGATTCTCTACCAGGACAACCGCTGGCCTAGAGGACCGTGGGTGGTTGAGCGCTGCTATCCCCCCCACACATCCCAGGCAACCAAAGCCTCATCTATCCACAACACAGGCCCTGTGTTCGCCTATAGTGGCAAAAACTATCGCTCCAATCTCAATTGATACTATCCATAGGTTGTTGAGAAAAAGCCCTGGTTGCCCTTCGTGAAAAGCATGTTCCGCACGAAGGGCAACCATCAAATCTGGTACTCCCTATCCGTCACACCTTCTGTTCATACCATTCCTTCTCTGTTACCCTGATTGTGAGAGGCATGGTGTCCATTTACTTCCCATTTTTGAGCATGCACAGGATAAAGGCCACATACTGATCCGCGAGCTGCTCTACTGACAACGGCCCTTCCAGGCGAAACCACTGATAGGTCCAGTTCAGCGCGGAAAGCACAAACAGAGCCGCGAGGCGAGGATTCGCGACCCGGAATAATCCCTGCCTTGCCCCTTCCTCGATGATACGACAAAAGTTGGCTTCGTACGCATCGCGCCTCACCTTGATCCTGGCGAGCAAAGAGGGTTCCAGGAATTTCCATTCGTGGAAGAAGACAATGGCATAGTGTAATTCGCGGGCGATCACCTTCAGATGTCCTCGCACCAGTTGGACCAGTTGCTCCTCTGGTGAGATATGCCGAGGCACCACTTCCGTCAGGGCCAGAAAATGATCGGCGACCTCACTTACAATCTCCCAAAGCAATTCTTCCTTAGCACTGATATGCGAATAGAGGCTCGCCCCTCTCATATGCAGCGCCTTTGCAAGTTCCCGCATGCTTGTACCATGATAGCCCCGCTCGCTAAAAAGCTCTCCGGCAGCGGCAAGAATTTCTGATTTTGTATGCATTTTTCTTCCCAAAACAACATGGCCTGACACCTTCCAATGGCATTGCTGAACAATGTACAGGATCGTGTACGCTCACTCGTAACTTCTTGCTTCATGTATGATAGAGCTTGCCTCTAAAACAGAAAGTTTTCTTGCTTCATGTAAAGCCTTTTCAAAATAGTGCAAAACGTCTTTTTCGCGATGAGTGATTTTCTCGGTGGCAAAGAGCGCCCTGCCAAAGCGAAAAAGCCCATCCTGTTCAACATGCTCCACGCTGGGTAGCTTACTGGGAGGAGGGAACCAGGACCTGCCAACAGGATAGGGCATATGGAACGAAAAATGCGTATCTGGGAAGAGGGGAGAGGCCACTTCTATATAATAAAGCGCATAAAAGTCTTTTTCCTCATTAATGACGCAGTGAGGACAGGTCTTGATGATGTAAAGATGTTCATAGAAGAAATCCCAGAGGCTATGATAATATTCTTCCTCTTTCATCTGTTGATGCTCCTCGCAAAGGAAGAGGTAGCGCCGATCCGCATTCACCGGGCGGTAAAAGGAGAGGCACGCATAGGGAAGCGGCACTAGCGTACGCAGGGCTTCATTTTTACGCCTGTACCAGGCGTCTCTGCGAGTAGCGTATAAGGCTGCATGCTTTGTGCCCCTCAGATACCGGACGTGATTTTCCTTAGCCCAACGCGAAGCCCAGACAGTCCAGTAAGCGAGCTGGAAGGCGGTAGCAAGCTCTAATGAGCCCTTATGTCGCCACTCCTCAACGAGACAGAACAAGGAGCGCTGGAAGTCCTGGCGTGTCAGCACATTAGCTTTTCTACGCTCAACGGCCCTGGAAGCGCCGTTCTTGCGACGTTCCTGCACCTGCGCCTGATATTCCTCTCGCCACTGAGCAATCTCTTCCTGAGAGATATCGAGTATCACGCGTCGATCATGAACGGGATAGAGCAGGTGTTGTCCTGCCTTAGTGAATAAGCGATGCTCTAGAACGGGAATTTTGCCTTCTCCCACCCAGCGTCTGCGCTCGACACGGGAACAGCCTAATAGCTCCTCCAACTCGGTCGGTCCGACCGCCAGTTCCAGCGGAAAGGTATTTAATAAGCGAATATACTCGTTCGCGTCCGTTTCGATCAGCGTCAGTAGTTGGGCTATCAGCAGCTCTTTCGTCACTTTGACCTTTTTGGGTATCTTCAGAAACTCCACAACCTGTGCTTTGGCAAGGGTGGAGACAATAAATTTTGACAACATAAGTGATATCTCCCTACAGAGTAAATCCGAAAGCATTGCATATATTTATGCAACTACTTATGAGATACCGTTGTCGCAGCCAAAAGCGGAAAGATTGGGGCGCACATTTTTAAAACTTATAGTATCAGAATTGCTCGGAGATATTATAGCAGGTTGTCTGGATGGGTATGAAGCATCACCCGCTATGGCCTGATTTTTGCCAGTTTTGCGCCAACACAAAATTTCGCGCCCAAACCACTTGACAACGTCAGCAAAATGTTTTACACTCCTAAACAGTAAAGATACTTGACAAACAACAAAGTCATGAGCAATAGTCAGTCAGTCCCGCAACATAATTTACTCTACTGAGAGGGGGGATCAGAGATGGCACAGTTGATGAATCAGACCGTTCACATCCGCTTCGATGGGCGCAGCGAAGAGTTGACATTGGCAATGCTCAAGCTAGCGGGCAACGCAAGTGATGCTCAGATTAAGCGGGCAGTCGCCAGCCATTTCGACCTCCCGCAAACATACCTCGATGGTCTGGTGGTCGTTCGCACAAGCAACGCCATCATCGTCCGCCCGGAGGCAATTTACGGCTAGATTGGGCCGATAGTGTAGCATATTCCCTGGGGCGCGCTCTCACTGGACGAGCTTACAAACATTTTGGATTCTTAATCCGAAGGTCGTGAGTTCGAATCTCACCAGCCCCGCTTCATGGGGCTGTAGCTCAGTGGCAGAGCATCGTTTTGTTCAAGGCTCCTTCGACTCGCGCGCCCCAGGCTATAGTATATCTTCTTTATTATTATGAAAGCACGTCTGTCCTGTACTCCAACCAGGGGAGCTTACACACTAACTGGAAATTAGTTGTCCCGCAAGGGCAAGCTCTCTTGACTTGTACAGGACGGTCTATTCTTTGAAATTATCTGGCAATATTCAGGCTGGGGTGCGCTCTTACTTGATGAGCTTACAAACACAAACTTGGGCTGTCAACCCGCATGGCGTGAGTTCGAATCTCACCAGCCCCGTTGCATGGGGCTGTAGCTCAGAGGTAGAGCGGCGTTTTGTTCTAAGGCTCCTTCGACTCGCGCGCCCTGGCTTGTCTATATCTTCAATAGAGGTGGTGAGAGATGACACAGACGAACGAGCAGGATGTGCGCGTCCAGATCCTCAATTCATTCCTGATCACGCCACACCGCAAGCTTGAAGAGCTCGCGCCCCTGCACACCAGCGCGCTGGAGCGCGATCCGCTTTTCTATGGCCATCTGGCTCCCTGGTACTTCGACAAAGGAGAAGTGCGGGATCACAGGGTTTTGTTTGTCTCACATCTAGCAACAAGCGAATTTAGCGAGTTCCGCGAGGCCGCCTGGGTATTGTTGCAGAAGCTCGCGCCCTACGAGGTTGCGCGTGTGCTTGATCATAGCAAGCGCGTCATCGGCAAGGCGCCGCGCTCGCTGAAAAGCGCCATCGCTCACTATCTCAAGACGCGCGAGGATAATGTGCGACAGTTTGATGGTGCGGCATTGCGCGCCCGCGATGATCTGAAGCATCTCTATGCCAGCCTGCGCCTGAAGCCCGGACCGCGCGCACAGGCCATCCTGTTTGACGAGCAGCCACCGGAAGATAGCCCTCTGGCGGCGCTCAAAAAGCTGGCGAAGGCGGAGAGCGCGGAAGAGCAAGCGTTGATCATCCTTGACAACAGGATTCCCTATACCACGGCTATCGGCGCGATCAAGCACGTCACGCCGGCGCTGCTTGTGGCGCTGATCAACTCGATGTCGCCTCAGGAAGTCATCAACAACATGGCGGCACTGAAGCGCCGGGGGGCTATGAATGACAGGGATGTGAAGGCGCTGATCGATCAGAAGCTGGCTGAGGCGGCAAGCGATAAGCGCGTCTCCACCATGAAGGCGAAGAAGGCTATCGAGGCCGCGCAACTGGACGAGGAGAGCGAGCGCATCCTGACCGAAGTGACCGATAAGCGCATCGCCGCTAAGGTCGAGATCAAGCGTGCGACCGCGCTTTTCGTGGACAAGAGCAGCTCAATGACTTCCGCAATCGAGGTGGCAAAGCAACTTGCCGCCCTGGTGAGCGCAGTCATTACGGCAGACTTCCATGTCTACGCCTTCGATACAGTGGCCTTTGAGGTTAAAGCGGAGGTCAAGAAGGGTCAGCGTCCAGCCCTGAGCGACTGGGAGAAGGCGTTCAAGTTCATCAAGGCCAACGGTAGCACCAGCATCGGGGCCGCCCTGGCGAAGATGACGCGCGACCACGTCTACGCCGAGCAGGTAGTGATTGTCACCGACGAGGGAGAGAATACCGCTCCTTACTTCCGCGACGCGTGGGCGGAATACGGGGCAGTGATGAAGACCGCTCTGTCAGTAATTATCGTGCAGGTCGGCGGGGCTAATCACAGCTTTGTAACGGGCTTGCAGGGTCGTGGCATCGAGGTGATGCGCTACCAGTTCCAGGGGGACTATTACGCCCTGCCGAACGTTCTCCCATTGCTTGCTATGCCAAGCAAGGCCGAACTCGTGGAACTGATTTTGGGGTATCTGCTGCCTGAGCGTCCGAAGCAGGTAGTGCAGGTATGAGAAAGGGGAGTATTTGTAGAGATGCTCTACAGGTGCTCCCTTTTTATAGTAGAGGAAGTCCTATGACTAACCAGCGCAAGCCAAAAGTGAACGCGCGCGATCTCGTCGCCCGCCTCAACCAGGAGAGCAACGCCCTGCTGCAACGCGAGATTCTTGCCCCATTATTGCCCAGCGGGAAGATCCGCACGCGGCTCGGCGGCATGATCCACGAATTTAAGCCCCGCAGCGAATTTGTGGGCTGGGGGCGCTTTCGTCCGGTGAACGAGCGCGAGGCGGAAGTGCTGGGCGAGGCGCTGCCGTGGGAGCGTGGGAAGTATCTTGAACTGTTCCCGGCGCTGCGCATGGTGCTGCTGTGGCCCGATCCAACGCCACAGCGACCGGGAACATGGTGGGCGCTTCCCTTTAATGATAGCGATGCGCGCCAGCGTTTCGGCTTGCACGCGGAACCGCTGCCCGTCTTCCTCTGCGACCCGACCAACGGGGCTGATCGCTTCGAGCGCATCATTGTGCGCGTAGATGGCAGCACTCTCTGGTTTGATGGGCCAGATGCGCAGGCCGATCCCACGCACGCAGAGTGGCTGCGCGATGCCGCAGCGAAGGGGGAGGAGCCAGAACGGCGCCTGCCAGGCTTGACCGGTTCAGAGCGGCTGGCGCTGCTCTACTGGCAAATTCGTGAGCTTGAGGCAGCATTAGAAAAAGAGCGCCGCCGGCAGGCCGAAGCCGAACGCAAACGGCAAATCAAGGAACGCCAGCGCGATCATCAGAGACAAGTGGAGTGGTTGCATGCACAAAAAAAGCGCCGCACGCTAGAAGAGCGTCTGCACCATGCCCTCAGCAAAGCCGATGCCATCTTGCATAGCTATAGCGAGATTAGCAATACAGACGGCTCCATCGGCCATATCGTCGTGGAATGGAGCGAGCAGGGGCAGAGACGCCGCTATCGCTCGACCATCGACCCGAATCTCTCCGTGGTTTCTAGCGGCATCTGTCTGAGCGGACGCGACCGGGACTTTGATCTGACGAGCCTGGTAAATGTGATGACCGGCTCACCCTGGTCGCGCTAAATAAAAAAAGAGGAAGCACGCCATGACGCAGCACAACTTGAATCCCAATAGCCCCTTTTTTCATGAAGAGCGGCATGCCTCGCTCAGCTCTTTTGCGGATCAGGCTATCACCATTTGCGGAGCCGGCGCGTTGGGCGGCAATCTGACCGAAACATTGGCACGCATGGGCTTCTCGCACATCAAACTGATTGATAAAGATCGAGTCGAGATGCGCAACCTCTCCACGCAGCCGTACAGCCGGGCCGAGGTGGGAGCTCCTAAAGCGCGCGCATTGGCAAATACGCTCTATCGCTCAGTGCAGGCGAAGCTTGAACCGGTGGTAATAGAACTGACGACAGCGAACGCGCACAATTTACTGCAAGGTAGCGCTCTGGTGGTGGATGCGTTCGATAATCGGGCCGGTCGAGCGGCGGTAAGCGAGGCTACACGCACGCTCAATTTGCCCTGCTTGCATGTTGGCTTTAGCGGCGATGGCCTGTACGGCAACGGCATATGGGAGCCGGATTACCAGGTTCCTCAGGAGACACCTGGCGATCCCTGTGATTATCCACTTACACGCCCGTTCGCCCTGGCCCTGACGGCTCTGGCTGTGCGCGCTATCACCGATTTTCTCAAGACAGGGCAACGCAACGGCCTTGAGCTTACCTGGAATGATCTCAAGATTACTTACCAGTAAAGCTTCAGGGCTTTCAGGCTACTCCTTCATTGCTATAGAGCAAGGAGTAGCCCACAAATCAAGAGTTACTAACCAGGACCCAGGCGGAGGAGCTGGTCTGGCAGGAGATCGAGGAAATCCTGCTCCTGCTTGCTGCTCAACCTGAAGCGGCTAACATTTTTCAGTAGGAAGGGGCTGGAGCTCCCTGATAGTTTAGAGGGTGTGGTCGATATGGTCACACCCTCTAAAAAGCTATTGCTTATGCTAAAGATGTAGCTCCTCGATGGCAGCCAGCACCTCTTCGGCATGCTCGTCCGGCTTGACCTGGTGCCAGATTTTGCGCACGATGCCTTCTTTGTCGATTAAAAAAGTCTCACGGCTGACGCCGATATATTTTTTGCCATAGAAATTTTTCTCCTTCCAGACGCCGTAGAGCTGGGAAACGGTGGTATCGGTATCGGCCAACAAAGGGAAGGGGAGCTGGTATTTCTCGGCAAATTCCTTATGGGACGCAACGTCATCGGCGCTCACGCCCAGCACGACCACGCCGCGCTTCTGCATCTCGCGATTGGCATCGCGGAATGCGCACGCTTCCTTCGTACATCCGGGCGTATCGTCTTTTGGATAGAAATAAAGGACGGTTGTTTTTCCTTTAAGGTCCTGCAAGTGGACCTGACCATTTTTCACAATATCATCGCTTCCAACCGCAGGAAGCGTAAAATCTGGTGCAGGCTGCTGAGGCTGAATCTTCTCTGTATCACTCATGACAATTTCTCCTTCAACATTCAAATAAAGCAGAACACGGATTACTCCTTTGATGTTCTGCCTTCACCAATGAGAACATGGTACCGACAAGAACTATTCCACAGGGGATTTCGACAAAAGTACCAATAAATCTTCTAAAAATACCAAAAGGGATCATTCTGTATTAATATATTATCCACTGCACAAGAAACAAGATGCGTATTGCTTTATTAAATGTTTATCGGCAGCATCTCTTGTAAGGAAGCTCTTTATGTCCAAGAAGCAATTTTTCAATAATCCCGAGCAATTCAAATATCGGGGGCGGCTTTATACAGCTCAGAGCACAATTCGTATTAGAGGCAAATTATATTTTGTAGTAGAAGAGTGGGGTACCAGATACAAAGCATTTGATAAATCAGTGCAGGAAATGCGCTCTATCCGCATCCGTAAAGCAGGTATCAAACGAGAAATGAAATTAATACAACTTGCCAAAATGCAGAATAATAATATACCGCATGTCTATGACCACTGGAGAGATGCTCAATACGAATATCTTGTTCAGGAATGGCTTGAAGGTCACGATTTACGTCACTATTTACGACTGCATGCTATCCATCCAAACCACTTTTAGCTTTTATGGACAGCATGCCTACATATCAATACGCCACCATAGATTATCCTACCTGCGCAAGCATACGTTCCAGCGCCACCCGCGCCCAGTGGGCCATCTCCTCATCCACGCTCACCTGGTTGATCACCTCGTCTTCCAGCAGAGCCTCCAGCACCCAGGCGAGATAGGCGGGATGGATGCGGTACATGGTGGAGCAGGGACAGACAATCGGGTCGAGACAGAAGATGAACTGCTCAGGATGCTCCTGGGCGAGACGATGCACGAGGTTAATCTCGGTCGCAACTCCCCACTGGCTGCCAGCCGGGGCGCGCTCAATTTGCCGGATGATGTACTCGGTAGAGCCGTAGAGATCGGCGGCTTCAACCACCTCGCGACGGCATTCAGGGTGTACCAGGATCTTGATATCGGGATACTCCGCACGCGCCTTGCTGATCTGTTGCACGTTGAAACGCATATGGGTCGAGCAGTAGCCCTTCCACAGAATAATGCGGGCGCGCTCTATCTCCTCCTTAGCATCTTCAGAAGACATGGGATCTTTAGGATTCCAGACCGCCATCTGGCTCTCTAGAATGCCGTACTTCAGGCCGGTATTGCGACCAAGATGCTCATCGGGGAAGAAGAGGACGCGTTTGCCCTGGCTAAAGGCCCATTTCATCACGGCTGGCGCATTGGATGATGTGCAGACGATACCGCCGTTGCGCCCACAGAAGGCTTTGAGGTTCGCGGCAGAGTTCATATAGGTCACGGGGATAATGCCGGCATCTTCACCCAGCACCTCGTGCAACATTTGCCAGCATTCCTCGACTTCCGCGATATTAGCCATATCCGCCATGGAGCAGCCAGCAGCGGGATTGGGCAGGATCACCTTTTGATGAGGACCGCTGAGAATGTCGGCGCTCTCAGCCATAAAATGGACGCCGCAGAAGACGATATAATCAGCTTCAGGGCGAGCCGCCGCCAGTTGCGCCAGCTTGAACGAGTCGCCCCGGTAATCAGCATATTTGATAATCTCGTCGCGCTGGTAGTGATGCCCCAGGATCACCAGTCGAGCGCCCAGCTTCTCCTTCGCCGTAGCAATGCGCCGATCCATCTCCTCGCCATCCATCTCCGCATAATAGCGCGGAATACCGTCAATACGCTTAGACAGGTCATGCCTGGCGCGCGTCGTTGGCGAGAGCAACGGCAGGACACGCGCCTCCTGACTCTCCGCACATTCAGTCTTGATAGCCATAAATTTCCTCCTTAGGATGCTGTAGGGGCGAGGCTTGCCCTCGCCCTGCTAGCTGCGGCAGCAACGAAGGCTGGCGGAATTTCCAGGTGAGGCTTGTCCTCGCCCTTCCCCTCGCTCTGCTTTTCTCCTCCACCCTGGCCCGCTAAGCGAACTCCAGCGAGATATCGAAATTGGGCGCCGAATGCGTCAATGCGCCGATTGAGATGAAATCAACGCCTGTACTCGCGACGGCAGCCAGCCGATCAGTGTTGGTGCCTATACTACCAGAAGCCTCGATCAGGGTCTGCGGCGCATACTGGCGGATGTATTCAACGGCGCTGCGCATCATTGCCAGATCCATATTGTCGAGCAGCACAACATCCGCCCCGGTTTCTAGCGCCTGCTGCACTTCCGCGATGGTCTCGCACTCGACCTCGATCTTCAGCAGGTGCTGAGCCGTTCGCCGCGCCGCCGTAATGGCCTGAGCGATTCCGCCTGCGGCCTTGATATGGTTATCTTTGATCAGTACGCCGTCGCTTAGCCCGAATCGATGATTTTGACCGCCACCCATCAGCACAGCGTATTTTTCCAGGCTGCGCAATCCAGGAGTCGTTTTGCGCGTGTCGAGGATGCGCGCCTGTGTCCCTTCGATGGCACGCACGCAACGGGCCGTTAATGTGGCAATGCCTGAGAGACGACCGAGAAAGTTGAGCGCGACACGTTCGGCGCTCAAGATGGCACGGGCCGGACCATTCAACTGCGCCAGGGCTTCCCCCGCCTGGACGCTGGCGCCATCCTGGACCAGCAAGTTGACCGAAACTCGTTCATCAAGAGCGCGGAATGTTTCAGCCGCTACAGGTAGACCTGCGATAACGCCCGCAGGACGAGCAACGATTACCCCGTCTGCCCACTGGTCCTCAGGAACAGTGCTAAGCGTTGTAATATCTGCTGCCGCTCCATCTTCCTCCAGCGCCCATTTGATCAGATCGAGCGGTGGTTTAAACATGCTGTCCTCCCTCTATCAATGGCATGCGCGCATGAGCATTGGCGCTCTGAAGTTGAAAAGCGTAGTGATGACCGGCCTCACGCTGCTCAGTGAGCTGGTAGTCCTGACGCCAGTGGCTCCCCCGGCTCTCACGCCGCTCCAGAGCGGCGGCAATCACAAATTCTGCCACCTGCAACATATTGACTATCTCTGCCTGCCGTGATGGATTCCCGGCAGGTTCGGCGGCAACGGCATTACTCGCCAGCATGTGGTACAGGGTCCGCACCTGCTGACGCGCCTCCAATAGCCCTTGCTCGTCGCGTACCAGTGAAACAAACTGCCACATGATTTGCTGTAATCGACGCCGGACCTGTTGCATTGAGCGATCATCCACATTACCGGAGGTCGATTTGTAAAACAAAGGACTATCATAGCTAATCAGGGTCGTGGCCTGATACAAAGATTGGCTAGCGGAGACCGCGGAACCTGCATGTTCGCTCACCAGTCCATCGGCCACGCGAACGCCGTAGACCAGCCCTTCTAGCAGCGAGTTGCTGGCTAACCTGTTTGCGCCATGCACGCCTGTGCAAGCCACTTCACCGACCGCGTACAGCCCTGGCAGGGTCGTTTGCCCGTACGTATTGACCATCACTCCACCCATACAATAATGCGCGGCGGGAGCGACGGGGAGCAGATCGGCGGTCAGATCAAGCCCATGCTGACGACAAAGCGCAGAAATGGTAGGGAAGCGAGCATGCATTTTATCAGCCGGTAAATGGCGCAGGTCAAGATACTGATAATCTGTTTGTTCGAGCAGCATCTCGCTCAAAATCGCGCGCGCCACCACATCACGCGGGGCCAGTTCAGCCTGTGAGCTATAGCGCGGCATGAAACGTTCCCCGGCATGATTGCGCAGGTAAGCCCCCTCGCCCCTCACCGCCTCTGAAATAAGGTGCGCAGTAGCATTCACCGTCAGAACGGTCGGGTGGAATTGCATAAATTCAAGATCGGCCAGGGCCGCGCCCGCCCGTAAGGCAAGGGCTAATCCATCGGCGGTTGCCCCCGACGGATTCGAGGTGCGTAGCCAGAGGCCGCCAGCGCCACCGTTCGCCAGTACCGTAGCACGCGAACGCAGTGAGAAACTGTGCCCATTACGATCAACAGCCTGTACCCCCACACAACTCCCATCCTGCATCAAAAGCTCATTCACATACGTCTCTTCATACAAGACAACCGAGGAGCGGGCGCGCAAGGCCGCTATCAACGCACGCTCAATCTCCGCTCCGGTAGCGTCTCCCCCCGCGTGCAACACGCGCCAGCGACTATGCGCCCCTTCACGGCCCAGCAGCAGCCCATCAGAAGTCATATGCGCATCGCTCCCAGGCTGCGCTCGATCAAAGCGCACGCCCATCTGAATCAGCCAGTGGACGGCAGCCGGAGCCTGCTCAACCAGAATGCGCACAGCTTCCTCATCGCATAGACCAGCGCCGGCGGCAAGAGTATCCTGAAAATGCAGCTCAGGGCTGTCATCCTCTCCCAGCGCCACCGCCAGCCCTCCCTGAGCATAGCGCGTGTTGCTTTCGCCCAACTGGCCCTTTGTAAAAAGGGCAATCCGCATGTGTTGCGGCAAGCGCAAGGCCACGGAGAGCCCCGCAATGCCAGCGCCAATGATGGCGACATCGAATGGTCGGCTATAGACCATATCTTCTTCTCCTCCCTATAAGTGTAGATTGTACACTTATAAGTCTGACAAAAAGAAAAGTGTTCTTTATACACTAACCTTTTGTGGTTAAGTATACCAGAGAATCGCCATAAAAACAAGGGCATCAATAAGCTAATACGTCACTAAATGGGCTATTTGCGAAAATCAAAATGGCTATAGGAGATCCTTTTGTAATTTCGGGGATTATGAAACGTTGATACTAGTGATATAATTTTTCAGGACAGAGGAATGCATAGTCTTGCTATCATGGGAGATATGGCGTGAATATCAATCAGAGTATACGAAAACTATCATTGTTGTTTATCGGATTGTTTATCGCATTAAGCGGAGGGCTGGTTTACTGGCAGGTTGTAGTCGCACAGGCAGTTACCAGCAATGTGCATAATGGGCGTACATGCATGACCGACAACGCTCCCAAGCGTGGACGTATCTTTGACCGCAATGGGGTGCTGCTGGCCGAGTCTGTGCCCGACCCCACCGGCAACGTTTGTGGGTACAAGCGCGTCTACCATCTTCAGGACTATCCTTCTCTGGCAGGATTAATTGGCTATTACATCAGTCCGCTCTACTCCTCGTCGGGCATCGAGCGTCAGTTTGACGATTACTTGAGCGGGCGTATGGGAGCAACCGCGTTAGGCAATACGATTAACGCGACATTACACCGCCCTATCGTTGGCTCTGACATCTACCTGACCATCGATACCCGCATTCAGAAGCAACTGGACTACAACTTTGATCATTTTGCGCCTCCGCCGGATCAGTTCTATGTGTACAAGACGGATCGGGCCTCCGCCATTGTCGCAGACCCGCACACGGGCGAGATCCTGGCAATGCTGAGCCGCCCAACCTTTGATCCCAATCGGATCGCATCCGGCGATCTGGCGTACTTCAACTCCCTGGAGAAAAATCCTGAGCAGCCGCTGCTGGAGCGCCCTTTGCAGGCAACCTACGTTCCAGGATCGATCTACAAAACTGTTACGCTGATGGCTGCGCTCGACTCCGGCCATGCTCAGTTGACCGATCCGTTTTATAACGACCATAACCCCAATCATCCCCAGGCTATCGGACCGATCACCCTCGGTCATGGGAATGAAACTGAAACATTTGGCCCGGTTGGTAATAACATTGAAGGTTACACCTTCCACTACCCGGTAGACCTGCGCTACGGCTATACCCACTCTGATAACATCATTTTTGCCCAGGTTGGGGTGAATACCGGCGAAAGCACCTGGCTTGACTATAACAGCCGTTTCTACGTCGGCAAGCAGATCCCGTTTGACCTGCCTGTGACCGTCAGCCATGTGACGCGTCCCAATGGTCAACCGCTGGGAACGAACGGGTTGGGTGAAGATTCCTTTGGACAGGGCTTTAACGCGGTAACGCCAATGCAAATGACGATGTTTGATAATGCCATTGCCAACAATGGCGCCTTGATGCGTCCAATGATAATAAAAAAGATTGTTGATCCCAATGGGACCGTTATCTCATCGCCCACACCCGAAACGCTGGCAACGCCGATCAGCGACACCACGGCCAGCCAGGTACGCGACGCGATGTACGGCGTTGTGCAGTGTGGCTCTGGCAAATTCGGTCCCAACGCATCCTACCCACCCCTGCTCGATACGTCTCCCTATGGCATCATTGCTAAAACCGGCACAGGTCAGGCCGGCGGTCCGGTGGGCGCGCAGGCATGGCTCCTGACTCAGGCCCCTTATCAGAATCCCCAACTGACGATTGTGGCGATGAAAGAGAACGGAGGCGAGGCCGGATCGGCTGTCGGCCCCTGGCTGACGCACACGTACAATGATATCTTCTCCAATATCATCAAAATCAATCCCGTACCTCCGGCCCCGCTCAACTATTGCGCTACAACCGGCTTGCTGCAATAATGTCTGCCTGCTCCTCATAGAGGCTTGTCATGGCTCGCGAGTACCGCGCATGGCAAGCCCCTATGAAGGAGGCGATAAAAAGTTATCCTTGAAACTCTCGCCGCTATAATACCGCGCGGACTTGCCAGCGCGATACACCGATACGGCTCCCTGACCATAGACTCGCCAGCCTGTCTTCCTCTCCGATCCCTCGTCGTCGAGCATACCGGTACGTTCATCGATCCCCAGCAGCACCACGCCAGGCAGCAGCGCGGCAAGCTGCTGCGCCCACCCTTTGCCAAAGGTATTGTGATGAGGTAAAACACAGGCGTTCGGAACAAGATTCAAGCCGTCAACCACGCGCCGCCGCGACGGATCGTAGTAGTACTGACAGAGCACCATTGCTCCGGCGCTACTGCCCGCGATCACCGCACCCGCTTCATAAGCTGCCAGTATCGCCTGCCAGCTTGCGCTATTGATCAGCGTCTCACCAAGATAGCCGGTGAAGCCGCCGAGCAGATAGACAAGGCGAGATGCGCTGATAGCGGCGACAATAGCGGGATCATTGGCAGACGTTTTATCGATGAGGGGCAGCGCTTCGACCCGGGTGGCTCCGAGGTAACGAAACCAGTTCACACCGTTATTGCCTGCCTGTTGATGATTATTATCAGGGGCTGCGGCTGTGGGAATAATACACATGGGCACAGCGAAGCCGCCCGCCAGTTCAATGGCCTGGAGATCAGGTGCGGCCATCAGCCCACCAAATTCCGCCCCACCTTCTAAAAGGACGTATCCTGCCATATTGCGCCTCCCGGTAGTTAAATGGGTTCATTGCCAGAGAAATTTATGATTTCAAACTATATCATATTCGGCAGTGCCTTGCGCCTGCCCTGTGAACGGTTTATCGTTATCGGACGCAGGCGCAAGGCACTGCCCCTACATTTGTTTTTCGCCAGGAAAAAGCGATAGCCCCGGGAAAGGTCCCGGGGCTATCGTCTGTATTATGCGGCGTACGCGCAAGCGCTACAGCTATTTAGAGAGGTAAACGCTTGCCAGGTAAATGACGCCCGATGGATACAGAGGATAATTCTTGACGTTGCTGGTTGTCTCCTGAGCAACCGCGCCGTGTGTCAGGAAGATACGCGAGGCATCCTGCACAATGATAGCCTGAGCTTGCTGATAGAATGGGATACGCTGAGTCTGGTCGAGGGTTGTACGACCAGAGTTGAGCAGGCTATCGACCTGGGCGTTCGCATACTTGGTGTAATTGAAGCCGCCCGTGCTATAGAACATTGCGTACATTGTCCCATCAGGGTCAACCGAGCCAGTCCAGCCTACCAGCAGGGACTGGTAGTTGAAGGTCTGGAAATCAGTTACCAGGGTAGGGAACGTCTCTTGCTTGAGGCTAATGTTAATGCCAACGGCCTGCAACTGCGACTGGATGAACTGAGCTTCCTGTAAGAGCGTCGGGTTACCGCTGGAAATGATGAGCGGGAAGGAGACATTAGACACTCCCGATTGAGCTAGTTCCGCCTTTGCCTTATTGATATCAAAAGTAATCCCCGCGAATTTCGGGTCATAGGCCCAGGAAGCCGGCGAGAGCGGCCCTTTCGCCACAAAGCCAACGCCCTGTAAAACGTGATCAAGGATTTGCTGACGGTCAATCGCATAGGCAATAGCTCTGCGTACATGCACATTGTCCAGTGGGGGCTTGGACACATTCAACTGAATGCTGGCAAAACCAGGGCTGGTAATTTGCCGGTAGATCAGGTTGGGATTACTTTTCGCTAGCGCAACATCATTGGGATCAATGGCGGTCGCGACCTGAATCTGGTTGGTCTCCAGATTATTGTACATCACCTGAGAGTTGGTAATGGTGCGGAAGCGAATCGCATCCAGATATGGTAAACGATTGCCCTGGGCATCTTTCTTCCAGTAGTTGGGGTTAGCCTTGAGCAACAGATGATCACCTTTGATCCACTCAACAAAGATGAAAGGGCCGCTACCAGCATTCACCGGATTATTGACCAGATTTTTGCCCAGGCTTTTGACAACGGCTGGCGATAGCATCGTCCCGACAGCGCCGGTAAGCACGTTGAGCATAGGAGCATAGGGCTGCTTCAGCTTAATCTGAACCTGAAAATCGCCCGTCTTCTGCACAGAAGCGATAGGGGCAACATCGGTAAAGCGGGGGGAGGCTGGATCATTAAGGAAGCGGCTGATATTGAAGACCACAGCATCGGCGTTGAACGGTGTGCCATCCTGGAACTTCACATCATTGCGCAACGTCAGATTTAAGACTGTCGGTGATGCAAAGGTATAGCTGGAGGCCAAATCGGGCTGAATCTTGCTATTGGTATCATACATTAGGAGGGAATCGTACATGTTCGCCATCACATCAGCATCATAAAGTGACGCCGAGGTCAGCGGGTCCATCGACGCTGGCTCCGCAGACAAACCTTCGACAATCGTACCACCCCTCTTTACACCCGTGGATTGGCCGCTGCCGGGGGCGGTCTGGCCGCCACAGGCAGCAAGAATAAACATACATGCAAGCAAAATAGCGATAAAGGGGGCCCACACCTTTCGCCTGGGGAAAACCGCCGGGATCTGGCTTTGCAGCGATTGCAGCATAATCCAGCACCTCCATTTGATGTCAAACATCCATTAATCGACACATTTCAATGTTGATGGGGCGAAAAGACATGCGGGAATACAATCATCCCTCGCGCATGTCGCAGAACAAAAGACACGATGATAGGACGAAGGCCGTCTGGCCCTCAAAATTAATTACGAACTCACGTTACAGTTGCCAACGCTTGATACCTATTTTACGATATTTCTTGACGTATAGCTAGTGCTGCGATTACTTATCCTCCAAAGAGATTGGGGAAAAGCGTATTCAGCACGATTAACAGCGTCAACACAGTCATAGCGATGGTGGTAAACCAGGCAATGACGTTGAGGATACGTCCATTCACGTAACGGCCCATCAGGCGGCGATCATTGCAGAGAATGATCATGAGCACCAGCACGAGCGGCAAAAGCATGCCACCGACGACGTTGGGCAGGTTGAGCACAAATACCAGGCGATCTTTGGGCACAAGCAGCGTTATCCCCACGCCCATCACGATCACAAATGTATACAGGGTAAGAAACTGGGGGGCTTCTTTAAAGGTGCGCCCTACTCCGCGCTCCCAGCCAAAAGCCTCTGCAATCGAGTAGGCCGTCGAGAGCGGCAAGACGCTGGCTGCCATGAGAGAGGCGTTCAGCAATCCGACCCCGAAGAGGATCTTGGCGATCTGCCCATTGCCGCCTACCAGTGGCTCAAGAGCAATGGCAGCATCTTTGGCCTCGTTGATCGCGATGTGATGCACAAAGAGCGTGGCTCCGGTGGCAACGACGATAAAGAAGGCCACAAAATCCGTTAAAAAGGCTCCAACATAGGTATCGATCTGCTCATAGCGCAAATGAGCGGGCGCGATCTGCTTATCCGCGATGGCCGACTGCTGGTAGAACTGCATCCAGGGCGCAATGGTGGTGCCAATTACCGCGACAAGGGTTAGCAGGTAACCCTGATTCAGGCTTAAAGGAGGATTGACCGTTTCGCGGAAGACCTGCGCCCAATCAGGGTGGACCAGGAAACCGCTAAAGACATAGCTGATGTAAACGATACATAATGCCAGTAAAACGCGCTCAACGTATTTATAATTGCCGCGAATCACCAGGACCCAGACGACAATCGCGGCAATGGGAACAGCAATAAAGGCGCTGACGCCAAAAATGTCCATCGCGCCGGCGATACCGGCAAACTCAGCGACGGTCGTGGCGATATTGGCAACCAGCAGCAGCAGCATGCTCCAGAAGGTGATGCGCACGCCGAAACGCTCGCGGATCAGGTCGGAGAGTCCCTTCCCGGTAATCACGCCCATCCGCGCTACCATTTCCTGCACCACGGCAAGGCTGATCGTCACCAGCACAACAGCCCAGAGCAGGCCATAGCCGTATTGCGCACCCGCTAACGAGTAGCCGGTGATACCGGTAGCATCATTATCAACATTAGCGGTGATAAGGCCAGGCCCAATCACCGAGAGCATGAGTAGTAGCTGACGCATCCAGACGCGGCGCACCTTTTTCTGTCGCGTCACCAGCGCCTTTTCCATCTTGTTCATATGACCACCTCCTTGTCCGGGGCAGCAAGCCAATAAAAATGCCCCTCAACGATTATGAGGGGGTATAAGACATGGCAAGCTGCATTTCCCCCTCTAGTTGAGCTTTGGCACTGTACAACGTAGGACAGCTTCCGCTATCCAGCCACTTCGGGTCCCGCCTTGTGCCGACGAGACCTGGCCTGATCGTTGGCGTCTCTCGACGTTTCTGATCAGTGGCCTGTGTTTCTACAGCCGCCTCACCTAACGAGGTTAGACCGGGCGTCATTCAATTGTTGTTCCTACTATACCGCCTGCCCATCACAATGTCAACGCTCATAGCAAATATATTGGCAAAGTTCTCTCTTATTTTGTGAAATCGTACCTTTATTAGTGAACTAAGCTCGGGTACAATTCATAGCAAGAGGTAGAGAGGGAAGCAGTTGCCTGCACGGGCAGATGAAAATAAAGAGAGGAACAGCGATGCAGCCAGGTTTTTGCAGAAATTGCGGAGAGCAGCTTCAGGCCGATGGACCATTTTGTGGCAACTGCGGCACTTATAACACTATAGAGAGTCCCCAGGAACGAACGATTATCAGTCCTCTAACACCTGCACATGCAAATGAGGAGCCGACAATTTATTCAAGTGCCACAGCCACTGCTCCTCAATACCAACCGGCGCCCGTCGCTAACCCGATCACGCCGCCTTTTCCGGCTGCCAGACCACCACAGCCAGAACGCCCAACATCGCGCCGCACCGCCCTGATCACCCTGACAACCATCGCGCTGATGGCGGCGGGAGGCGGCATTGGTTGGAAGCTACTCTCTCAACAAGGCCCAACTGGTATCACTTCAGGCGGAAACTCAACGCGGCTCACCGGGACATCGACCACCACAGCCAATAACCCTGCTGGTACGGGAACAGCTCCAACGAACGCAAACACAACGCCTGCCACGACAAATACGACGCCCGCCACGACTACAGTCCCCGGGACCGTTTACATCTATCGCGGTCATAGAGGTTCCGTCGGCTCGGTCGCCTGGTCCCCCGGTGGCGTGCTGCTGGCATCCGGCAGTGGCGATCTCCAGGTCCACATCTGGAATTTTAAGACGCACCGACGCATCTTCACTTATACCGGACATTCTCAGGATGTCCAATCCGTTGCCTGGAACCGCGGCGGCCAGTACGTTGCCTCTGGCGGCAACGACTTTACCGTACAGGTCTGGGACGCTTTAACGGGAACGCGGCGCATGATCGGCCAGCATACCGATGTCGTCTGGTCGGTATGCTGGTCATACGACGGCTACTATGTGGCGTCGGCGAGCAAGGATAAAACGGTGCGGGTATGGGATGTGCGCACCGGCAACAACGTCTATACTTATACCGGCCACACGGATGCCATCTACAGCGTCGCGTGGGCCTCCAATGGGCGCATCGCTTCCGGCTCCTGGGATGGCACAGTCCAGCTCTGGGATGGCCTGACTGGCGCCAATCCTTTTACCTATAAGGGGCATACCGATAAGGTTACCGCCGTTGACTGGGCTCCCGATAATAGCAAGATCGTCTCTGGCAGCATGGATCGTACTGTCCAGGTATGGAACACCGCCAGCACTCTACATACCTATCGCGGACATACAGGGATGATTACGTCGGTGGCATGGTCGCCTGATAGTACACGCATTGCCTCTAGCAGCGCCGATCAACAGGTGAAGCTATGGGATGCCAATAGCAGCCACAACATCTACACCTACGCAGCCCATGACCAGCAAGCATGGTCCACTGCCTGGTCACCCGATAGCGCGCTTATCGCCAGCAGCTACCAGGATGGCAACGTGCGCGTATGGCATCCAGTGTGACACTCCTGATCGATAACTTTAGGATTGGCGCTGCCGATCCAGCGTCCGCTTGAGCACACCGATCAGAGCAATGGTGCCAAACCAGGCAGCCACAAGTATCCACGGACGCTTCTTCGAGTTCTGATTGAATGGACCATTATCCATGCTTGCTCTCTCTTTCTGCTTATGCAGGCAACAAAACGCCGGACTTTCGCTGCACATCGCGCCACGCCTGTATTTATGAATAGCTTGCCAGCGCCACTACCTTATGATAGCACAAATACCACCTCGCCGCTCGAAGCGCATATACCACCTGGCTGCCCCTCGCCAGGGCTATTTGCTCGCTTGTCCGTTCCGAATACGGCAAACTAGCTCCGGTGAAAATGGAATTTATAAGCAAATTATTATCTTTCCTTGACCGTTTCTTGAACTCCGGTGGCTACAATAGCACTATAAAAGGTTTGGAGGCGTAGATATAACTCATAGAGGATGATAAGCAATGAAACAATATATAGCAAGGCCGTCAGGGCATTTACAGCATGCTTCCAGGTGGGTCCTGGCATTTCTTTTCGCGACCTCGCTATTGGCCGCCTGTAGTACGCCAGGTTCCTCAACCCAGAATGGGGATATTCACAAAATCAAACATGTTGTCGTGATTATGCAGGAGAATCGCTCATTTGACAGCTACTTCGGCACATTCCCCGGAGCGGACGGCATTCCGATACAAAACGGCCAGCCTACCGTTTGCGTGCCTGATCCCAGAAGTAACCAGTGCGTGAAGCCATATCACGATTCCAACGATCTGAATAATGGAGGCCCGCATGGCGCCACCAATGCAACCAGCGACATTGACAACGGCAAGATGGATGGTTTTATTCGCCAGGAGTTGAAGGGGCGAAAAACTTCGTGCAACGGGCCATTTGATCCGGCCTGCACCAGCAATACCAAACTGCCCGATGTGATGGGATACCATGACGCGCGCGAGATCCCCAATTACTGGACTTACGCTCAGCAGTTCGTTCTCCAGGATCATATGTTTGAGCCCAATGCATCATGGAGCCTGCCAGAACACCTCTTCATGGTCTCGGCGTGGTCGGCGCGTTGTAGCCAGCCAGGCGATCCAATGAGCTGCCAGAACGCGCTTCAGAGCCCGCAATCAATCCAGGGACGCCCAAAGGGACCGGTTCCGCGCCCCGATTACGCCTGGACCGACCTGACCTATCTACTGCATAAAGCCAATGTTAGCTGGGCTTACTATGTCGCGGATGGCACTCAGCCCGATTGCGAGGATGATGAGATGACCTGCACTCCGCAGCCGCAACGGGCAGGCACACCACAAATCTGGAATCCGCTGCCCTACTTCGATACGGTCAAACAGGATGGCGAGCTGAAAAACATCCAGACGCTGGACAACTTTTATACCGCCGCCAAAAACGGTTCGCTGCCCTCGGTAAGCTGGATCGTCCCCAATGGGAAAAATAGCGAACACCCGCCAGCTCTTGTCAGCACAGGCCAGTCTTATGTCACCGGATTGATTAATACCATCATGCAGGGGCCAGATTGGAGTAGCACGGCCATCTTCCTCGCCTGGGATGACTGGGGCGGCTTCTACGATCACGTTGTGCCACCGCATATTGATCAGAACGGCTACGGACTGCGTGTGCCGGGAATAGTGATCAGCCCGTACGCGAAGAAGGGCTATATCGACCATCAAACATTGAGCTTCGATGCTTACCTGAAATTCATTGAGGACGACTTCCTGAACAGCCAGCGCCTCGATCCCAATACCGACGGACGCCCCGATCCGCGCCCCACGGTACGCGAGAACGTTTCACAACTGGGCAACCTGCTGGCCGATTTTGACTTCTCGCAGCAGCCGAGAGCGCCATTGGTCCTCCCGACCAACCCGGCTCCGGGACCAGCATCAACGCCATAAAATCGGAATTTCGTTGACTGACCTGCTGTGGCGACGATTGATGGCGTCCGGCTTACCGCCGATCCCCATACTTATACAGGCAAGGAAGGGCGCTGAAGCGGACGTGATGCAATCACGTCGCCACAGAGCATTCCTAGCCACAGGGCTTTGCCAAAAGAATTTGCCAAAGTCCGTAACTACATATCCCCGGTCTCGCTGCGCTCAGGCCTATCGGTAAACTGCACACGTTTAATATTATTGTGGAGAGGCGCGGTCAGCTCCAGGTAGCCATCAAAAATGTGCTCTGCAAAGGGGCTTAATGGTCCGACCGGAGCCACCACCCGCCAAGAACGTCTGCCCGGCAGGTCGGCGGGATATTGCAACACATTGACGCCGAGCTTGTTCATGATCAGCATGTTGCGGCGGGCAAGTGCGGGATTGGGCACATAGGCATAGAGCGGCGCGTCCAGCTCAGCCATCTGCTCTTTGAGTTGTTCAGGCAGGTGATGATAGTGGGCGCAGGCGTCGTGGACCGCGGCAAATAAATCATCCTGGGGTAGCGCAAAAATGGCATCGAGTGCATGCATGAGATTGAAGCCGCGATTGAGCAAAATCTGCCGTCCATGCGCCAGGCGCTGCACCATCCCCTCATCAAAATGTACGCGCCGCGCCTCTTGCAGTTGACGCGTAAGATCCGCAAAAGGCTGCATATCCAGCTTATGTTGCAAGAACCCCACCACGGCGGCTGTATCCTCTTCCTCCTGCCACAACCACAACAGTTCCAGGCAGCGCCTTCCCTCATATTCTTTGACCGTTCGAGGAACGCTCAGCAAGCGGCTTTTGCACTCACAGATCCAACGCGCATGCAGATAATGCACCACTTCGGCAACAGAAAACGAGAAAAAACGCTTCTGCCCATGTACCTCCTGGAGAAAGCGAAAATTCTCTTCGAACGCAGGCTGTAAACGATCAAAAGCTGTCAGTTTTTGCTGAACCACATCCTGGATGCTCGCAGTTATAGTCATAGTCAATCGGCCTTTCATAACCCATGCTTCATGGCGACATCGCTATGATTTTCTATGCTATAACACGAACCATCGGCGCCTCTGGTTGTCAATTCGGCGCTATCAATTCTGGATACAGGACCGGCAGGATACAGCCACCAGAAATTATGAGTAGGCAGCGATCATGTGAGAGCTAATGATCTCGAAGGCTTTGCTCCAGGCATCCTGCATGTCGAGGGTAAACCTCGGACCTAAATATTCGCTGAAGGTTTCCAGCAGCACGCCGCCAACAAGCGGATAATGATCGGGAGCTGCTCCGTAGTGTTGATGCCTTTCGCCCAGACTTTGCAGCATTAGCGCCAGATTATCGCCACGCTGTACGCCGGCAACAATCGTCGCCAGCGTCGCCAGCAGAGAGCTTCCCTGCCTTTTTATATCGGTATGGGCAAAGAGCTGGCGCGTTTCGGGATAGTAGGCAAATAAACGCTGGTAGAAGCTGCGTGCAAACGCTTCCCTTTGAGGTATGATCATCTCAAAACTTTGCTTGAGCAAAGCAGCATCCATGATAAGAACCTTTTTCTCCACTTGCATGCTGGTATAGCCGCCGACGGTCAACTCCCTGACCACCTGCTCTATCACAGCTTCCGTCTTATGTAGCAACGTCGCTATCCTGCGAATGTCCCTCCGCCCATCAGACAGCCAGAAGACCTGGCGATAGACCCGTTGCCACGTTGTAGCCCAGGGGGACGTATAAATTGTATTGTCAAGGGCATAAGGGGTACGCTGAGGAATGAGCAATTTCTGGCTCAGCATCTCTTTTTCTCCTGATAAAAAACCGCACAAACCACATAAACAACATCTCTGCGAAAAAGGATAACACAGCGCATTCCAAGATGAAAAAATATAGAGGAAAAGTACTATTTGACTTTCACTTATTTTTAACATAAGGTACTTATTTCAGTGGGTTAATGACCATATATTATTAATCATACAAACCGGTTAGTACGCATTTATCGCAGTAGCGGTGCTCAAATACGCATATATATTGCCTAATATCACAAAAGGGCTTCGTGAAAGAAGAAGTCCACAGTGTTCTTTCACTGAAACAGGTGGTAAACTTTGTCCAGATAGGTATTTGATAATCAGCGTACAGGTGCGTTTATGTTAGCATAAACGCACAACATTGCAAGCTTCAAACCGGGGAATCAACCTGGTGTAAAAGGAAGGAGTGGAGGATGCCAGACGAACTGGGTGAGCCGTTGGGCGAGCCATTGCAGGTAGACCTGCTGGCAGCGTCGCTTCGTGCCGATATGTCCGATCTCAACGCGTTTCTGGAGGCCCTGGCGATCAAGCTGGAGGGTGCGCTGCCGCAGCAGACGGTGGTTACGCGCCAGAACAAACTCTTCTCCCGCGAACATCCCGTCAGGGAGATTTCCGTCACGCTGGGAGAGCAGCAATATCGTATTTCCCGCGAGCAACGAGGGCCGCTCATCACTCTACGAGCAAAGGTTGTGCGAGGCATTGTGCTCAAAACCGATCAGCTACCGATGGAGCAATGGATCGAGGAACTGGCTGCGGGGCTGGCTCAACAGGCGGAGCAGAGTTTCCAGGCCCGTGCCGCCCTCGAACGCTTTCTCCTATGACCGCTCTCGCTAGCTGAAGTCTGAGGTCTTATGTCGCGATTTATCAACGGAGGTTATCATGCCCCTTTGGAAACGCTCCTCGCCCGAGGAGATACAACGAAGGCAGCAGGAGCAGCAAGAGGCTGAGGCAAGCCGTCAGGCGTTGCAAGCTGGCGGCTTGCCGCTCAAAGCACAACGACGGCTGAGCGAAGAGATGGAGGCCGGTCATCCGCTCTTTACCAGCGACCTGAGCGTCAATGAATTCCTGCTGACGCGCGAACCTGGGTATCAGCCCCTGAGCCAGGTGATGGGAAGCTCGATCTACCAGGTGGGATGGCAGTACCTGCGCCAGTATACCTGGAATACGCAGGCGAGGGAGATGGATACCCTCTCCCAGGCGCACCAACATGCGGCCTCGCTGGCCCTGAGCCGATTAGAGCAGGAGGCCAAGTTGCTGGGAGCGCACGGCGTAATTGGCGTGCGTTTTACGCGACGTAGCTACGAGTGGGGCAGTAATCTGCTCGAATATACCGCGATTGGCACCGCCATCAAGCTGCCAGGGAGCGCGGCGACCGGACGCCCATTTCTCAGCGATCTCTCGGGGCAGGAATTCTGGACCCTTCTCCAGGCCGGCTACTATCCCGCCGGCGTTGTGACAGGATATTGCTCCTACTATGTCGCCCTGGGCAGCAACCTGACTCAGCAAATCCTGGGCTGGTGGCTCGGTGGCACGAACCAGGAGATCGGTCCATTCACTCAAGGGCTTTACAATGCTCGCCACCTGGCGATGCAGCGCGCGACCGCTATGGCGCGCCAGCAGCAGGCTCTGGGTATCGTTGGCATGCACATCGAGAACAATCGCCAGATACATGAGTACGAAACCGATAACGGTGGCAAACGGAGGTATATGGATCTGTACGTGCATTTTGCGGTCCTCGGCACCGCTATTATTAGCGTTAAAAAAGATCATGTCATTCCTGCACCCAAAGCAGCCCTGACCTTCACCGACCTGCGTCCCGGACGCTACGGGCAGAACCAGGAACTGACCTTTCGCGGATAGTTTTGAGCATTACCATACAGAAAAATAAGGAGTATCTATCCATATGTCTTCAAAGAATAACGACCTGCCTGTCCATGCTCGCGAACGCCTCACCAGTATGCGCACCGATGCCGGTCATCGCGGACTGTTCACCAGCGATCTCAGCGTCAACGAGTTTCTCCTGGTACGAGAGGCCGGCTTCGATCCCGTTGGGCTGGTAGTGGGAAGTTCCATCTATCACATCGGCTATCAGCGGGCGAACTGGAGTCAGAACCAGGAAATGACGGTACTCACTCAGGCGATGTATCACGCGCGCGAACTGGCGATGACCCGCATGGAAGAGGAGGCCGACGCGCTGGGGGCCGATGGCATCGTCGGCGTGCGGTTAGAGGTCACACGCCACGAGTGGGGCGAGTCCCTCGCCGAATTCGTCGCTATCGGCACCGCGATCCGCTCACGCAGCAGCAAAGGCTCTTATCGCAATGCGCATAACATGCCTTTCACCTCTGATCTCTCCGGGCAGGACTTCTGGACCTTGCTGCGTGCAGGCTACCGGCCTGTGGGTATGGTCATGGGGAACTGCGTCTATCACGTCTCACGCCAGGGCCTCGGCCAGTGGTTCAACAACATGGGGCGCAACGTCGAGATGACCAACTACACCCAGGGCCTCTACGATGCCCGCGAACTGGCAATGGAACGGATGCAGACCGAAGCGATGAGCCTGAAGGCGGAGGGAGTTGTTGGCGCGCAGATCGTCGAGCGCAGTCATGGCTGGGGCTCGCATGTGATCGAGTTTTTCGCCGTTGGTACGGCTGTAATCGCCATCTCCGATCAGCACGAGATTCCAGCTCCCTCGCTCTCCCTCCTGCTCAATGGCTGACCTGTCTCCCCGCAAGCTTACCCGGCGCTCTCCAGACAGGACGCCGGGTTCTTTGTTTTCCAGGGAATCTGCAAGGTCATCGGAGGCGAGAAGGGCAACCGCGAGGGATTGCCCTGCGGCAGTGCCCACGATGATGGGGAGACCGGATCAGATGGGTAGGGGCAATCCCTCGCCGCCTCCTCACAGTAACCAGCACACGACGTTATTTAAGCAGTGATTGGTAATAATCGCAGATATCGGTAAGAACGCACTGATTGCAGCGTGGACGCTCAAATACGCACACGCGCTGCCCGTGGCGCAAGAGGGCCTTGTGAAAATTATAGATGCTGCGGGCATTTTGCGGTAAGAGGGCCTGCAAGAGGTTATGAGCTGCATCGGCTGATACTTTCTTGCCAATCAGACCAAGTCGTATAGAGGTACGCGCCACATGTGTATCAACCGGTAAGACGGCACGCTGACACGAGAAGAGCAGAACGCAGGCTGTTGTTTTCGGTCCTACTCCCTCAAAACGATCAAGCCACTGCATACTCTCTTCGATAGGCAGATCACATAAAAAATCCAGGTTGAGGTTGCCTCGCTCTTCGGTAATTTGGCGCAGTACTGCTTGAATACGTGGAGCTTTTACTTCGGGAAAGTTGACATTGGCGATGGTCTCTTGCACTTCTGCTGTTGGTGCGTCTCGCACTGCTTCCCACGAGCCAAAGCGTTGCAGCAAATTACCGTAGGCTGCATCGGTTTGCGCGTCATACGTACGATGCGAAAGGAGAATTTCGACCAGCATGCTCATGGGATCTTTGCTGGAAAAAGGTAACTCCCCATACAGTTGCGTCAACCGTTTGGTGACTTCGGCTGCCTTCGCAGAAAGGGCTTCCATGTCAGTGGTGGGATAGCCATAATCCCTGGGATCGCGCGCGGACTTCGTGGATCGCATCACACCTGTCTCCCTCTTGCCTGATTATCATTTACTTTGTTTTAGTACGAATTCGCATAGGGAAGCGTTGCATCCGCATGTCATGTCGGAACTTGAGGAATCGCGAGCAAAGAGCTAAGTGTTTGACGCTGCTGTTTCAGGGCATCCCCTTCGGTAGAGTGCTCGGTAGTCTCTAGATAAAGCGCGAACATACACACAGCCGCTCGCAGGATAAGCGTTTCATTCGTGTCAAATGCCACAGGTTCTCCCCGAGCAGCAGACATCATCATGTGCTGTATTTTTATTTGTAGCTGCGTGACGATTGCCAACGCAAAATCTGAATTCGGCAATGGATTCTTTTGCGTAAGAATCATCTGCTCAAATGGCTCTAGCGCCTTTCGCAAAATGACCAGTTGTTCACGGGTAAACAGAAGACAGGGGAGTTTTACTTTCATCGCTTTGCCACGAATACGACGCTTTGCCATGTATAACCTCCTCCACTTAATAGTTCATGGCTCATTGCCATCCTAACGCATATGGGGTTTGGGTATACACTTCAATGAAGCATAGTAGGAATGAGAAGCGTTAAGCGTTTCTGAAACAATCGCTATCGCTTCTTGTGGAGACAGCAGTTTACTCAGTTCCTCAAAGCAGGCTCCAATATTCTCCTGTCGTTTAGTGATGTACTGGTGCCTCGCAGTCAACGTGAAGTCGGTAAATATGCGCTGGCTTGCTTCATATTCCAGCCTGATTTGCTCCCGTATGCGGGATACCTCACTTTGTGACATCTACTTCGCCTTTCCTTGCGTTGCTAAAGTGAAAGCAACAAACTATAATGTGTTACTGTCAGTTGCGCTTATTGCAGTCACGAACAATAGTAGTTCCATCCGACGTTCTAGTGTGCAGCAGAGAGCTACCAGCATGTAACAATGTGTTACATTTGCGGAGAAAGTGGAGAGAACAGGTGTTAAATAGCAACGCTTTTGGACAGTTAGTACGCTCATATAGACAACAGCGAGGCTGGACGCAAGAAGAACTAGGAGAACGCTGGGGATATACCAGAGCCTATGTATCCCAGATCGAGCAAGGCAAACGCAAACTGGATAGTATGACGCAAGTATTGCGCCTGGCTGATATTTTGGATATTCCTCAAGAGAAGCTGGAAGAAATCGGACGCGGGATACCAAAAAGAAGCATAGAGGTACAAAAACCAGAGCAGGCTGATAGTGCCATTTTGCAAATGTTGCTCGCTCCCGGGCGCGACATGGTACAGCTCTCGTATATGCTCTGGATAGCAGATCAAGCCCCAATCCTGGAGGAGAAACTCCAAGAGCTTACTATCGCTCTTGACCAAGCCTTAATTTCGTATCATGGCGAGTTTTTAAAACCTGCTCAGCAATTACTTGCCTACACCCACCAGATGCGAGGACGAATGGCCTTTGACCGGCTTGATTTTGCGGCTGCATCAGGACATTTCTCTGAAATGGTTGACTTAGGACAAGAATTAAATGATCCCGATATCATCACCACAGGCATAGTGTATCAGGGAAGTTTGCTGAGAAAACGAGGCAGATTTGAAACATCCATCCGGTATTACGAAAAAGCAAAGCCCTATGCAGACGCAGCATCGGAGGCAGTAAGAGGGATTTATCACGTCAATCTTTCGACAGTGCATGCTGATAGTGGCAATGAAAAACCATTCCTACATGAAATCGATGCAGCCCTTGAGATTGCGAAAGATATGAAAGATAGCATCACTGGACTAGCAAATGATTTTAGCCTGGATGATGTGCTATGGGCACAGGCAGGAGGATTTGCTGAATTATGGAAACCAGAAGAAGCATTAAAAGTATACGAGCAGACGGATAAACTACGTCCATTCCGGCCACTCAGGGAGCTAGGAGCATACACGATTGATAAAGGGGAAGCATATCTACGTCTAGGTGATTTAGACCAGGGAATCGTACTTTCTCTGAAAGGTATTCAGCTTGCTACCGAGTATCAATCAAAACGTCACATAGGCTGGGTGGAGAAAACCTACAATCGCTTGCGCGTGCTCCCTATAGGCAAAGAGAAGAAGCTTGATGTGCTGCGCGACGCGATTAGAGAGGCCAAGAATAAAATGGAGCCTTGAGTCACGCACCGTTCCTCGCCAGGCAAATATAACATACCGCTTTTCAAAACGAACAACACAGCCTAAAACGCTCTACTTGACAACATGGTTGTCATTTATGTATACTCTGCAATGCAGAATGACAACCATGTTGTCAAAAAGGCAACATCAAGACGCCATTTCACCATGCAAAGGAGTGCTTCTCTTATGGAGACCTCTGTTCGAGCGTTACGTACTATGAGATTTACCCTCTTCGTGTACTCAGTGATGGTATGGGGCTGGGGAGCTTTTCTTTTGAATGTCATTCAAGGAGTTCCATTGGTTCTCGCGCTATTACTGCCTCTCATTATATCCCTTCCCCTGCTGTTCCTGACGATCCGTTTCTCGCGAAAGCTGCATGGGCTTACTGGCCCCAGGCTCTTTACAAACAAACGCGTAGTCTGGCTCTATGTGGTAGGAGTTGCTGTAACGATCATTGGCTATATAGTGGCGCTTATCGTCTCACGAGCTCTCCACCATCTTGAATACGTGGTCCCGGGTGCAACGCTGGCATTGGGCGTGCATTTTCTGTTCATAGGACTGGCCTTCGACGAGAGACGAGCGTATCTCACGTTGGCTGTATTCTGCTTGACGGCCATTATTGTACCGCTGGTAGTACCGGTTCAATTTACGCTCGGCCCTATAGCAACCATTAGTAACGGGGGTGGCTGGATGGCAGTAACCAGCCTTGTCGGTATGCTCTGGCTTGGTTCTATGGCTATAGTTCTTCTTATCGTAGGAGGAAGAAGCTTACAAAACACGAAAAAAACGGCAGCAAGCCGTTCAGCCAGGACATTGAGCAAAGGAGCTGGTCAGTGACAAATCTGGATAACCCGCAATGGAAAACGCCGGAAGATGCAAAATCGAGCAGGGAGTCGCTCATCGCCCTTCAGTTCCTCTATGAGGAAAACGAGCTCCTTTATCACCAATCGAGCTCCATCATTGAAAATGTTTATAGTCACGGCGCGGTATCAATGGGCAGGAGAGGCGTGCTCCTAGCCCTTTACCGTCACGGTCCGCAAACGGTGCCACAGATAGCCAGCGAGAAGTCAGTTTCGCGCCAGTATATTCAGAAGCTCGTCAACAGGCTGGTAGAAGAAGGGTATGTCGAGTTGATTGATAATGCAGCTCACAAGCGTTCTCACCTCGTCCAACTCACCGAGGAGGGCCAGGCATATATGACCAGGATGCGTCAGCGCGAAGCAGAGATTGTCAGGGAAATGACGATCCCTTTCCCGGCAGAGCAACTGCAAACGGCAGTAGAAACGTTACGAGCAGTCCGTGAATGGCAAAAAGAAGAACTGGGAAGATTGTTATCTGCTCTGTGACCTGAAGCCTATCTATTGAATAGAGAACAGGCATCGTATCTTAGAACAAGACATCAAACCAGGTAGGGATGAAAGGAATATCGACGACATAGTACCAGGGATGTTTGGGACTGAAGAAGAGGGGGAGATGAGCGCCGGAGCGGTAATCGGTCCCAAACAGCTCTCTTTTTTTCCTTGTAAGGCCAAAGAAGTAGAGATATGTACGCACATACTCATAGCTTTGTCCAGTATCAGGATGTTGCCAGCTCAGCGTCAACTCAAACCTATCTCCGGCGGGCCCTCTCGGATTGTACAGCATCTCCCATTGCTGGTGGACAACTATCGCCTCAACGGCGATGCCATGACGCTGTAAATGCCGCCGCTTCAAATGATAGCAGAGGCGGCGCAGCACCGGATTTGCCGCGAACGCGCTAACAATCCCCACAAAAACGCCAAGAACGCCATACATGCTCATCAATGCCGTCGCAGAAAAGGCAAGCAGGAAGAGGTAGACCAGCAAAACTCCCACGCTTACGCCGACAACGAAGCCGAGAGCGACGGCACAGAAGGTCAGAAGACAGCCGAATCCCAGCTTGAAGTCCCGCCTCGCGTTTCGTGTGCGCTCGCTTTGCTTCGAGGAGACCATATTGGATCGTTGCCAGTTATGTTCAGTTGCGCGCTGTTTCGAGGAAGCGCGCTCCCTATGATGTTTTCTGAAATCCTGGCTTTCTGGCATACGCATTTCTTTCCGTCAACAGCATAGACAATAGGCATAATAAACCGTTGCCCATGCTACATCTATAGCCCAAATCCACGATGTCAGCTTGGTCGGCTGATAATGGGCTTCAGAGCCGGATAGAGCGCGCGGTAGGTCTCATATGCCTGAGCATAGGTCTGAGCGGCAGCAGGACGCGGCTCGGTCCGCTCAACGACGCGCACCGTCTGCTCGCATGCTTCCTGGACTGAGGCATAAACGCCGCCGGCAACCCCTGCCAGGAGAGCTGCTCCAAAGGCCGGTCCTTCGCTGGCGTTGGTCGTGACCAGTTCGACGCCGAGCACGTCGGCGATGATCTGCCGCCAGAGCGGGCTTCTGGCTCCCCCGCCGGTGGCGCGCAATTGCTCAAGGCTCAGTCCCTGCTCTTTGATGATGGCAAAACAATCTTTCAGGCTAAAGGCCACTCCCTCGAGCACGGAACGTATCAGGTGGCATCGATCATGACTGGCGGTCAGCCCTATCCATCCCCCTCGCGCGTGCGGGTCCAGATGAGGAGTGCGCTCGCCCTGAAGGTATGGCAGGAAGATCAGCCCATCGCTGCCAGCGGCAACGCCTTCAGCTTCGCGCGCGAGATGTTCGTAAGCATCGATATTGGTCCAGCGTTCCAGGGCACGCTCAGGCAGGCCGATATTATCACGCACCCAGCGCAAGGAGAGGCCAGCCCCCTGTGTGACTCCCATCAGATACCAGGAGCGCGACACCGCATGGTTGAAGGTATGCACGCGCGGAATGGGGCCGGAGCGATCAACCTGAGGCGTATCGGCGTGAGCGAGCACAATACCACTTGTGCCAACGGAGACAAGCGCAAGGCCAGATTTCACAACACCGTTGCCGACCGCGCCACAGGCATTATCAGCTCCCCCGCCAGCAACAGGAGTGCCAGCGGGCAACCCGGTCATCTCCGCTACACCTTCCGTAATGACGCCGCTCACTGCATCGGCAGGCACAACCGGAGGCAGCAACGCGGGATCGAGTGCGAGCGCCTGTAAAACTTCCTGTGACCATACACCTTGCCGGACATCCAGCAGACAGGTGCCCGCCGCGTCCGAGATTTCCATTGCCATGACGCCCGTGAGCAGATAGCGAATATAGTCTTTGGGCAGGAGCATGGTGCGCGCCTGCTCAAATAGCTCAGGCTCGTTGTCGCGCACCCAGAGCAGCTTGGGAGCAGAGAAGCCTGTCAGCGCAGGATTGCTCACCAGCTCGATCAGACGGCTCGCTCCCACCCTCTCGGTGATCCAGACGCATTGTGCATGGCTGCGCTGATCGGCCCAGATAATGCAGCGGCGCAACACCTTCCGCCTGGCATCGAGCAACACAACGCCATGCATCTGCCCGGAGAGGCCAACCCCACGCACATCAGCAGGCTGTACCCCCTGCGCTGCCCCAACTTTTAAACAGGTTTGGATAGCGGCTGTCGTGGCCCTCCACCAATCGGCGGGGTCCTGCTCAGCCCAGCCAGGATGCGGATGAACAAGTGGATAATCGACAAAAGCATCACTCAGGACACGCCCATCTTCAGCCGCGAAAAGGGCCGCCTTCACGCCTGTTGTACCAAGATCAATACCCAACAATGTGTCCATACCGCACTCCTTTTACTCGCGGGCCATTCATTACAGACAGCCTGAGCCTACGAATTTTTCCACTTGATGGTGCAACCGACCGGTGGAGTTTCGGCAATTGCTACAGTTTTATCCGCCAGGATAGCGTCCAGGGCCTCACGGGCATAATGATGCTTGACCGCCTGTTCATCCTCGTAATTATCGTCGGGCGCTCCATGATAGCGTAGTTTGCCAGCAGAGTCGAAAATAAAGAATTCCGGCGTGCGCTCAGCTCCGTACGCATGAGCAACTATCTGGCTTTCATCGTAAAGGTAGGGAAAGACAAAGCCCTTCTCCAGAGCGCGTTTCGCCATATTTGGCATATTATCAGCCGGGTACTTAGACACATCATTCGAACTGATCGCCAGCAAACGTATATCCTGTGGAGCGTAGTCGCGAGCAATCGCATTAATGCGATCTTCCCATGCCTGAGCGTATGGACAGTGATTACAGGTAAAAACGATTACCAGGGCCTTTGCATTTCTGAGCTGCTCATTCGCATTGTACGTTTGCTCGTCGGTTGCAGGTAACGTGAAATCAATCACGCTATCCCCTGTCATTAGTTTTGCCATTCTTGAGGGATCTCCTTACACTGTAAGCTTACATTCACCTGTCAGACAAAAAGGGATACCAGTATCTATTTTACACCTTTGAACGCCCATGAAAAGCTGTCACGATCAGTTCGCGCGGGGGCAGAGGAGAAATGCGCCCATCTGGCCGTCGATAGGCCCGGCAGGTAAGGGATGGCTCGTCGATTCCCTCTGGCACCGGTGCGATATCAGCGCCATCTATGCGAATGGTAGGCGAGCCATAAAAGCGATAGCGGCGCGCCTCTTCTTCGGTCTTGACTTCAACAACCTCAATTGCGGCTGATATTTTCTGCTCCTCCATCACAGCGCGCAGCAGAGCCAGAGCGCGTTCATGGCTGGGGCAATCCGCGAAATAGAAAAACTCGACCTTTGGCATCCTTCTCCTCTTGAGTGTACAATCAAAGCATACATCCGGCTACGAATAGCTGCACAGACGGCGTCTATACTAACAAAGGGCGATTATTGCACCATGTATGTCTCCCAATGTAGCATAGCACAAAAATCTTCACTACAGAAAGGACCGACATGAGCACCGGTAAAGCTTCTATCAAGGAGTTTCGTCTCGAACTCAGCGACCTCACCTATACGGGTCACGATCTGGTACGTCCTGAATCGATTCTTGCTAAGCCCGACGGCACGCTCTGGGTCTCCGATGGGCGCGGCGGGGTGACGCGCATAGATCCCAACGGGGACCAGCATTTCTTCGATGGCCTGGGAGGCGAGCCCAACGGCCTGGCGATGATGGACGATGGCACCCTTATCATCGCCAATATCGGCACCGGCACGATCCAGAAGCTCTATCCCGATGGTCGCACAGAAGAGTTTCTGACCGAGCTGGACGGCGTTAAATTATCCAGCGCGAATTACGTGTTTCTCGATCACCTCAATCGCCTCTGGATGGCCTTCTCCACCCGCGAACCGCACTGGTGGCCCGCAGCAGCCAGTCCGAGGCCCGATGGCTACATTGTGCTGATGGACGAGAAGGGGCCGCGCATCGTCAGAGACGACATCTATTTCACCAATGAGATCCGGCTCGATAGCAGCGGCGAGTACCTCTATGTCGCCGAAACGATGAAGAGCCGCATTATCCGTTTCCGCGTCCAGCCCGATGGCAGCCTGAGCGATAAAGAAGTGGTCGGACCCGATGGGCTTGGCATTGGCGCCGCCGTTGATGGCTTTGCCTTCGATGCCGATGGCAACGTCTGGGTAACAACCGTGCTCAGAAACGGCGTGGGCATCATCACCCCCGATGGCGATTACCACGTTGTTTTTGAGGATGCCAACGAGCCACTGTTGCAGACATTTGATGAACGGTTGGCAACAGGCGATGTCCAGCCAGCCGACATGCTATCGACGGCAGGGCAAACCTTGCAGCTTGTGACCAGCGTGACCTTCGGCGGTCCCGACCTGCGCACGGTCTATGTAGGCTCGCTTGGCATGAGCCGTCTGCCAACCTTCCGCTCGCCTGTGCCAGGGCTGCCTCAGCGCCACTGGAAATAGTATGCTACAATACTAGAGTATACACGGTGATGGGGCTCACCTCACCGGAGTCTCGGCTCCGGCGAAACTACATTGATGTTAATGGCTCCTGATAACGCCTGAAAAAGACATGTCAGGGGCCATTTCGTGTGTAAAATTGCCTCTGCCTGAAAAACTGTACGGAGTGCTTAAAGTAGTGGTTCAGATCATCCTGATTGGACTGGCTGGCTCGATAGGAGCCGCAGCACGTTATTCACTTGGTCGTCTGGTTGCTAAACGCATGCGTTCTCACATTCCACTTGGAACGGTATTGATCAACGTTTCGGGTTCATTCCTGATCGGTCTGCTTTTTGTCGCTGCATTACGCCACCGCATCTCTTCCACTCTTCAGACAACGCTGGCAACAGGGTTTCTCGGAGGATACACCACGTTCAGCACCATGAGCTGGGAAGGTTTGCAGCTCATGCGCAAGGGCAATGCGCGCGCAAGCTTCGCCTATCTTGGGAGTACAATCGCCCTCGGTCTATTGGCAGTAGTCATTGGTTTCGCACTGGGATGGGTAATTTGATGACAAAACTTTCGCTACATCGTCGCTTGCTCGCCGTTCTCGCCGGTGGCTTCTGCGGCACCATCGCGCGCTATGCGCTCAGCCTGCTTATTCAGGGCCATATGGGCAAAAGCTGGCCTTACGACATCTTCGTTATCAATATCACGGGCGCGCTGCTTTTCGCCTTCGTCACCGCCTTAGCCGAGGAGAGCCACCTGATCGGGCCGACGCGCCACCTGTTCATTAACGTCGGCTTTCTCGGGGCTTACACGACCTTCAGCAGCCTCGCTCTGGGTGACGTGCTGCTAGCCACAACGGGACACTGGCTATCCGCCCTGATCTACCTGCTCGGCAGCCTGCTCGGAGGGCTATTAGCCGTACCCCTGGGCAATATGCTGGGCTCGTGGGTCGTGCTTCAGCTCAGGGCCGCGCTCGCTACCCAATCTGCGCAGAGGGCGGAGGAGAAACCTACCAGAAAACTTACCGCGCCGTTGCAATCATGGGATAGGTAGCATCAGCATGGTGTAGACATCTCACGTCAACTTAAAAGAGGTTTCTCGTCAAATTCTTCCCATCCTCTAATGAGAGGAAGATGCCAAATTGTTCAGCAAGGGTGGCTAAATATTCGTCCTGCTTTTTAAGCAGCCGCTCTTGCCGCTCCCTTCCCGTTGTTACGATCAGTTTTTGTTCGCTTAATGTGACTCTGCCGAACGCAGTAGCAAGCGTACAGATACGTCTTTGGGTGAAGTGCGATTCTGGAGAAGACTGGTGAAAGTGGCATCGCTCGACAAAATCCGCGAGCTTGTATGGGTGCAGCGTAAAGCGATAGCTGGATTGCCACGTATCTTCTCTATGTTGCAGAACCCAATAATCGCCCGAACGTTCAAAGCGATAGGCGCGCCCACCCTGAACCTGCTCGAAAGCCTGAGTGAGCTGCACCGGCCTGAGAAAAGAGTCTCCAAAACCGACATCAACCAGCCAATCTTCTGTCAGATGGACAAGCAGCGCCAAATGATCAAATGCAGGGCTAAATCCGCCTGCACTACGAGCCACGCCTGCTGAGAGCAATGAGACCTGAAAGCCAAGCGTCGTTAGCAATGCTCCAAACAACCCATTTAGCTCATAACAGAAGCCGCCGCGCCTGTTTTCAACAATTTTAGTAAAAAATGCTGTTTCATCTAGGTGAATTGCACGCCCACAATGAATGCTCAAGTTTTCAAAAGGCACTGCAAGAAGATGAGCTTCGTGCAGCGCCTGTAGTGTATCAAGCGTCGGTGCAAGCGAACCATGATAATTTATGCGCTCTAGATATTTTTGAATGTCCAATTGCTCCCCTTCAGGTCTCTGCTGCTCTACTAATACACCCTCGACTAGAATAGCATAATGAGACAACGGCAGCCATTGGACAATGAGCCAGTTCTTATCCTGTACAGAAGAACAGGGCGGAGCTTGCCTCCGCCCTCTACATATGACCGGCCTTGCCCATATATTCGCCGTGGGCGACGCTGACTTTTTCCAGGATGAGCGTTGCCGGGGTGGTCTGTCCGTTCCGGCTGAGAGGCAACGCCACTACAAGCACACCATTGCCATAGGTGATGTTGGCGTGTTGACCGTCTACCGCATTGGGCAAATGTAGTTCGCGATAGTACATGCCCACGCTCCATTCATCAACAAGCAGCTCTTTGATATCTTTGAGCAGCGCGCGTATCTCTCCCCTGATAATCAGATCGCCACTATCAGCAATGCCGACAATGATATCTTCCGGCTCCATGCCAGGCATCGGGGCTGCCACCATCAGGCGATCTTCAGAGCGATAGACCTTTACCGGTATTTGCTGAATTTTTTCTTGCTCTTGCATCGGCGTTTCCTCCCTATATATCAGCTCCATAACACTCTCACGTATCGGTTAGAGGTGAAGTTTCAGGCGAAAAGCGATTCAGGCAGGATCGCAGTCATGAGGTTAACAGGCAATAGCATATTTCTCTTAGAGTGTGGCCTATTACCATGCCAACCCCTTCCGTTTTGTGTATACTGCCGGAGAATTAATCTGTAGGTAATCACACAACTTTGTGACGGGGGATATAAGTGGGTATTCAACTTACCGCCGACCAGGTGCTAACGATGGCTCCCGATGCCAGTTCTTCCGCCGCCGGAAAGAAGCTGGCGAATGCTAAAAATTGGAAGAACCTGGGGCAAAGCCCGGAGGCGCTCTGGGGGGAGTGCCAGGGCAGCGCGCTCTACCAGGTGCGCGTGGACCTCTCTTCCCTGACCATCCAATGTAGCTGTCCCAGCCGCAAACTTCCCTGCAAACATGGACTCGGCCTGCTGCTGCTCGCCGTTAACACTCCTTCTACCGTGCCCACAACCGAGCCGCCAGAATGGATTACTGCCTGGCTGGCTAAACGCGCGGCTACCAGCAAACGCAAAGAGGCAAAAACGGAGGCCAAAGAGCCTGCCAGCAGCGAGAGCGACGCCGGTCGTTTGAATAGCAAGCAAGCGGCGGCGCAGAAAAAAACAGCTGAGAAACGTCTCTCGCAAGTAACAATGGGAATAGATCGGCTCGATCTCTGGCTTAACGATATTGTACGCAATGGGCTGGGCAAGCTGGAAACCCAACCAGCAAAGTTCTGGGCCAGCCAGAAGGCGCTAATGGAGGACGCCCAGGCCAAAGGACTGGCTAACCGCGTCGCACGCATGGCTGATATTCCCAATTCTTCGCCCGATTGGCCCGAAAAACTGCTCGCTCACCTGGGGCAACTGGCGCTGCTGACCCAGGCTTTTCGGCGGCTCGACCAGCTCGATCCCGCACTGCAAGAGGATGTACGCCAGTTGATCGGCTGGTCGCTGAAAGAGGATGAGGTAATCATGCGTGGCGAGAAGGTGACCGACAACTGGCTGATCCTGGGACAGACAACTGAGGATGAAGATCGCGGGCGTTCGCAGCGCACCTGGCTGCTCGGCACTACGAGCAAACGACAGGCGCTGCTACTACAATTCTCTTTCGCAGGTGCTGCCTTTGCCGAACAGTATCCTATCGGCATTCAGCAAACCGCCGACCTTGTTTTCTGGCCCGGTGCAGCTCCTCATCGCGCGATCCTGACGGCGCGCCGGGGAGATGTGAGCGCGATTACAGAGTCTTTCCCCACAGCAGAAACCATTGAGGACTTCTTTGAGGAGATGGCAACGACGCTGGCCCATCAGCCCTGGCGTGACCGCTTCCTTTGCACATTACATAACGTTATCCCGTTCTGCACGGGAGATCAGTGGTACATCTGCGATAGCAACAATCAGATGCTGCCGCTGGTCGAGGAGCATTGGAAACTGATGGCGCTCGCGGGTGGCTGGCCCGTCGATTTCGTCGGCGAGTGGGATGGCGAGGCGCTTTTGCCGCTCGGCATGCTGGCGGATCACAAATATCACGCACTATAACTTTTTCAATATCCTCTTGCGGATCGAGTTCGCCATCCGCTCGCGTCGCTCCCCTTGAAGGGAGTATAGAGATCACATCCGAAAATGTCAAGTGAAACTGCAATAACGAGGTTTAAATGGATACTATTGTCACAATGGCAATCGTCGGCACGGGCCAGCTTGGCAGCAAGGACGTGACGACAGGAACGCCCGTTGATGCGCTCGCCACCCAGATTGCTAACGATGATGCCGAGCGCAAATTGCTCCTCACGGCGGGCGCGTGGAGCCTTTATCGCCAGGCAGGACGACAGACAAAATCTGCCCCGGAAGCGCCACGTCCAGCCGCTCAGGAAAGCTTACCTGTATGCTCACCAGCTGCCGCAAATTTGCTGGAGAGCCTGTTGCAGAAGGAGCACGATGAAGTACTGCCGGAAGCATTGCAGCGCCTCAAGCAGCTTGGACAGCGCCTCCCATATGAACTATTGCCCCAGGCGCTGACCTACGGTGCGCAGTCAAAAGATATACGGGCGGCGCTGATCCCGGTCATTGGCGAGCGCGGGCGCTGGCTCAGTCAGCTCAATCCTGGCTGGTCGTGGGTGGCGCAGTTTCTGGGTGGAGATACCTTACCAGACGATGCTGAAACCATCTGGCAGGAAGGAACGGTCGGTCAACGCAGCGAGATTTTACATCAATTGCGCGCCATTGATCCGGCAAAAGCGCGCGACTGGCTCAATGAGGTATGGAAGCAGGAAAAAGCTGAAGCGCGAAACAAATTCCTCGCTACCTTCAAGGTCGGACTTGCCGCCGCAGACGAAGAGTTTCTCGAAAAGGCGCTTGACGACCGTAGCGAAGGCGTGCGCGCCACGGCGGCGGAACTGCTGGCGCGCATCCCCACATCAGCTCTGGCTCAACGCATGCTGGCGCGGGCCGATGCCATCCTGACCTACGATGGCGCATTCAAGCTGAAAGAGCCAAAAGAGATTGATAAAACCTGGCAACGCGACGGCATCCCGACGGCGCCCAAAAATAGCAAGGACAAGAGCTGGTATCAGACCCAGGTGCTTTCGCTCATCCCTCCCACCCATTGGGAAGAGCGTTTCGCTGCTACGCCCGCTGCATTGATAAACGCGGCAAAAGCGCATAAGAGGAAAAACGATATCCTGTTATGCTGGTCATACGCTACTGTACTTCATCAGACAAAATCCTGGACATTACCGCTCTGGCAATGGCTCTGCGAACATCGTGATCGCGGAAGCGTGCGTGAGATGTACGCCTCTGAGATACATGAGGCATTGGCCCGCTTCATTCCTCAATCCGAGGTAGAACGCTATCTCCTGCAATACCCTGCTGATAGCGAGGAGTGGCAAATCGCTCTAACCACCATGAAAGGCACATGGAGCCAGGCATTTGCAGAGTATTACCTCCAGAGCTTACAAAAGGCCGTTGCCTCGCTCGCAGGACACCTGAAAGCCGTTAATGAATGGAGCACAACGCTTACACATGCCGCCCTTTCGCTGCCACCAACCTGTTTCGAAGCGGCGATGGAGCCTCTGGAGTTACCAGAAGGGAGTGGCTGGCAAATCCATTACTGGCGCCACGAACTCGATACATTTACTGAACTGGTACGCACACGAAAACGCATTTTAGAGGAGATTATATAACAATGACATCGAACGGATCGCCAAAAAAGCCTGTAACAACGACTACCGCCACAAGCGACGCCCCAGCCGTCAATACCGTTTTGCGCCAGCATGCCGAACAGCAGTTCGCGGAAGAGCTGGCGGCATTAGTGAAGGAGGACAAGCGCCAGCGTCCGCCCAACTGGGCACTCTCTCCCTGGGCTGTGCGTACCTATCTGATGGGCGGCACCCTCTCCAACGGCTTCGTCGTCTCGCCCAAATATATTGGCAATCCTCGCCTGATCGAAATCGCCGTCGCCACCCTGGCAACTGACCGTGCGCTGCTACTCTATGGCACACCTGGGACAGCCAAAAGCTGGGTTAGCGAGCATCTAGCCGCAGCTATCTCCGGCAACTCAACTTTGTTGATCCAGGGAACCGCGGGCACAGACGAGAGCGCGATCCGCTACGGCTGGAATTACGCTCGCTTACTGGTGGAAGGGCCATCGCCCGCCGCCCTGGTGGTGAGCCCGATGATGAACGCGATGGAGGAAGGCAAAATCGCCCGCATCGAGGAGCTGACGCGTATACCGAGCGAGGTGCAGGATACGCTGATCACCATCCTCTCCGAGAAGACGCTGCCGATCCCCGAGCTCAATACCGAGGTGCAGGCGCGCAAAGGCTTTAACCTGATCGCCACCGCCAATAATCGCGATAAGGGCGTGAACGAGCTTTCCAGCGCGATGATGCGCCGCTTCAATACGGTTATTCTCCCCGTGCCTGATAGCATGGATGAGGAGGTCGAGATTGTTGACCGGCGCGTTGCCGGTCTGGGGCAGGCGCTTGAACTGCCCGCCGAAAAGCCCGCCCTAGAAGAAATTCGCCGCGTGGTGACGGTCTTCCGCGAACTGCGCAACGGCGTGACCACCGATGGGAAAACAAAGGTGAAGTCGCCCAGCGGCACGCTTTCCACTGCCGAAGCGATCTCGGTTATCAACAACGGCCTGGCGATGGCTGGCTACTACGGCGATGGTACGCTCAAGGCTGCCGATCTGGCGGCGGGCCTGACCGGAGCCATCGTGAAAGATCCGGTGCAGGACCGCGTGGTCTGGCTGGAATACCTGCAAACGGTAGTAAAAGAGCGCGACGGCTGGAAAGATTTGTATCGCGCGTGTCAGGAGGTACTCTAATATGAGCCTGCACATCTTCGGTGTGCGCCATCATGGTCCCGGCTGTGCGCGCAGCTTATATGCTGCACTGGAGGCGCTCAAACCGGATATTGTGCTGGTTGAGGGACCACCTGACGCCCAGGAAGTCCTGCCGCTCCTGCTACGAGAGGAGATGCAGCCGCCGGTTGCGCTCCTCATCTACGCGCCCGACAATCCCAGGCGCTCGGTCTACTATCCTTTCACGCACTTCTCGCCCGAGTGGCAGGCTCTGCGTTACGCGTTGCAACGCAGTATTCCCGCGCGTTTTATGGACCTGCCTCAAGCGATCCAACTGGCGATCTTGCCGGCAAGCGATGAGGTGGAGGCGACGGAAACGCCGCCCGATGAAACCGCGCCCGTTGACGAGCAGCGCGCGAGCGCAGGCGCGCACACAACCATCAGCGTAGGGACCCGATTTATCGCGTCCGCTTTAGCGCCTGCGCAGCCCCACAACCCGCTTATGGACAAGCGTGATGACCCGCTGGCAATGCTGGCTGAAGCCGCCGGCTATAGCGACCACGAACTCTGGTGGGAGCAGCAAATCGAGCAGCGGCGCGACGCCACCAATCTCTTTGAAGGCATTCTGGAGGCAATGACCGCGCTACGGAGCGATCCCACGCCAAAGGACGAGATAGAAGCCCTGCGCGAAGCCTACATGCGCCAGACGATTCGCGCGGCTCAACAGGAGGGTTTTGAGCGTATCGCCATCGTCTGCGGCGCGTGGCATGCTCCTGTGCTCCTTGAAATTCCGAGCGACAACGCTCTTCTCAGAGCTAGCTCCGCTCAGTCGCTCGGTAAGGAAGTGGCGAATAGCGACTCCGCTCAATCTGACGCGGCCCTGTTCAACGGGCTGAAACGCATCAAGGTTGAGACCACCTGGATTCCGTGGACCAACTCGCGCCTCTCCTACCGCAGCGGCTATGGCGCTGGCGTCACCTCGCCCGGCTGGTACGAGCACCTCTGGACGACTGCCGACCGCGTTACTATTCGCTGGATGACCCACGCAGCCCGCCTTTTACGTGCCGAAGGGCTTGACGCCTCATCCGCCAGCGTCATCGAAGCCGTTCGGCTGAGCGAAGCTCTGGCTGCCATGCGCGATCTGCCAATGCCTGGTTTAGCGGAGCAGCACGAGGCGATCCAGACGGTGCTCTGCCACGGTAACGCGACGCCGATGGAACTGATTCGCGATAAGCTAGAGATTGGCGACCGTTTGGGACAGGTGCCCCCGGAGACGCCCGCAGTTCCCTTGCAGCGTGACCTGGAAATCCAGCAGCGCAAGTTGCGGCTCAAGCCTTCGACAGAAATTGTCAAACTTGAACTCGACCTGCGCAAAGAGACGGATCGCGCGCGCAGCCAGCTCCTGCATCGCCTGCGCCTGCTCACGATCAACTGGGGCGAGCCACAGCGCGTCTATGGCAAAACCGGCACATTCCATGAACACTGGCAACTGCAATGGCAGGTCGAATTCGTGGTCTCATTGATCGAGGCCAACATCTGGGGCAACACCGTCGAGGTAGCCGCGACCTCTTACGTTCACCACACGGCAGATACCACCGAAGACCTGCCCCCTCTGACCGAGCTGCTGGACCAGGCGATCCTGGCTGAGCTGCCGGGCGCTATCGATCATCTGCTGCAAGAGATTCAGAAACGCGCCGCCATCTCCGCCGACGTTCAGCATATGATGGCCGCCATGCCGCCTCTGGCACGCGTGGCACGCTATGGCGATGTACGCCAGACAAAGGCGGAACGCATCCTGCCCGTGCTCGACGGTTTGTTTGAACGTATTATCATCGGTCTGCCGGGAGCGTGCGCTTCGCTGGACGATGATGCCGCCCGCGCCATGATTGCCAGCATCGATCATGTGCAGGGCAGCGTTAGCCTGCTCAACCGCGACGAGCAGCGCCAGCAGTGGCTGACTATCCTGCGCCAGCTTACCGAGCGCGAGAGCATTCATGGGCTGGTGCGCGGGCGTTGCTGTCGCCTGCTGCTGGAACAAAACGCGCTGGACGATGAGGAATTGCAGCGCCAGACACGGCTCGCGCTCTCCCTTGCCGCGCCGGCTCCTCAGGCTGCCGCGTGGATAGAGGGTGTGCTGCATGGCAGTGGCATGCTTGTCCTGCACCAGGACGGACTCTGGCGGGCGCTGGACGCCTGGATGAGCGACCTGCCCCTCGATACATTCGACGCCCTGCTGCCCATCCTGCGTCGCGCCTTCTCCGGCTTCCAACAGCCAGAGCGCCAGAAGATGGGCGAGAAGGTCAAGCATCTATCGAGTTCATCGCCTGCTCATGCTGGCAACGCGGTAGTGGGAGTTACGCGCAGCGATATCAATCAACAGCGGGCCGACAAAGTGTTGCCTGTGCTGGCACAGATTATGGGGGTAGAATTCAATGGCAATTGATGAGAAAGAGCGTTTACGGCGCTGGCGGCTCGTCTTGGGCAAAGATGCGAGTCAGGGTTTAGGAGTTGGCGGCGGCAAAGGTGGCGCTGGAGGCGGCCTGGCGCTGAGCGAGCGCGATATGGGCATGGACGGCGTGCTTGAGGCGCTTTACGACTCTGAACGCTCGGCAGGTCTCGGCGGTTCCTCGCCCAAAGTCGCGCGCTGGCTCGGCGACATTCGCACCTACTTCCCATCATCCACAGTACGCGTGATGCAGCAGGATGCTCTGGAACGGCTGAACCTCACACAGATGCTGCTTGAGCCGGAGATGCTGGAGCAGGTGGATGCCGATGTTCATCTTGTCGCTACCCTGCTCTCGCTCAGCAAAGTTATTCCTGAGAAGACCAAAGACACGGCGCGTCACGTTGTGCGCAAAGTGGTAGAGGAGCTGGAGCGCAAACTGGCGAATCCATTGATCCAGGCGGTACGGGGCAGCCTCAACCGCGCCACCCGCTCTTATCGCCCGCGTCCAAATGAAATTGACTGGCACAATACCATCCGTATCAATCTGAAGAATTACCTGCCGGAACATAATACTATCATTGTCGAACGCCTGGTAGGGCATGGTCACAAGCGTTCGTCGCTGCGCGACATCGTGCTCTGCGTCGATCAAAGCGGCTCAATGGCGGCTTCGGTCGTCTATTCGGGCATCTTCGGAGCCGTGATGGCCTCGATCAAAGCCGTCAGCACCCGCATGGTCGTTTTCGATACGGCGGTGGTCGATCTCACCGACGATCTTCAGGACCCGGTGGATCTGCTCTTCGGCACACAACTCGGCGGAGGAACAGATATCAACCACGCCCTGGCCTACTGCCAGCAGATCATCACGCGTCCCACCCAGACCATCCTGGTCCTGATCACCGACCTCTACGAAGGCGGCAACAATCAGGAGATGCTGCGACGGGCGGCGGAACTGGTCGGCAGCGGCGTCCAGGTTGTCTGTCTGCTGGCGCTCAGCGACAAGGGTGCGCCCGGCTACGACCAGCGCAACGCGGCCCACCTCGCCAACCTGGGCATCCCTTCTTTCGCCTGCACGCCCGATCTCTTCCCCGACCTCATGGCCGCCGCCATCCAGAAGCAGGACCTTGCCCTCTGGGCGGCCAAAAACGATATTGTAGCCGCGCGAGCAGAACAGGACTGATCCCGCTATGACATTTGCTTTCATTTCCGCTAATGATGCCTGCAATGAAAGCAAATGTCGCTCTTGCTTACACTTCTACCGCCATAGCGACGGCCCCACCTCCACCCAGACAAAGCGTTGCCAGTCCGCGCCCGCCGCCGCGACGACGCAGTTCGTAGATCAGCGTGATCAGGACGCGCGAGCCGCTGGAGCCGATGGGGTGGCCGAGCGCAATCGCACCACCGTTAACGTTGACCCGCGACCAGTCCCAGTCGAGTTCTTTGCCATTCGATAGCGCCTGAGCTGCAAAGGCTTCGTTAACCTCAATCAGATCGAAATCGCCGATCTTCATGCCGGTGCGCTCCAGCACGCGATTGACCGCCCGCGTCGGAGCGGCAAAAATGTAGCGCGGCTCAATAGCAGCGGAGGCGTAACCGACGATGCGCGCCAGTACATTCAGGCCGTGCGCATTGGCAAAGTTCTGATCCACCACGACCGTAGCCGAAGCGCCATCGCTCAGGCCGGGCGCGTTGCCTGCCGTGACCGTTCCACCCTCCTGGAAGGCGGGCTTGAGCTTCGAAAGGGCCTCGATAGAGGTATCGGCGCGAATAGGCTCATCGGTATCAACCACGAGTACGCCCTTTTTCTGCTGGATCTCGATAGGGACAATCTCTTCTTTGAAGCGACCTGCGACGGTTGCAGCGGCTGCGCGCTGGTGGCTCTGCAACGAGAACTGGTCCTGCTCATCGCGCGTGACGCAGAACTTCTCGGCGATAATCTCGGCCTCGTTGCCCATATGGATATCTTCAAAGGCGCACCAGAGGCCATCATGCACGACGCTATCAACAAGCTTGCCGTCGCCCATGCGATAGCCGGTGCGCGCTTTGGGCAAGAGATAGGGGGCGTTGCTCATGCTCTCCATGCCGCCTGCGACAAACGCCTGAGCATCGCCAGCCTTGATCGCCTGTGCGGCCAGCATTACTGCCTTGAGACCGGAGCCGCAGACTTTGTTAACGGTCACCGCCGGAATATCGACCGATAGACCTGCTCGCACCGCCGCCTGCCGGGCCGGTGCCTGCCCGATGCCCGCCGAGACGACATTGCCCATAATGACTTCTTCTATTGCATCAGGATCGATGCCCGCGCGGCGTACAGCCTCTTTTATTGCTATCGCACCCAACTGGGGCGCGCTAAAACTGGCAAGGTTGCCGAGGAAGCGTCCCGTCGGCGTTCGTGCCGCCCCGACGAGGACAGGGATACGCTCTGCCATGCGCGTCTTCTCCTTCTATATGTTCACGACATTGTGAACCTGAATATCAGGACAGTTTTTCTTTATTGTATCCTCTGAGCAGGAGAGGCGTCAAAGCAGAAAGAGAAAAGCGAGGCCCGTCTCATAATCGAGCCTCGCCTTGATTACAATGTTGGTTCAGGCGCGTGTCTGGGGCCAGTGGCGACTCGTTGCTCCTCAAGGAAGTTCTGGCGGATCTGCTCGGGAGTCGTCAGCGCGGCCAACGGGACCGAACGGAGCGCGCGGAAGCCTGCTTTCACGCCGATGAAGAGCCAGCCCGTCAGGACAAAGGGAGCCGTCAGCGCGGGCATGCCTAGAGGCGAGAGCGCGACGCTAATAGCAGCCATCAATATAGTACTGATCAATATACCGATCAGCGCATAGATTGTTGACTCCCAGGTGAGCACAAAGAACAGCCCGCCCAGCACGATGCCAGTCAGCACGCCATTAAAGCCATAGAGCCCGTGATAGACCCAGTAGCCGTTGCCGCCAAAGAGGAAGAGCGCGCTCAGCATCCCTATCAGCGATCCCAGCGCGGCGAAGAGCGCCGCGATGCGCGAATTGATCAGGATGGCGATCAAAAAGATGATCCCCGTTACCAAATTGTCCTGAAAGAAGACCTCGCCAATCCCCCGAAAGAATGCCGTCACCAGATTGAGGGCCGTCACCCCGCCGCCGACCGTAGTCCCCGGGAGCGGTCTCAGTTCCGTCTGCACAAAGGCGTGAGGATCAAGCGGAGTGGGCAAGATCAAGGCTGTAGGCCGCAGGTGGGCGAACTGAAAAATGGCAAAGAGGAACAGCCAGGCGCTGATAACGAAAGGCGCAGTCAGCGCGGGCATGTCGCGCTCGCCCATGAAATTGATCAGGGCCATCATGACTATCGTGGTCAAAATAGCTACCAGCACAATATACACCACCAGCGTGCCATTCCATTGTACAAAGAACGCCAGTCCGATGCCAGCCAGAATGCCGTTATAGCCGAACAGTCCGGCCCGCGTCGCCGTGCGGTCAGCGCCGAGAATGATAGCCGTCAACGTGCTCACAATTAAGCCGATCAAGGCTGCCAGGCCGAGCAGAGCGGAATTGACAAAAATGCCTATAAGAAATACAAGGCCGGTTAAAGGATTGTTCTGAAACATCACCTGCCCGGTACCACGTAAGAGCGTATCCAGAAAGCCGACAAATGGATTTTCCTGCGCTAAATGATCCCAGGGAGAGGTGAGGCGTTCCAGGGTTGTCGCAAGGGCCATTATTTTCACCTCCTGAGCAGATTGGGTCCTCTTTCCTGTGTCCAGGTGTGGTTGGGGCCACACCTGGAACTTTTTTACTAGCTCGCGGTCGAGACCTGAGTCTGACGTGAAGCGGTATGCTTCATCGGCTCTACGTCGCGCTGGAAGATCTCCGTCGGCAGGTAGATCGTACAGCACGCGTTCGGGATATCGACAATACCGCTTACCCTGCCCTCCACCGGAGCAGCTCCGAGAATCATGTAAGCCTGTTCCGCAGTATAGCCACACGTCTGGAGGTACTCGATGGCATTCATACAGGCATTTTTGTAGGCAATGTGAGCATTCATGTAATGCTGCTTGCCCTGCTCATCAACGGAGATGCCTTCGAATACCAGGAAGTTGGTATAGCGCGGCTCCAGGGGACTGGTTCTAAAGATGGGGTTGGTCATCTTAAAGCGGTTGACGCCATCTTTGATCAACTCAACCTGAAGATCGATAAAGCCAGCCATCTCGATAGCGCCGCAGAAGGTGATTTCGCCGTCTCCCTGTGAGAAGTGCAGGTCGCCCATCGACAGGTTCGCACCCTTCACGTAGACGGGGAAGTAGACGCGAGAGCCGCGCGTCAGGTTCTTGATGTCGCAGTTGCCACCATGCTCGCGTGGCGGAACCGTACGAGCAGCCTCCTGGGCCGCGCGTTTATAGGCATCGCCCTTTAACGAGCCCATGACCGCATTGCGCTCAAGCGGCGGCAAAGCCAGCGGCGGGACGCGATTGGGGTCGGTGTTGATCAGATCGATTTCGCGCTTATTCCACTTCGCCAGCAGATCATGCGATGGCGCGCAGCCAATCAGGCCAGGATGCTGAATGCCCACAAAGCGTACATCAGGCAGGTGACGCGACGTGGCATAGACCCCTTTCAGGTCCCAGATGGCTTTGTGCGCGTTCGGGAAACGGTCCGTCAGGAAGCCGCCGCCGTTAGTTTTGGCAAAAATGCCGGTAAATCCCCACTCGGTCTGCTGCCCGGGGAATGGTCCCATGTCGAGGATATCAACCACCAGCACGTCCCCTGGCTCCGCTCCCTCAACCGCAATCGGGCCACTGAGCACATGCGGAATGCTCAAATCAATGTCGCGCACATCATTGGCGCTATCGTTATTCTTAATCTGTCCGTCAGTCCAGTCTTTACACTCCATACGGAAAACCGTCCCTGGCTTAACCGAGGCAACGGGCGGAATATCTGGATGCCAGCGATTGTGTCCCACCACCTGCTGCTGGCTCATGGGTTTGGAAAGATCCACCTTAAACAGGGTCTCGTGACCCGGGGCTACCATAGTCATGACAAGGTCTCCCTTCTCTTGCGCTGAAAATGACTCAAGACGAGCATTTGTAGATAGACGTTCGTTATAGCAGCTAAGGCTTAGCGGCGATCTATGCTACAGCAGACAACACAAATTGGACAGTAGACAGTATCGAAAAGGTGAAAATGGGACACGAAGTGGAAAAGGGAAACACCGTGTATCCTGCACCAGCGCACCTTTTTGTCAGAGCCACGCCGCTTTCATTTTCCCTCGATGGGAGTACCAATGCTAAGGGAGTACCAGTCCAGTACACCAGATGTGTAACTTCTCTTTAAAGTTGTGTTTTTGGCATTGCGCTTTTTACGATAGAATAGTAGCTTGCAAAATCGTTCTTGTCAAGACTAACACAAATAGCTTAACCTTATCAATAGTAAATTTTCCTTGCGTATATTACTTGAATAGATTATACTTTTTCTAGTCGATCAGCTAAATAGGAGAAAGTATTGCTGCGTTGGTAGTTTAAGGAGAGGGTATACGATGCCACGATATGAATTTCGCTGCGACCACTGCGGGCCATTTGAGTGCTGGCGCTCGCTTGATCAGGTCAGTACACCGATGGTCTGCCCCACCTGTCAGGTCACAGCCAGAAGAGTATACACCGCGCCGGGTCTGGTCAAAACGCCAACCGCCATTGCTCGGGCTTTGTACAGATCAGAGAAGAGCGCCCATGAGCCCGACGTTCTGCGGCGCGAACGACCCGAGCCAAAAGAGGAGCAGCCCGCCCAGGTTTTTTATCAATCTCACGGACGCCCCTGGCTGCTGGAGCATTAATTACTGCGTCCTCAAGCAGGGGAAAGCGATAAATCGCATAGGACGCGATCAATCGGGTCCCTACGGATTTTGGGGCAATGTGCCCATTTTGAAGCCTTTAGGGATAGTCATGCTCCACATAGATGCCGGCACCTGAGCAGGTGATAATAAGCGAACCGTGGTATAAACGGGGGTGCCGGTTCCTGGCCCGTTAGCCTTTTGTAATACATTTACGGGACGGTACTGCATATCGAGCAGCAATATCAGGCCGTTATCACAGCGAATACGATAGACTTGCTGGCCCTTGAAGTCACCTTTGCCCAGATAAACAGCGCGTCCGGCCCGCAAATCCTGACGCAGGCGCGCGAGATCGAACATCGACTCATCAACGCCCCAGTTATGCGCGTCCCATTGAGCAACGTGGTGCATCATATCCAGTCCCAGCGCCTGATCTCCATCTGTCACCATCATCACATCTATTTTGCCATCCATCACCGTCTCGACATTCATATGATTGGTTGCCAATTGATGATAGGTACTGATCTGGTACGGCTCGCCCTGTGCGGTCATTTTTGTCTGGGTATGATAAAGCACATACGCGCCCCAGGAGAGATTCGCGGGCAGCGCAAATGCTGTCTGTTGACCGGGCAGGAAATAGCTGGAGAGAAACTGGGCTGTGGCAAAGACCACGAGCAGCAGGGCAGCGACAGCCGCCAACGTAGCGGCAATGCGCACAGGCCTTCTGCGTGAACGACGTGGTAAAGCTATAGGACGAGGTGGCGAGGCGGACTTATGCTCGCTGCTCTGACCTGTACGCGCCGCAATTGCCGCCATCACCGCCTGATCGACGCGCGAGGATGGGCTTGATGCCTCAAGGCCGGCAACGAGCCGGGTGGCGCGCTGGATGTGTAAATGCTCGCGGGCACAGAGCTCGCAGGTCTGCATATGGTCCGAGACGATACGTAACTGCTCGGCAGAGATATCTTGCGCCACCGCAATATACAGACGCATAATAGCACATACCCCGGCGCCAGAGGCTCCTGGCGCTGGAAGAGGGGGCAGATCAGCCTGATTCATTTCACTTCTCCCGTCTCCCAGCGCTATCTTTATTAAGACGCTGGTATTGCTCGGAGAACATCTTCTTGGCTCGCGATATCCGCGTCGCAGCAGCGTTTGGAGAAATACCGGCGATATCCGCTATTTCCTGGTATGGCACCCCCTGAGCCGCGCTCAAGACCAGGGCAATTGCGTATTCCTCCGGCATATTTGCCAGCGTCAACCGGATCAGCTCTCGTTCGGCAATCTCTGGAATGCCGCCGGCATCCGAAAGGAAATTGAGCATATCATCGCTGGCTGCATTCTCACGCTGCTCGTTCTCGCGGGCGCGGCCAGATAAAGGCCACCAGGAGATACGCTTGCGCCGTCGCAGTTGATCGACACAGAGATTCGTCGCGATACGATAGAGCCACGCCGAGAGACGTTCGCGCTCATAGAGGCCGCTCCATGAGGAACAGGCACGCACAAATACCTCCTGCGTCACATCATCAGCATCTTCCATATTACCGAGCAGACGATAGGTATAGGAGTGGATAGGACGTCGATATTGTTCGTAAAGCCTGATCAGATCACTTTCATCTGACGTTATACTGGCTCCTCGCTGATCTACCGGTTTTTCCACGGTCATATCGACAATTGCTTTCTCGCTTCCATGAGCGCTTGATAGAATCGTCCCTGCAGGTCTTCTTGCCTGTAGTATACCAGGAAAAACGACCGAATAGAACATGTCAGCCCTATACCTCCTAGTGCATTCGCTTTGATATCCGTAGGGACCCGATTTATCGCGTCCGATGTGTTGTATATTTTCCCTCAAGGGAGGTGGATCGAAGTAGCTCGCCCCACTTGAGGCTATCGAAAAATTGGGGGTACTGAAAATACCACGTCGCAACTCACACACATTTACAGAAATCGTGGAGACGCTTATCTCTCCTAGTACCATTATCTTATGCATGTTCTGCGTTACCTGATCGTCAGCATCATAGCGTTTGAAACTCTCTGACAGCACAAGACACAACAAAATGGGCCGGCAAATATTGCCGACCTGCAACACTATGACTACACATCATGCGTTATCTCCCACTGCTGCCACGAGGAATATTTTCGCCTCCCGGACCAATTTCGGGACGTTTGAGCTTACGCGTTTCTTCATCCTCCGATGGAGCTGTGGCCGTCTCTTCAGGAACCGCGGGCGGATTTCCCGGACCTGGAGCAGTTGGCGTATAGATGTCGGGCCCAGGACGGGGCAGAGTATCACCTGCCTCCCCCTCAGTTCCTTCGCGCGTCACGCCTCCCGGGCCGGGTGGTACATTTTCTGGTGAGCTTTGCGGGTACTCATGGGCCAGGCTTCCAGGGCCGGGCGGCACAGGTTCGTTGCGTGGAGCCTCAACCTGGCTTCCCTGATAAGAATGCTCAACCCCCGGCCCAATCGTGTGCGTGTATGTACCAAAGCCGGGAACGATGCCAGCTTGTTGCCGGTCAACCTCGCCGGGAGCCTCCTGAACGGTGTAGTCGCCATTGGCGGGCGCACTGTTGTCAGCTACCATCCTCTGGCTATAATAGGCACCGGCATCATAGGCGCCGTTTGCTCGCAGGATGGCAACCGCGTCCTGATAGCGACCGGGCGCATTGACGGTCAGGATCACGCGACCGGAGTTGAGCTGGCTTTCATAGTAGCGCGCCTCTTCTTCCGGCACCCCCATCGTCGCCAGAGCGCCCGCGAACCCGCCAGCCGCCGCCCCCAGGACGGCCCCACCGAGGGCAGCCGCCAGAATGCCGCCGGCAATGGCAGGACCCAGACCGGGGATAAGCAGAGATGCTGCCGCGCCCGCCACGCCTCCTATGATACCGCCGCTAACGGCACCCGTAGCCGCGCCCGCTACCGTCTCCGCCCTCGTATCGCCGTTGCCCATACTCTCCGCCATTTTATCGCCATTGCGCGCCACAAAGCCAATCTGCTCATCGCTAAATCCCGCGTGATGCAGTTCTGCTATTGCGCGTTCGGCCTGTGGGCGCTCGCTAAACACACCGACAGCCGTGGAACGTTCGGTCATGGTCATACTTTTCCTCCTTCTACAACACTGAAATGCCACATGAGCATACCTATCATTTTTTATTTAGCTGATCTGCTCTTTACACGAGCCATGCAGCATAAAAGAGTCTCAGCCATAAGGAGGGGCAAACCTGTACAGGCGAAATTCTGTGGATATGCGCACCGAGCGAGCTAGCAGTGCGAAAGATGCCAGTGCGCTACGTGGTAGAGGCAGATCAGAGGAGGAGCTTCCCGTTTATCGTGTGGCCTTCCGGTATCATCGAAACAAGGCAATAGGGCTTGGAGAGGTTTCCAGGCCCTTCCATTTTTTTTCTTAATCGCCGCGTTCGGTGGTTTCTTCTACAATCCAGTCTAAAAAGCTCTGGCTACCTGCAACAATCGGTGTGGCTACAATTTCAGGGACCTCATACGAGTGGACAGCCTTAATCGCCTGTTCAAGTTCGTCATACAGCCCCCGGTGTGTCTTGAAGCTGCAAACCCATTCCTGCGCGTTCTCAAGGTTCCCTTTCCACCAATAGGTACTGGTAATCGGACCCGATACCCAACAACAAGCCGCTAAGCGGTTCCTGACGATGGCATCAGCTATTTTCTGCGCCGCCTCTTTCGAATCAGTGGACGTTTGCACTAGGATAAATTCCTGCATTAGCCGAGCTTCCTTCCTGGTTGCTTGAAAACATCCTGAGCTAGCTCCTGTAGCTGTCGCTCATTCCGCCATTTCTGTGGTGTGCGCTGAAAAATATCCCATGCCTCGCTGTACCGCTTTTGACTTCCGAGCGAGAGAGCCATCAGTGTACCATCTTTTAAGCAGGTAGCAAAGAGGTCTAAATCCCCCAATCCGTGCAGCATCGGCTTGATGAACGAGGGTTTCGCTCATCATACGTTTAGCAACTGATGCGGTAAGAACTCTTCAGATGAGTTCCCCTAGCTTTCTTTGTGATAACCCTCTCAGTTGCCGGTGACGTCTCAGTTGTGTATTGGGCCTGTTACGAGCATCCATACGACCCCTCTCCTTCTTCTTCACGCCCTCAATAACTTATTCAAGAGGAAGTATACCATATTTGCGGGACTGAATTAAAGGTGGTTATTCCTCGGTTAGAAAATGCCGTAAACCCTACTAAAATGGGCATTTATTCCCTACTGGATGGGCCATCCCCCGTGCTCCTCTATCACCTCATCAATCTGTTCCATCAAGGTGATCGTCTCTGCTAAAGCGGCCACGACACGCTGGTAGTGCTGAAGGTCAGAGAATGCTAGCTGCCGCCCCTTCCGGTCCTTGAGCCACTTCTCACAGACCTGATAACCACCTATATGGAACTCCCATACGTCGGGCGGTACCTTTTCGATATACTGCGTTTTGTTAATCCACACACGGCCCTTTTCCGGCTCTTTCGGGTCGTAGGTGTAGCTCACCTTCTCTATAAGGTTGTTGCCACTTTCGGGGAACCGTGTCGTAATTTTGCCAAATTGCTCCATCAGGTGAAGCCCTACGAGCCTATCACCCAGTTTACACAGTTCACGGAACAAGTCAATATTTGAGGTGAGAGGCAGGCGCGGGAAGTCGATCTTCAAGAATTCAGCGTATCGTTCGCGGTAGGTTGGGGAATGAAAAATGGCGTACATGTAGTTGAAGATGTCTTCTGGCCCGAAGGTTTGATGTAGATCACCTTTGCCTTCAGGAACGAAGCTCATTTTGAACTTGTCTTCTGCCGTTTTGATGAAAGGTATCGCAAAGTTAGGATAGCGACCGCCCGGGGCACCTGCCTGGGGCTTACCATCAAAAAGCGTCCCCTTATTATCAATACCGCTATAAAGATAAAGAGGAAAAAGGTAGTTTACCTCTTTTAGAGACACAGAGTGATGCTGAATGATATCTCGTGTACAAAAAACGTGCTCCCACCCCCGTCCAATTTCAATAGAACGGGAAGAGATAAGAGCAACATTTTTCTCAAACAGAATATGCTTCATTATCTCTCCACGCGGCATACAATGGAATCCTCTGGATTTACCTGTATAATATGTGTATCGTCTATCAAAAGGCCGATACAAAACAGAGGCCAGATGCTGGCGTGAAGGTCCCGATCTCCGTAGATCTTGCTGTGCTAAATTGGCTTGCCAGTCTCGCTTATCCTCGCCAAGCTCGTATTTGCTTCTTGCCTCTTCCACTGGCAGAGAAATGAAATCATTGATCTTTTTCCAGACTTCTTCTGCCATGAAGCTAATTGTAAAATCATCCCTGGCAGTTGCAATCCCTACACTATTCATAGGAAAAATATCTGCAATACGCCATCCATTGTCATATTCGGCACGAAGGTCAACACTTTGTGGAACAAATAAATAGAAAGGAGCTTTGGGCTCAAGCTTTGTCCAATCCGTTGTTGTTATATCGTTCTCAGCAAGCCAATTGTATTTCCCTCTGATAGGCTGTTGTCTCTGTTCTGCCTCCTTATAACGAGGTCCCCATAAATGAGCATGACGAACGATGGCTATGTGCGGGGCATGATTCGCCTCTTGGCGTTTGACGAAAATGCCTACCGCAACGCCTTGCTGAATATCAAAGATATTCTCATCCTTTGACCCATCTGGGGAACGTTCTTTCTTGTTACTATTTCCATGCAGGTCAAGCACATAAATTTCATCAAAACTTTGCATCAGGCTTTGGCGCATGCCACGAAAGGTGGAGTTATCAAGATAGCCATGATTCGTAATAAATGCTAAGATACCATAGCCAGTCTGTTCAATACGCCACTGCGCAAAACGGATAAATTTTACATAATCGTCGTTAAGCCATTTGGGATTACGCTCGCCCAGGGGTCTGCCATCCACAGAAAAATAATTCCCTGTGGATTTTCCCGTCTGCGAGTCCTTCCCATGCAACAAATCATTAATCCATTGCCCCTTATTGGCAGAATGTCCTGAATAAGGGGGATTACCCAATATCACCATCACAGGATAGCCCTGCTTCACCTTCGCAGCTTCGTTGGCTTCATCGGAAATATAGCGTCCAAACATGACCTGTGAACGCTTTATCGCTTCATCCAATGTGTTGGTCAGGTAGATACCTAAACGCTCGTCTGATTTGAAATCATAGGCCCACTTTGCTCGCTCCTCTTGAGGCAGGTCTATCGCCGCGAGCTGCATACCGAGTTTGAGATGAGCCATCGCATAAGGGGCCATCAGTAATTCAAAGCCAAAGAGCCGGGGAAGCAGATGTTCACGTACATAGCTTGACCACATCCCAGCGTTGCCCATCTGGCGGTAACTTTCACGAATATGGGCGATAACGTGATAGAGGAAGGTAGCAGTGCCCGTTGCAGGGTCGAGGATAAGGATACGCGGGGTTTGCTCGGTACGCTCTTTTCCCTCTTCATCGATAAATGAATGGGTAACCGTACTAGTATCAGCCAGACCCTCGGAACAATCGAAGTGTGTGCGTAGCAAAGCATCTACTGAGCGCACAATATATGACACCACGGGCTCAGGAGTATAATATACGCCGCGTAGTTTTTTTAATTTAGTGTCATATTGTGTCAAGAAGGTTTCGTAGAAGTGAACAATGGGATCTTCCTGGCGTGTCTTCTTGCCAAACTCAGCCATTACCGCATCCATATCGGTGTAGGCCAGGATTTGCGCTAGCTCGTCTACAAAGCCAACAAATGGTTCGTCATCGAGATCAGGCCCGGCGATTGAACTAAAAAGCCTGCGCAAGAACGGATTAGTACGGGGTATCTCCTTTGTAGCATCGTTGCGGCTAAACGGTTTTTTGCCAGTGTGATTATAGCGGGCAGCAAAAAGGCCATAGGCCAGCGTTTGCGCAAACATATCGGCAAAATCAGGCTCATTCAATTCTGGTAGTAGCACATCCTGAAACGCCCTATACAAATCCTTCAGATTATCCGAGGCTTCTCTCTGCTTGAAGGCATCAATGATGATATCTCGAATCATATGGGCAAGTCGGGCCATGCGTCTGGCTAGCTCTTGCGGCTTGCAGATAGGCTCAGCACTATGTTCTAAGAAGCATTTCAGTAGCTCCTCGACCTGTCCCGCGCCCTTCTTGTCCCAGGAAAGACTTTTTCCCCGGCCGGAAGTAGCGAGTGTGGCGGTCATGCGTTTCTCACCATCAACATACCAGCGGAATTCAAGGTAGTCCGTCAGGATGAGGTTATCAAGGGCGTTGCGATACCTTTTAAGCTGTTCGTCTTTCTCAACTTTGTCCAGGGAGATGCCGATGTCCTTCGCCTCAACATAGCCGATAGTCAGGTTACTATTCTCTACCGCATAATCAGGTGCGCCACACTTCACCCGCTTAGGTTCGTTAATAGCAGCAATATCGGTCCCAAGCGCCTCCAGGAGGATTTTCAAAGCTCCCCGGTAGGTGTGTTCTGTCGCTTTGTCCGTTTTGTATGACTTCTCAACCTCAGCAAAATACACCTGTAATGCGTTTCCGCTCATGGTTCCCTCTCAATCACTTTCACAGAGAAATATCATATTGATCTCACTTGCATGGTGGGGATGATAGTTTATCAGTTTAACCGATAGAGAGGTAGATAGCAAGTCACACTGCACCAGTAAGAACGTTCCACAAGCAGGGGCTCGGTCGCGATCAATCAGATCCGCGCATGATTAGCGGAAATGCACTAAAGACATTGACACAATGAGGCACTTAGGCTTACTATGTGCAGGATAGCCTGAGAGTGCTATAGAGCATACAGCGCAATTGCGCCCATTCTAGTCACGACACTAAGGATCAAGAACCATGTCAGCCATGCAGAACGGCAAACACGAGACGCCTGAAGAGGGCGATCATGAAGATGTAGAACAGCTACTTTTACAAGGTGTCACACTGCACCAGGAGCCATCTCCAACCACACCTTCACGGGAAGCTGCGGACGAGGACACAGAAGCTTTCCCGGACACCGATGTTCAGGGGTCGCTGGGACTCTTTGCGGAAGCAGCGCAGGACATGGCGACAGCGACGGTAGAGCTGGGGCTGGGACGGCACTTCGCCTGCGCCGATTTCTGCAACCAGGCAGTTGAAAAAGCAGCGCAGTCAGTCAGTTTGCTCCGCTTTGGTCGTCGCAGCCGGTACGACCACGATCTACGCACACTGGGGACGATTGTTGGCGCCCCGCCGCAGATCCTCGAAGAAATGGATATTTTAACCCCATTTCATCCCGAAACTTTCTACGCGGATACCCCGCCGGAAGAAGCTGACAGCATTATCAACGCCGAGCAGGCCAGTAGCTATGTTCAGAGCGCTCGCAAGGTATTACGTTGGGCAAGGGAAATCGTATTACAGATGTAATGTACGGGAAAAGATGCCTATAGTAGCCCGTCACTATATAGTTGGAGGAAGTTTTAATGACACAACAGGTTACACACGCGGGATTGGACGAGGCAGTACAACGATCACCGCGGAAATGGATCTATCTTTTTAGCGAGGGCAACGCCAGGATGCGCGACCTGCTGGGTGGGAAGGGCGCGGGCGTAGCCGAAATGACCAACGCCGGACTGCCAGTCCCCCCCGGTTTCACCATCACCACCGAAGCCTGCAACGCCTATTATGAAGCGCACGAACAGTTTCCCTCAGGCATGTGGGACCAGGTGCAGGCCGCACTCAAGATCGTAGAGCAGCAGACCGGCAAGCAGTTCGGCAATAAAGAGAAGCCTCTGCTCGTCTCGGTCCGCTCGGGCGCGAAGTTTTCCATGCCTGGTATGATGGATACCGTCCTCAATCTGGGAATGAACGACGAGACGGTGCAGGGCATGGTCGCGCAAACGAACGATGAACGCTTTGCGTACGATGCCTACCGCCGTTTTATTCAGATGTTCAGCAAGATCGTGCTCGACGCCGATCCGCGCGAATTCGAGCAGGTGCTCGACCAGTACAAAGAGCGCGCCCATGTGAGCAGCGATGCCGAGATACCGGCAGCCGATCTCAAGCAAATGGTGGTCGATTTCAAACGCGTGGCCGAGCGCCAGTCGGGCGAGCCCTTCCCCACCGATGTCTATCAGCAGTTGAGCAAGGCTATAGAAGCCGTCTTCTCCTCCTGGAACAACAAGCGCGCCATCGATTACCGCAATTTCAACAAGATCCCGCACGATCTGGGCACTGCCGTCAATGTGCAAAGCATGGTCTTCGGCAATATGGGCAATGATAGCGGCACCGGCGTCGCCTTCACCCGCAACCCATCGACCGGCGAGAAAGAACTTTACGGCGAATATTTACTCAACGCGCAGGGCGAAGACGTGGTAGCAGGCATCCGCACCCCCTCAAAGATCAGCCGCCTGAAAGAAGACCTGCCGCACGTCTATCAGCAATTCCTGGATATCGCCCATCGCCTGGAGAAGCATTACCGCGATATGCAGGACCTGGAGTTCACCGTCGAAAAGGGCCACCTCTATATGCTGCAAACCCGCTCAGCCAAGCGCACCGCCCAGGCCGCCGTTAAGGTTGCAGTAGATATGGTCGAGGAAGGTGTGATCACGCCAGAGGAGGCCATTAAACGTGTCGAGCCTGTTCAGGTCTACCAGTTATTGCTACCCCGTTTCGATGAAGAAGAGAAAAAACGGGCCAGTAGCGACGGTCGCCTGCTGGCAAAAGGACTGAATGCCTCTCCCGGCGCGGCCTATGGCAAAGCGGTATTTGATGCCGACCGGGCGGAGGAGTTGGGCAAAGCAGGCACGCCCGTCGTGCTGGTACGCCCCGAGACCAGTCCCGATGACGTGCATGGCATGCTGGTCGCCAAAGGTATTTTGACCGCTCGCGGTGGCGCAACCAGTCACGCCGCCGTCGTCGCGCGCGGCCTGGGCCTGCCCTGCGTTGCCGGCTGTGAAGCGATCAGGGTCAACGAAGAAGAGCGGCTCTTCCGCGTTGCCGGAACCGATAAGGTGCTGCGCGAGGGCGATGATATCTCGATTGATGGCGCAACCGGCGAGGTGTTCGCGGGCCAGATCAAGACGGTCGATCCCGATTTTGATAAAGAGGTCGATCTCAAGAAACTGCTTTCCTGGGCCGATAAGTTCCGCAAGCTCGGCGTCTGGGCCAACGCCGACTATCCGCGCGACGCCCGACGCGCTATTACCTTCGGAGCTGAGGGCATTGGCCTCTGCCGCACCGAGCACATGTTTATGGAGCAGGAGCGGCTCCCCATCGTACAGAAGATGATCCTGGCGAAAAGCAAAGAGGAGCGCCAGGCCGCGCTTGACCAACTGCTGCCCTTCCAGCGCAGCGACTTCAAAGGCATCTTTGAAGCAATGGTCAATCCCGCAACCGGCGAGGCATATCCGGTCGTGATCCGCCTGATCGATCCGCCGCTGCACGAGTTCCTGCCCTCGTATGAAGAGCTACTCGTCGAGGTGACGCGCCTCGAAACGCTGGGCGGGCAAGAGCAGGAGCTGCAAGAGAAGCGCGAACTGCTCGAAGCAGTTGAAGCGATGCGCGAATCGAATCCTATGCTTGGCCTGCGCGGCTGTCGCCTGGGGTTGCTCTATCCCGAGATCAATGTGATGCAAACCCGCGCCATTCTGGAGGCCGCTGCTGAGGTAGCTAAAACGGGCAAGAAGCCAAAACCCAAGATTATGATCCCGCTGGTCGGTCACGTCAACGAACTTAAAGAGGTACGCCGCCAGCTTGAGGGGGTGGCTCAGGAGATTGCCAGTCAGGCGGGTGGCCCGATAGAGTACAAATTCGGCACCATGATCGAGCTGCCGCGAGCTGCTCTCACCGCCGATCAGATCGCCACCGTCTCGGACTTCTTCAGCTTCGGCACCAACGATCTCACCCAGACCACCTTTGGCTACAGCCGCGACGATGCCGAGGGCAAGTTCCTGCTGAAATACATCGATGGCCTGGACGAGCCTGGATTGAAGGACAAGGTCAAGATCCTGCCGATCAACCCCTTCCAGACGTTAGACCGCGAAGGCGTGGGACAACTGGTCCGTATCGCGGTAGAGAAGGGGCGCAAGACCAACTCGGAGCTCGAACTGGGCATCTGCGGCGAACATGGGGGCGATCCCGATAGCGTCGAGTTCTGCCACATGGTCGGCCTCGATTACGTCAGTTGCTCGCCCTTCCGCGTGCCCGTTGCCCGCATCGCCGCCGCGCAGGCTGCTTTGACCAGTGGCGAGAAAGATAAGTAGACAATAGCTCTTATCACAAGAGCGACCGGTTGACCATTGACAACCGGTCACTCTTGCGCTTTTGCTGCTAAGGCGAACGCCGGGGGAAAGGCGATAGCGATCAGAAACGTCTAGTTCATCACAAAGCGAGCTGCGGCATCCTCGTCGTCACGATCCGATTTTAAGGCAACCAGTAGCGGGATGAGCTGGTTGACTTTGGGAGTGCCCAGTCCGGTGGCAGCATCCCACCCTTTCTGCGTATTGAAGCCTGCAACCGATACCAGGGTGCCGGTGGAATCAGGCTCCTGCACAGAGTTATTGCCGACGGTAATATCATGCAGATCGTCCGCATCAAAGCGGCCAATCTGGTAGAGCGTGTTGTTGATGAAGCCCAGGCGATGCCCCGCCATCTGGTCGCCCAGAGCAATCAAACCGGCCCAGTTGGGCGAACCGACGCTGGTGCCGCCAAAAATGAAGAAGGCGGGATTCGCACCGCCCGCGCAGGTTCCACAGGCAACAACCACGCCATGATTGATGGAGCCACTGTAAGAGATATCAGGAAGGCCACGATGGCCTGCCGGGATACCACGAACGTCCTCTTGAAACTCAGGGCGCTTAAACAGGACGCTAAACCCACCGCCGGTCGAGAAATTGCCAGGAGTGAAAAGCCCGGGAGCCTCGTTCAAAGCGATTTCATGATCGTAAGTTCCCGGCGTTGGATGTACAGCCGGACACGGGTGAGCGGCATTGCAATCGGGAGCGGCAAATAACTCGGTCGCTCCTACTGCCGTGACCAGAGGATCGCTGGCTGGAGCAGAAGCTGCCTGCGTCCAGGAGTTTCCATCGCATGTTCGCTGGGCGGCTCCCTGGTCACCTGAAGAGGCAAATATGGTGATATGCTTGCGGGTAGCTTGCGCGTAGATGCCGTGCAACTGCTTGAGCAGCGCATTGCCGAAGCAGCTCTCGTTCTCACCGAAGCTCTGCGAAATCACATCGCCCAGGTTATGATCGACAGCGAACTTGATCGCGCTAACAAGATCGACATTATTGTTGGTTTTCGCCAGCACCAGATCGATCTTAGCATCTGGCGCAACGGCATGAGCCCATTGCACGTCAAGTGCAATTTCGCCCGCGAAGCCCGTCTGGGAAGGATTGGTAGGGTCGAATGGGGTCAACCCATCAGGCGCAATCTGATTAAAAACTGGAGCAGGCAAGCCAAAAACGGTATCAAAGGCGGCCAGTTCCTGTTGTACAAAGGGGTCCTGGAAAGCGTCAACAATGACTATCGTCCTGCCTTTTCCAGTGATGCCAGCATCCAACAACCTGTCGATATGATACGCCTGACGGATTTGCTGAGGACTATAGCAGACAATAAACTGCGGACCACGATTGGTCTGACAGTTAAAAACGGCATCCGTCATGCCACCGGCAGGCTGAAAAACGGGATTCGCAGTCACGCTGCCATCAAACGGACCTGCGCCATTGGTGGCAGCGTGGGCAGTCGGAGAAAAGGGAGCAACGCTGCCGATGAGCCCTACCAGCAAAGCGAACAGGGCTCCGGCGCTAATCAGGAGACGGAAATGCCGAAATCTGGACATAGGACGCTCCTTTCAAACATCAATGATGCATGAGTAGCGGAATAGTGGAGAGCTTGAGTTTTTCTCCGTGTTAGTAATAAATAGCCTGTATCGCTACAGTTTCCCCCAATACTTCTACGATAAGAAGTTACACGCAACAGGCTATCATGCAACTTACGTTGCAATGAGTTTGAATCAATGGAGCGCGATTGAAACTGGATTCAGAGGAAATATTGCCTATCATCCTAGCCCTCATCGGCCAGGGGGAGAGTAAACCAGAAAGTTGATCCCGCGCCACTATGACTATCGACTCCCACCTGGCCGCGGTGACGCTGGACAATGGCCCTGGTGATATAGAGCCCTAACCCTAGCCCCCCTCCCGCCTCGCCTGGTCTTCTCTGGCCTTGCTGAAAGCCCTCCCAGACCCTGCTCTGGTCAAGAGTCGCGATTCCCGGCCCCCTATCCTGCACAGAGACACGAGCCTGCCCATGACTTACTTGCAGGGAAACCGTGATGGGTTGATCCGCGCGCGAAAATCTCATGGCGTTGGTGAGATAATTGGTCAACGCCTGTTTGATGCGATCCACATCAGCAATGACAGCGACAAAGTCATCGCGCGGCAGTTCCAGCTCAAATCTTCGCTGGGTCGCCAGCTCTTGCTGGCTGGCAACGGCCTCGCGCACGATCTCGACCAGGCTGCACCAGACCGGCGATAGCTCGAACTTATTGGCTTCGATGCGCGAGGCATCCAGCAAATTTCCCACCAGCCGCATCTCCACGCTCATTTGTCGCTCGGCCCGCGTTAGCAAATCCTGGAGTTTTAGCAGCAACTCAACAGCGTTCCCTGATAAAGGAGCCTCCAACATATGCCGCAGCACGCGCCGCGCCTGCTGGATAGCTCCACGCGTTGTTGTCAGCGGCGTATGCAATTCCTGGCCCACTAGACTCATAAACTCCTCTAACGTCACCTGCGGCAGAGCATAGCGTTGCGGGGAGGAGTTAGTAAGTTGCTGGTGATGTCGCTGGCGCTGAAGAAGAAACGCCTGGAAGTCCGCATCCTCAATACGATAGCCTGCGCGGCCAAAAGGAGTTCCTTTCAGTTCACCGCTGCGCAACCAGCGACGAACCGTATCAAGACTGACGCCAAGACGTGTCGCGACATCCGCTGTCGTGAGATAGGATCGCATACGAGCCTCACTCTTTCAACCTAGCATGTTATCATAAGACATGATAAGCGGTTATAAGATATAGAACAGGGAAGAGCTTTCGCTTTCTCCTGCCTGAAATTCTCCCAAACTCTAAAGAAGGGAGCGTGTTGAGCGATGTCCCGAAAGAAGATGGTGCCTATGAGAGGGAATCAATCTCATGCCCGCATTCCCCATCGGTCACCGGAGGTAGAGATCCTTGTGGATCAATTCCTGTCTACCGTATGCGACACCAGTCGCCGCTATATCCTGGAACTGCTGGCAGAGCCAAACGAAACCGATCCATCGGCCCTCAACGAGCGGCGGTCAGGAGAAATTGCTGAGGAGCTGGGGTTGAGCAGCGCCACCGCCTCGGAGCACCTGCACCAACTGGCCGATCTCCATTTAGTGACTGCCCGCAAACAGGGAACTGCTGTCTACTATCGCCTGTCGAATCACGCGCTGGTCCAGGCGTTTCTAGACTTGTTACGAGCGCTGGATCGACACTATCAAAAATAAACATCCTGAAAGCTTTCTGGCTTCCTCCAGGTAGCCTAGATAGCAGTTCTAGCGTCCCCACCGTTATCCTCATATTAACCTCATCTTTTTCGGCGATAAACGAAATACCTATGTATATCTATGATACGGGCGAAACGCCACTGCGGATTTTCCCTGCTTCTCCTAAATCATCACACCTCTGTTAATTCCTTCGGTTGCCACCGAAATACTATTCTACCATATGCAACGAACAGCAATAGTGCGATGCTACCCTAAAGAGGAAAAAAGGACTAGGAAAAAAGGGAGTAGAGCGACCAGTGGGAGAAAATCTCCACGCCGACCCCCTCCAAATAGGAACAAAGATTATTCTGCCAGCAGGCTTTTTAGTATTTTCAGCAAGTCATCCAGTTCAAAGGGTTTGGCGATATACTGGAGGTTGCGCCGTTCAAGCTCTTTCACGGGCGGATTGGCGCTAATAAAAAGCACCGGCACCGTTTTAAGCTCTTCCCTGCTCTGGAGCCGATCATAGAGCTCAAGGCCATTCATTGCTGGAAGCTGGTAGTCCAGCAGCATAAACGCTGGTGTCACGCTGCCAATAAATTTCAGAGCTTCATCCCCATCTCTTGCCAGCAATGCATGGGAGTGAATTTCATCTTCAACTGCATGAACAAGAAACTCCCCAATATCAATGTCATCCTCGACAATTAAAATAGTCCTGGCTATGGGCAACTCTTCTGAGGGTCGCGAGTCCGACATACCTATCCTCTTCCCAAATATTTCGTTACAGACCGAAAATATATCTCTTCTTTATCACGATTGATTGGAACGGAGCGTTTCAGCAAACGAGGGGAGGGGGAGATTTGTCATTCAGCTTTATGCGAACTTCAGAAAAACTTATGAGAAACTTCAGAGTTTTTTCTAATGTGAGCCGTTTACAACTGTGCTATACTGCTAACATTGTATTACACATCTAGCGCAGTAAATGTATATTGGAGGCGAATTGCTTGTGGGGAAACGAACGCTTATCGCACTTGATACAGACCATATCAAGCAATATGTCTTTGCTACTGATCGGTTGAAAGACATCCGAGGAGCCAGCTCGCGTCTCGACCACCTCAATCGGAAAACGATGACAGGTGAAGACAACGAACAAATCAAGAGCTTCAAGGCGGAAAAAGTTTATGCTAATGGTGGCTCCGGCATGTTTCTTATCGAAGGGGATCGCGAAGCAGCAGAAAAACTTGGACGGCTGATCCAGAAAGAGTATGCCAACCAGACAAAAGGAGGTGCAACGATCTCCTTTGCCGTTCAAGAACTTCCAGATGGTGTTGATCCCTGGAAGGGTGACATTAAAGACATACTGGATTTGTTAAACTTGCGCCTGCTCACGGCAAAAACAAAACCTCAAGATATCCTTACGTTGCCCTCACATCCTTTTATGCGGCCCTGCGACTCATGTGGCTCACAATATGCAGAGAATAAGGATCTAAAGGGAACACGAGATCCTGTTGACGAGAGGAAACGATACTGTGAGTCGTGCCTCGCTAAACGGAAAGAAGATGAAGCCGTACGAGGCGCTATCGGGACCATTATCGATGCGCACGATTATCGTCGCCAGCATAATATAGAAAAAATAACTATTGAAAAGATTATCGATGAATGGATACATGCTGGGCGGGACATAAAGAAGCGTTCGTATATCTGGGAACAAATCGTCAATGCGCTTCCTGGCACCTATGAAATTCCTCCCGAGACGGAACGCCCTTCCGATTTTAACGAGTTTCGCAACATTCCAGGCGGAAAAGAGTATCTTGGCCTGATTTATGCCGACGGCAATAGTATGGGCAAAATCATGAGTGGGGCGCGGAACCTGGATGAGAAGGAAAAAATGGCCGATACTATTGATGATGCTATATTCAAGGCATTAAGCGCCGCGATTGATGCCCATCTCAAGGTCGTCATCCAAGATTCTAAACCCATGTTCCCCTTCGACGTCTTGATGGTCGGAGGCGACGATATTATGATCGTGACGCCTGCCGCTGTGGCGCTCGATGTGGCCGTGACGATTGCGGAAGAATTCCATAAAGTGACGGGATATACGCTCTCCGTTGGCGTTGTACTCGCTCCGGTCAAATACCCTTTCGGGCTGCTTCAGGACCTCGCCGAATCTACCCTGAAATACGCAAAGAAACTGGGCGCGAACAAAAAGCATTCGTCCAAAGAGGAGCAAAAGAGTACCGGCCACATCAACTTTCTGGTGGTCGCGGGCAGCACCAGCCACGATTTTCAGCAGGTCTATTTATCCTTACATAAAAAGGGGGTGCAAGTTGATGGGAAAACGGGCGAGGCCGAATTTTACGCCACTTTACGGCCATATCCCCCCGAAGAGATGCGCAATCTCTTAACCAGAATCCGTCAGGGTAAGCGCCTGTCGCTGGGACGCACGAAGCTACACCAGATGCGCGAGGCCGTGCTGAAAATGAATCTGAGCACCTCCGTCAGTGAAGGTCTGACGGTATTGCGTAACTGGCGTGCAGCTCAGCAGGATTTTGCCCTGAAAGAGCTTTTTACGCTTGGTAAGCGAGCGAGGCAGCATAACATGGAAGAGCCGGGAAGCTGGTTTCCGCGTGTGACCTTCCCCTGGTTCGCGGATGGCGAAAATATATACCGCACGTCGCTGCTCGATATTGTAGAGCTGTACGACTTTGTGGCAACGGAAGGAGGCAGCAATGGCAGCGAAGGCTGATCGCATCCGTATTGCGTATGATCTCACTTTCGAGAGCCTGTGGCACTGTGGCACCGGCATTCGCGAAGTTCTGATAGATCGCACAGTTATACGCGATAACGAACAATATCTCTATGTCCCCGGTTCTACATTTAAGGGAGGGCTGCGCGAACACTGCGAGCATCTGGCCCAATTCTTCGCACCAAAAGAACAGAAAATAGCCAGCCCACATGATGCTGAAGCTGCTCTGCTCACCATAGGCAGCGATAGACCCGATATGGTTACGCGTATATTTGGTTCTCAGACATCGCCAGGACAACTTTTCTTCGATGATGCCCGCCAGGATAAAGATAGCCTCGCTCAGTACGACAATCCCAATAAAGATGACAGTCAGGGCAAAGGCAAATATAAAGGCATGCAGGTTATGCCATACACCCAAGTGCGTATGAACCGGCCCACCCGTACCGCTGTGCCAGGAGCTTTATATACCAGCGAATTTGGTACCGGCGAGATGGTTTTTAAGGGCATCATTCAGGGCTGGCTGACCTGTCATGCCATCCCTTCTCATGGTCGTCCAGTTTTTGAGCAGGCAGAGCAAAATGGGATTGCTCCGACATATTCTTTTTTACTCCTGCTGGCAGGATTGCGCCTGGTCGAACGGCTGGGCGGCAATAAATCGACGGGCAAAGGGAAGTGCCTGTGCAAAATTACGAAGGTAGAGATCAACGGGACGGAGTGTGGAGAGGAAACATGGTCGGCATGGCTGGAGCACATTGATGTTCTTGATGAATATAATCGCTATAATCAATCGTCGGAGGGTTAGCCAGTGAAGTACTTTGCCCTCAATCTGATCGTGAAAGCTCCCCTGGCGATTCGCGCCGATCATGCCCCCGAGGGAGCCGACACCGCCAAATATATCCCCGGCGCGAGCCTGGCCGGAAGCCTGGCTTCGTTCCATCGCTTACATTATCCTGACAATGGCAACTTCGAGAAGCTGTTTACTGCCGGGCTGGTCCACTATCCCGATCTGCATCCGGCAACGCTTAACGATCCAAAGATGCAAAATGAGAACAGGGTGCCGATCTACCCCATCCCCAAAACAGCTCAAACCTGCAAACGCAATCCTGGTTTCCGCCATATATTCCAGGGTGAAAGGGATAAGGTGAAGGAAGGAGACCGCCACGGCGTGCGCGATAGCTTGCTAAATTGGGCGATCTTCTCCCTGGCCGATAAGGGCAACCGCCTATCCAATGATCAGAACACAGTTCCGGCTGCTATGCTGCTCGCACCATTTCAGGATCATAAAAATTGTTTGTATCCAGGGTGCGACAGTCTCATGGACCACTATTCCGGCCACTACTACAGGCGCGATGAGGATAGCAGCAACATGATTACTGCCGACGCGAATACGCGGCTGCACACGCATACGGGGATCAATCGCGACACCGGGACGGTGCAGGAAGGTATTCTGTACAATCGGCGCGTTTTTGCTGAAGGGACGCGCTTCTGGGGCATGGTAAAAGTGGCGGATGGGCTTGTGCAGACATTTACAGAATTTGTTGAGCAAGTTGGTGATTCAGAGCTGATCCATATCGGAACGGGACGTACGCGAGGGATGGGGAAGGTAAGCATTAATGTAGAGCAGATGGAAAATGAGCAGCACAGTTTCTCCCTCTTGCAAACGCGATTGCGAGCTTTTGATCATGAACTGCGTAGAGCAGTGGATAAGTTTACAGGCTCAAAAAGTTTCAAGCTTAACCTCAGCCCTTTTTACTTCGCATTGACCTTGCATTCACCTGTGATCTTGCGTGATAACCTTTTGCGTTATCGTGGCTCTATCGATGAAAAGGTCCTGGGTGAACTGCTGCAACTGCCCGCCGATCAATTCAGCCTGCTCTACCAGTCGGCAAGCGTCAGGCGCGTTACCGGATGGAACGAGCTCTGGGGAACGCCACGCACAAACGAGTTTGCCATTGAGACCGGCTCCGTTTTCCTTTTCGAGTCTCAGCTTCCTCAGAAAGATGTCGAGCAGGCGCTTTTCAACATCGAGAGCGAGGGCATTGGTCAGCGCAGAGCAGAGGGGTTCGGGCACGTCTGCGTTTCCGATCCATTTCACTCCGATCCATTTTACCTTGAGGGGAAGGTGCGATGAGTAATACAGCACAAAGTAATGAGATGAAGGTTATCCGCGAAGTTAGCATTCAGGCCGAGAATTGTTATAAAGCTGCCACGGCCCTGGGTGATCATGCTGCTCATGTCCTCGGCAACCGGCATCGCGCTCAAATGACCGGATTGGAAAACGTCGCCGATTCTACTTTCAAGACTTCAGACGTTTTTGACTATATCAAGCGCCAGACGGCACGGCAACCCCATTGGCGACAACCCTCTCCTGAGGAGAAGAACTCAGGGATAGGCTTCGGCGAGCGCCTGAAAAATTATCTGGAGGGGAAGCTGAAGGAGAGCCTGAAGGAGCCCCTACAAATTATCTACCATCACCTGAACATTGGCAACAATACTGATGAAGATCAGCAGGAGCGCAAACGCATCCATCTGTTGTTAATACGTCAGATTATTCATCATATGGTTATTCAGTACGAATATCGCGTCAGTACCCCCCAGAATAATCCTACTAACAAAAAGAGGGAGTCATGAGCATGCTCTCGACAGCACAGCTACAAAAAATCGCCCTCTTGAGCGACACGGTGCTTTATAACGAAGCCGTGGCCTTCATCAGAAAGCTCGTGCGGGAGCAAGATTGTGCTCCACTGCCGAACAGCCAGGTCAACGGGCTGTTCAGCATCGCAGAATCGTCCAGCTATGACGAGCTGTACCGCTTTGTCGTTCACCAGCGGGACCGCAACTGGCCGCCATCAAAAAGAGATATCAAGACATTTTATACCGCGCTCGAACAAGAGCTGTCGCTGATGTATCGCAAGAGGCTCAAAGATGAATTTTTACTACTGACGCAACAGAATGCCCAGGAGATGAGAAAAGAAGCCAACGACGTCATGGCATTGCTGGCACGCGAGTACATCCAGCATCTTATGGCCGAAAACGGGGTATTGCAGGCAGAGGCAGAGGCAGACGATAAACGTAAGCAGAATAGATATCAGAAACAGGGCAGGAGGTAAGATAGTATGGCAGTCAGCGAGTCAAAACGCTATGAACTACAGAACCGGTACGTCTTTAAGGGCCAGATCGTGATGCAAACGGCGCTGCACATTGGTGGAGGCCGGGTCACGCTCAGCAGCAGTAATAGCCCGATTGTGCTCACGCCAGAGCACAAGCCCTTTATCCCCGGTTCAAGTTTTAAAGGCGCGTTACGCAGCACGGTGGAGAAGATTGCGTCAGGATTGCCGGGCTTAAAGACCTGCGCTCTGATTGAACTTGACAAAGAAGAACTCGAAACACGGCGGCGAGATAAAGAGTGGATTTGCTCCACACTACGACAAGAGGAGTTCGCCGCCAGGCGTCGCGCCGCCCCTGACAGAGGAAAAGCGATCCTGCAAGAAGAAATAGATGGCTTGTGCGATACCTGCCACTTGTTCGGCTCACCCTTTGCCGCAGCACATCTCAATGTCAATGACCTCTACATGCCCAAAGACGTATGGAACGGCATCATCCAGGTCCGCGACGGCGTCGCTATCGACCGCGATAGTGAGAAAGCGAAAGATCGCCTCAAATATGACTTCGAGGTCGTCCCGGCCAGCGCCACCTTCGATTTAGAGATCGTGCTGGAGAATGCCTCGCAAAAGGATCTGCAACTGATCTGCGTCGGACTAAGCGAATTTGTGCATGGCTTCGGTGTTGTCGGCGGGAAGCGGTCACGCGGGCTGGGCGTCTGTCTCCTTGAAGGGCTCACAGTCTCTGCGCTCGAACTAGATGGAGATGACCTCGATGAGGGCACACGCAGACAACGCTTGCGCGATTATCTTGTCCACAGGCGATTTTCCTCTGAAATCGATGGTACAGATTTTCTTGCCAAGCACATAGATAAGATTTTTGCTTAGTTGGGGAGGAATGGCAGCAAATGTTAAAGAAAATGGTAAACGAGGCGTTCTGCACGTTACGCATTACAACCACCGGGCCGCTTTTGATTAAATCGGGCCATGCCAGCATCAGCGGCCCCGATATGACGCCTGTCTTGACCTTCCGCAATGGCAAGCAGGAAGCCTTTATTCCCGGAAGTTCTCTCAAGGGCGTTTTTCGCAGCCACATTGAAAAGATCGTTTGTAGCCTGAAATCGCACGTTGTTTGTTACCCCTTTGAGGGCAACGAAGAGAGACAGACCGATATAAACCAGCGCAAGCGCGACTACCGCGACTCTTGTGGAGGCAGGTTTAACCAGATGGCGAAAAACGATAGGGACCGCAAATTACTGGAAAATCGCACCGACCTGGTATACGCTGACTCCTGCCCGACCTGCCGCCTCTTCGGCTCAACGGGCTTCATTGGACGCATAGCAATCAGCGACGCTTACCTTGCCTCAACCGAGATCAAAGAGCAGAGGGATGGGGTGGGTATAGACCGCCTGACGGGAGGGGCCAGCCACGGCGCGAAGTTCGAATTAGAGGTCGTCAGCACCGGAGTGATCTTCGAGACCAATATCCACCTGCGCAACTTCGAAATCTGGCAGCTTGGCATGCTGTTCGCGGTGATTCAAGATATGGAAGATGAGCTGATCCATCTTGGCTCCGGCAGGTCACGCGGCCTGGGCCAAGTTACCGCGACCATCAGCGATCAGGCAAGCGACCGCCATCCCGGCGGCTTTGTCATCAGTTCCATGCGAGACAGCCAGGAGCCAGTTAATCAAATCTGGGGACTCGGACGCTGGCTGAACGATGCGAGTTATGGCACAACGCCTGATGATGTGCTGAATCTGGCGCGCCCGGTTGAGCACCGCGAACGCGGTATCCGCAGGCAACGCGCCTTTAACGGCGAAGCTCTCAAAACCTTGCGCTCAGAGGCCATCGAGCAGTTTATCAAGAGCATGCAAGCATGGCCGACCGAGCCGACGGCCCTGAAGAACGCGCCTGCCAGGAGCCACTGATGCCTACATATGAGGAAGAAGGGGGAGAACTTATGGAGGAGATTCTAGCTACCGGCCCGGTTAGCGATATTGCCGCTCTCATCAAGGCATGCGACTTCCCGCAGGAAGCCTTTATCTTAACCGAAAACTTCCCGTCATACCGCGTCAACGATCAGCGGGGGAGGCAGAACTTGCTGCGCTTCGCCCGTCTCGAAGATGGTCTCGCCAAAGATGGTTTTGACGTGAACCATACCACTGCCGGACGCGTTTTCCATAAAAAGTTTGAGCTGCGCTGGGAGAAAAGGGATCATCAATATTGGGTTGTCTATCTGGGAACGCCGCGCAAGGTACCAGGACTAATCATAGACAATGCCCCTCTAGCGGGGCTAAAAGCGCAAGAAGGGTCAAAACGTTATTATTTGTTTGGTGAGGTGCTGGACCCTGAAGACCCGGACGAGCGTAAAGCCATGAACATCAAGGCTATGGGCATTGAAGAAAGAAAAGACTACTATACTTATGCTGAGGTACGCATCCCACGCCTGTTACGCTATCCTCCACCGTTAGACTCCAACGATGAGCACCGAAAGAGCTATGTTGCGCGAGAGAAAGCAAAACGGGTGCAACTGGTAATCTGCGAGTATATTGATAAAACAACGGGAAGCGTGCAGTTGTTTCGTTTTCAGAATCTGGAACCGGAACCGGAGGAAAAGCAATGAATCCTTATGACTTCGCCCGCATCGACTGGAACAAAGCGCCAGAGCGTCGCAAGCCCGCCTGGCACCATCGCCTGACCGGACAGAACGGCAAACAGCTTTACTCCGGCTTTATGCATATTGATATATACGCGGAAACTCCCCTCTTTATCGCCGATCCGCGCAACGTCTCGTTTGATCCGCGTAAAGCCGCGCAATCTATGCAAAACCAGCAGGAGGAATATATCATTCCTGGCAGTTCGCTCAAAGGAATGATCCGCTGCGTGGTGGAGACGCTCGGCAATGGCTGCCTCACGCTCTTCGATGGCGATTATGAAAGAGGGAGAATCAATTATCGCAGAGAGGTACCGAACGAATTTCAGCATTGCGACACCAATACCGATCTTTGCATCGCCTGCCGCATCTTTGGCATGCTCAAAAATCGCGAGAGCGGGATTTTCCTCGGCAAGGTCAACATCGGTGACGCGCGCTCATATCCCGATAAAATCATCAAATATGAGCCAATGTATACAGCTATTCTGGCAGAACCAAAGCCGCATCATGCCGCATTTTACCTCGATGAAACAGGGAGACATATTGCCGGTCGGAAATATTACTTTCATCGTTCGCAAAAGCTCGAACCATTAAAAGACACTGGACCGAAGAGTGGCAAAATGGGCAATCGCTATATCCAGCCGCTCGATTACGATACACAATTTCATGTTCGCCTGGACTTCACTAACCTGGAGGCTGACGAATTCGCGGTACTGATGCTGGCAATCGTGCTGGAGGAGGATATGCGGCATAAAATAGGCTATGGCAAACCGCTGGGGCTTGGCTCCATTGAGCTACGGCCAATCAGCCTAACCTTGATAGATTATGCTGCTCGTTATACGCAAGCAGGCACGGAACGTGGCAAAACTCTGCTGGAGGGTGACGAGATGTGGTACACCTTGAACGAGCATATTGCTGAATTTGGGCGCCAGAACCGGCTGCAAACGCTGGCAATGGATGACTTGCGGCGCATCTGGCGATGGCCCGCCGAATCCAACACACAATATTATTATCCCAGCAAACGCGACTGGTTTGACAATCCTGACAATCATGGCAAGCGTATCGCCCAAACTTTATAGAAAAAAAGAGGAAATAAGGCATATGACCACAATCCTAACAACGACTGGAATCTCGTTGTATAACAATACAAAAAGGATACATAACCAACCACCAACAGATGACCAGATGCGTCAGTATCTCCGCACCGATCCTAAAAACGCTTCTTCTGAAGCAAACTCGTTGTTACGAATGGCTGAGAAAGATGACCATTTCATTCTGCTCCATACCCAAACATCAACCGCCGTCAAATGCGTTGAACTTCTACGCAACTACTTTCAAGATGAAGGGTACAAAAATGTGCGACTGGTGCAGCTTGAATTCCAGGATGACCCAAAACATATTGAGACAACCGGATTACGTGGTCTTATTGAGACGCTTATAAACGAGATCAAACTAGCACAAAAGAAAGGTCAAGAGGTAGTAATTAATGCTACTGCTGGCTTCAAAGCACAAGTAGTCTATAGCACGATGATTGGCATGATCTACCAGATTCCAGTCAAATATATCTACGAAGATTTTAAAAGCGTTATAACGTTTAATCCTATAGCTGTTGATTGGGATACAAGCCTTTTTCTTGCCTATGATGCTTTCTTCAAGTGGCTTGATGCCGAGCCACGTACTCAGAAAGAGGTTGAGAAATATCTTAAAGACTACCCAGATCGTGAGCGTATAGAGGCTGTACTGACTCCAGTAGATACAAATGGCTGTGTTTTCTTATCTTATATGGGAGAGGCTCTTCGCCGCAAATTTGAATATGAAATAGAGGAGGCTGAGCTTGCAGAGTGGCCTCCGGCAGCAGAGGTTAAGAATATAAAAGACAAAATTGCAAAAAGCATACTCGACCAAAATCACCATCCTGCTAAAGGTAGCCTAGACGCATGCTATAAAATAGCTGCTATCGACTGTGTGAAAGGAATCATCGGCGGTTTCTATGAATCCACAACACGAGCTGCCATCAAATGCGTCAACTCAGATGGCAGTATTATTCTGCGCTGGGCAGACAATGAGAAGGCTGATCGCTTTACCATATTCACAACTGCAACTACGAAGCCGCAGACTCTCAAGGTGGCACAAAAAATAAAAGAGATTCTGGAGATAGAGTAATGCTCATTTTACACTTTACATATATCTAATTATCAGTTCACATGGACTAATAATTAGGAATTTTGCAATGAGGAAAAGTAGGACAAAGGATACGTTTCCAATGGAAATACTACAAAATTCCGCAACCCCAACCAGGCTCTACGCGCTGTTTTTGAAGTTGCGCCCGTTGCAGCAGGGGACGTTGATGCCCTTTTCGGGAGAGATGGTGCATGGAGCGTTTTTGCGCTGGCTGAGGGCCGCTGCACCGGATGTGGCGGACTGGCTGCACGATGGGCAGAAACGACGGCTCTTTACCTGCTCCAGCCTGCACTTCGCGGGACCCATGCAGACATCGCTGCGGGCAGAACGCGAGAATATCCACCTGCCACTCGATCCGCGCCGGACGTATACCGTGCGCCTGACACTATTGATGGGCGATCTCTTCCCCCTCTTTCATCAGGCGTTGATGCAGTTTAATAGCGCCGAGATCAAAGGGCATAAGCCGCCCTTTATGCAGTTTGGGAAACAGTTGTTTCTGCTCGAAGAGGTCGTGCTGGCGAACGATGAACCGACGGGTTGGACCGGCTTTACCTCGCTCACCAGTCTGATTGAGAAGGCTCAGCAGAAACCGATGGGCCACAATAGCATCTTCACCCTCGAATTCGCTTCTCTGACGACCTTCAATCGTGGGAGCAACAAGACCGGTCACGGCACCTATCCGGTGATGCTGCCACTGCCCGAGTTTGTGTTTCAAAATCTGATGCGGCGCTGGGAGGATGTCGCGCCCGCCGAACTCGCTCCCCTGATCCAGCAGGAGCGACTTGAGCAGTATTTGCAGGAAGATGGTATTATTATTATCGATTACGATCTTACCGCCCACCACGTTCACTTTACGACGCACTGGCAGCGTGGCTTTATCGGCAAATGCACTTATCAATTGCGCGGCCCCAATGAGCGGCCCACACCCGAAGCTCCCCTGACCGTCAAGCAACAAATCTACCTGCTGGCCCAACTCGCCTTCTATACCAGCGTGGGCTACAAAACCGCGATGGGACTGGGCCAGACTCGTCTCAAGGCAGAGCGGGCGGATAACTAACGATGGTCCATGAGCACCTTCAATACGCCTTGCTGCTTCGCGCGCTCAAACGCTGCTAAGCCATCGTTCAAGGAATAGCGGGTCGTAATAAGCGGACGCACATCGATAAGCTTCTGACTCAAGGCCCTCAGGGCGGGTGCAAAAGGACCGCAGCGCGAGCCCTGCACGCGGATCTCATCGATGACAATGGGTGCGAGATGGAGCTGGCTCTGCTGGGCGACCGTGCTTTTGAGGACGAGCGTCCCCCTCGCTCTAACCAGGCGCAGCGCCATCGCCAATCCCTGAGCCGAGCCGCTGCATTCGACAACCATATCGACACGGCGTCCGCGTTCTAAAGCGAAAAGCTCCTCGTCGGTCAGCAGATAGGTACGCACGCCTCGTTGCTCCGCCAACGCCAGCTTCTCCGCGTGCTTGCCGACCATCAAAACCTCGCAGCCGCTCAGCGTCAGCACCTGTGCCGCGAGCTGGCCCATCTTGCCATCGCCAAGAATGAGCGCGCATTCGGTGGGCTTGAGATGTACCTGCTCAAGGATCTCGAAGTTGGCAGCCAGCGGCTCGACGAAGACGGCTTCTTCGTCGCTCACATTGGCAGGCACCACATGTAAATTTTCGACCGGCAGCGTGAGATAGTCGGCGAATGCTCCGTCGCGATTGACAATACCGAGCGTTGTGCGAGCCGGACACTGCGTTGAGATCGAATGGCTGCAATACCAGCAATCAGGACGATGACAGGCAGCATTGATCTCGCCCACGACCCGTTGCCCCTTCAAATGTCCATAGCGTACTTGAGCTGCCGCGCCGTAAATCTCTTCTACAACGCCAACAAACTCATGCCCGGGCACTCCCCGAAAGCCCATATAGCCCTGGATAATCTCCAGATCCGTATTGCAAATGCCGGTCAGCATAACCCGGATCAGCGCCTCTCCCTCGACAGGCGCAGGCATGGGATAGTCACGCTTCAACGCCAGACCAGCTTCTCCATAGATCAGTGCGCGCATAACATCTCTTCCTACTCAGGTTTGTCCTTCTATATCTCTTAGATATCTCCGAACCAATTTAGTCGGCTGCATGAGTAGGCTATCTAGGATATAGCTTTTTCGTTTACCATCCTCAAGAGATAACATTTCTTGAAATCCAAGAGCTTCTGCAATAGCTTGTCCATCAGGGGTCATACCGATGCTATACCAATTTTTGATATCATATTGAGAGGTAAGAGTAACCGCCCATTTGATAGCATTGGTGAGGAGGAATCGCCCTCGTAGGCTATCTATATGTTTGTCTTCTTCTTTTTCTGTTTGAACAATGGCAATGCCTGCTATGTAAACAGAAATCTGTGGATCTGTCCACTGTCGAATAGCTTGATCGGGGATATCTTGCTCCCGCATATCATCTCGCAAAAGGGCGAGGATAATCTGCTCATCAAGTGGCAAGTATGTAACCATACCAACGAAAAGTTTTTCCTGCTTTACACTCATTGAGATATCGGGATTGACATCTCGCCATTCAAGGGCGCGTTCAAAGCTAATCACATCATTAGAGCCATATAGCTGACGAGCATTATTTACGGCAGTCCAGATATCAGAGATAGTAGATGGCTCAAAGGTAAGGCGAAGTGTTTGCTTCTGTGATCGCTTTTTATGTTTTCGTTTCATAAGTATATCAATACCCTCTTTTGGAAAACGCATGCCTATACGTTTCCCAGTGGGTAATTCAAAAGGTATTTTCCCGGCATCAACATCATCGTAGAATTTTGACTTCTTCATGCCAAGAATGTTCATAGCTTCCTGGAGGGTGTAGTAGTCCCGTTCGTTTTGTTTATCCATCTCATATTCCTGTGGAAAAATAGTGAGTTCGGAAAACATTATATCAGAACAACTATTAAAAATCATCTGTGATAGGGAATTTGCGGAAAATGGAAATCACGCATATATGGAAACTTGACATTTCTCGGAAACTAATTTAAAATTGGAGTGATACGGTAAGTGTGACATTATGGATTCTCTGCTATGTATCACGACAGGCTCTAGTGAACTTGTACATGAATCTCAATCTTTGTATTAATCAGACTTCATGCGCCAAGAGAAGCAGAATCATTGAGAAAGGAGGTGATACCGAACTGACCCCCTGTTTGCCCAGGAGGTCAGCGAGCGAGAACCAACAAACCCTTGATCAGCAGTTCAGAGGCCCTCTGTTGCTCATTCTAGCAGATGGGGGTCGCAAGTCAAGTGCCGAAAGGAAGCGTGCTGTCTATGAACGAGCAGCAAGAAGAATACTACGTGATTCCAGTCATCCCCGCCGATGGCCTGATCCACAACGAGAACGGCTTTTGTGGTGATATAGCGCATGAGTGCCACGAACATGCAGCAAGCATTGAGAAACTCAACCAGGCCATTCTCGATGGGCTCGCGACCCCTGATGATGCCAGCCGCATCTTTCGTGGGCAGACGGTGTAAAGGGAGAGGCATGAGATCATGGCAACACCATACGATGCTCCTCCAGCAAATCACCCGCGCTGGACACACCCCGCCGTGACGTCCCCTGATGTCCTCGCGGATGAGGAGCTCTATGACGAGCGGCTCTATGCGCCCCGCGCTCCGAGCAGCGTCCGGCGCTATCAACCTGCTCAGGCGGTCACGCCGTCCCCTGTCCCTATCCGCACCCACATTCAGGTGACCCGTCACGGCATCCCCCGACGGGCCACGGCTTAGCGTCCGGCGATGCAGCAACCACCGTCTCTCGCTCGCCTGTCGCGTCGGCGGACGTCCGCCCTCCGTTTGCACTGGCTGACCTGGGTGGGGGTGGGCATGGCGGTGATGCTGCTGGGCTGGGTGCTCATCACCCTGCTGGCAGCGTGGTGGCATGGGGAGCAGGATGACCTGCATTATGGTCGCCCCCGCACCTTTCAGATCGATGTCGTGGTCGGTCACCATGATTCGCCGGCGCATCCAAGCCATTTTATCGCGCAGCATCTAGGCACGCACTATTACGTGATTGAGCTTGCCGGGGGAGATCCTTCAAACATACGGGTCATTGTGCCTATGACCGACATCGGCCCAGGGGAAGACCTGACCCCCATTACGTTGCAGTTTCAGGATGTCAACCACGATGGACGCCCTGATATGCTTGTTCAGGTGGGCGCCACCCGCATGATCTTCATCAATGCGCATGGCACTTTCCGGCCTGCACAGCCCGGGGAAGTAGCAGGCATGTAAGGAGGAAATGAATGAACGTGACCGGAACGCTGATGATCATCCTGTGTGCGTCCCGATATGTCAAGCACATTGCCGATGAGTTGACGGATTGGTTTGAAGCGGAAGGGGGAGCCGAGATCCTGCTCTATGGCACCACGATGAAGGCGCAGCAAGGCTTTCTTCTGGTGAACTGGACCGCGCCCATTCCCGACCGCTTTCTCAAAAAGCTTCAGACCGATAGCGATATCGCTGATGTTGTGGTGTGTTATCCGCCTGCTGCCCAGCAGCAGGGAGCCATACCCCGGTAACCACCGAGGGGAGCGCGGGTATCGGTCCGCGCTTCTCTGCTTTCCCAGACAAGGAGCAACGCCATGAGCCGTCTTCAGGAGGATGCCGAGCACATTTTAGCGCAATTGAGTCGTCTCGACGCGACCCATAGCACCCAGGAACAGGAGCCGCACGGCCCGATCCGTCTGATTGACATTCACATTTATGAGCCAGAGCCGGAGGGTGCATCCCCCACAGACGCGCTAAGCGTTGAGGGCACACTCGTGGAGGAGGAGCGCGTCCGGCAAACGCCAGGAGAGGAGCAGCAAGAAAACGTCCCGAACCCGATCAGGACGTCGCCTGTTCGCCGCAAACGGACAGCCCTTCCGCTCGTGCTGGTGCTTCTTTGTCTGCTTGTAGGAAGCAGCCTGCTCATGCTGGTGGTGCTGCCCCTGCTCACGCCTTCGGCAACCGTGACCATTGTGCCGCGTTCCACGGTGGTGAGCGTCACTCGCACCTTCGTAGTCGCAACCGATCAGGGACAGCCTCTTCCGGCAGGACAGCTTCCCGGAAGAGAGCTTGCCAGCCTCAGCATGAGCCAGGCGCTCACCATTCCCACCACCGGCATAGTGCATCAGGCGGCCCAGGTGGCACACGGCCTGATCACCTTCTACAACGCCGCGCCTGTCGTCCAGGTGGTGAGTGCCGGCACTCTCATTGTGGGGAGCGGCGGCGTGCAGATCGTCACCGATGCGGATGCGGTCATTCCCGCCGTGGCCTATCCCACGCTCGGACAAGCGACCGTCTCGGCCCATGCCACACAGCCCGGACCGGCAGGCAATATCGCCGCGGGCGTGATCTATGGCCCCTGTTGCCGGCTCAATGTCTCAGCCGTCAATGGTGCCTTTCACGGGGGCCAGCTTGCGCGGATCTATCCGGTTGCCACGCAGCACGATATCGATCAGGCGGCAGCACGGTTGATCACCGACCTGGACCAGAGCATCCAGGCGGCGCTTGCAACCCAGGTGCAAAGCGATGAAACGCTGCTCATCCCGCAGCAATGCACGCAGACGGTTGCCTCTGATCATCCGGCAGGAACCGAAGCCAGCCAGGTGCGGGTTACGGTGAGCGAACAGTGCCACGGGATCGCCGTACCCACATCCCCCTATGAGCAGGCGCTCATGCAGGCAGTGCAGCAGGAAGCCGCTGCCCAGCTTGGAGCAGGATACAGCGTGCAGGGAGCAGTGCAGGCCAGCGTGATACAGGTCCGCACTAACGCATCTAGTGTTATAGAAGTGCAGGTGCAGGCCCGAGGGATGCTCGTTGCTCAGGTGAGCCAAGAACAGCAACAGCACTTGAAAGCTATGATTGCAGGCAAAAGCAAGGCGCAGGCGATTGCGCTCCTGCTTGGCACTCCTGGTATCAATACCGTTTCCGTCACGCTGAGCAACAATGGGACGGCACTGCCCACCGACGTGAGCCAGATCCATCTGGCGTTTCTCATCATGCAGGAGTAAAAGCATGCACAGCTTTGAGATGTCGCAGACAACCAGTCGCCATATGCTCCCTGCATTGGAAGCATCACCAGCAACGATCCTGCAAGAGATTACGCTGGGCGTGCATCACCTCTCTCTCCTGAGCGATCAGAGCATCATCGTACGCTGTGAGCAGGATGAGACCGAGGAGGCCGCTCAGGAGTTTCACCTGGACGCGCGAGAGACCTATCGGCTGATGCAGTGCCTGCGCGAAGTGTTCCAGCCGGCTCCCACCTGTTCATAAAGGAGAGACACCCGATGAAAAAACGACAGCGCCGAGCGAGACCGGGCGAACCACAGCATATCACCAAAGCGGTCACGCATATCCGCTTAGTGGAGGTCAACCCTGGCAAACTAGCCGTCCTGGATGCGCTGGCATCGGTCTACCTCGCGCTCTGTCAGCAATATGTGACCCTCTTCTGTACTGATGAGCCTCCTAAATAAACTGCGTGACCCGCTCTATCAGACGCCGCTCTCCGAACGCTGGCACCGCGTTGCCATCATGCAAGCAGCAGGCATTGCACGCTCCTGGCGCACCAATCGGGCCACCGCCTATCAGCAATACCAGGCCGATCTGGAACAGTACCAACGCAAACGGACTGCTGGGACGCTTCCTGCAAAAGCCAAAGAGCCACAGTGGCAGGAATGGAACATCCCCACCTTGCGTGAACCCTGTATTCAAGCCAACGTCAATGTGGTCAGACTAGAGCCGTCCCACGATTCGACCTATGCGTACTGGCTGACCATTAGCACGCTTGAGAAAAGACAACCAATTCAGGTTCCCGTCAAACTGGCCCCTGTTTTTGGCAGCGCTAGACCGACCCACTCCCTCGAAAATGACCAGTGCAAGAAGTTGACCATTTACGGAAAACGGTCAGTTTTGGCATTGTCAAAACTGACCGGGATGAAGAGATTGTAATGAAAA
>Ga0209062_1000596_pt1 | contig 99903 bp, 92 predicted proteins | sample Coa_R2_2_FD_187158 | JGI IMG/M metagenome (GOLD analysis project Ga0209062, IMG submission 187158) | Surface soil microbial communities from Centralia Pennsylvania, which are recovering from an underground coalmine fire - Coalmine... | ecosystem: Environmental > Terrestrial > Soil > Unclassified...
GCCTCAAGATTGCTGTGGGCATGTGGACAACGCTGAAGAAGCGTTGCCCACATGCCCACAGCGCAACAACAACACCAAACAGCATTCAAAATCACCTAAAATCACCCACACGAATCCCCGATGAGGCCATCATTAGAAGGCTGGCGACCCTCCGACACCCAAGGGAAGCGGTGCGGATCGATGATGGTCAAGACGGTGTCACGAATACGCTTGGCGCTGCCCGCATCGGTGCGTAGCCGCGAGGGGGTGAGCGTGGCGTCAGCCATGGTTTCGAGATCGTCTTCCGAAATCGGCGGTGCCGTAAGGTAACGAAACGCCTTTTGGGCATCGCGTCCGTCTATTAGGTCCGCGATGAGCTCCGCATTGACAGGCTCGGCGCCAATGTCCGGTAACCTGTCGATGAGTTCAGCGAAGATGTCGGCGAAGGTTGTGAAGAACTGATTGTAGAGGTCGAGCGGTTCTTGGAGGCGCTCAAAGCGAAAGGTGCTCTTGGCTATGGCCGCGTCCGATTCCAACTCTGCTTCCGTCCAACGCCTGGGGAGCCGCTTCGCTTTCGGCGAGATAGCCATGGATGTCTTCTATCCGCGGTAGGAGGATCCGCTCAAGCTCCTTCGGCTCGAATTTGACCAGCCCGCCCGCATACGTCCGCCCTCCTGTGGTGCTAATGTGACGCCGCAGGTAGGCTAAAATGGCAGCTAATACGCCTTCGTTTAGGGGCTCACGCGGGTAAAGACCATGAGCGATATTGATGTGGCGGGCCTTGACCGCGTTCCGCACGAACGCCGGGGCTCGGCGCGCCATGTAGGTGCATAGGATCGGCGCCGGCGCTCGTAAGCCGACCGACCACCATGCGCGGCGATGCTGTGCGATGTAGCTTTCATGGGCACCGTGACGTCGTGCCCAGGCGAGGAAGCGTTGCACAGCCTTGCGCTCGTCGGCGTCGAGAATATCCAGGTCTTCCGGCAAGTCTATTACGCGATGCAAGCCTTTGGTCGAGCTCAGCTCGGCGCCAGCGGCAAACAACTCGCGGGCGCTTGTGACGGAAAACGGCTTATAGCGTTTCGGCAAGTCGTGCGCCGCCTCGTTATCGATCCAGATGTCATTGCCGCCGGTGACTTGGCCTCTGTGAACGCGAAGTAGCTCGCCAAGCTCGATGAACCCGGCTGGTGCTTGCTTCCGTTCACATACAAACATGGACCACTTGGGCGCGCTGGCGATGTCGCGCCAAGCGACTGCGCGACCGCGGCCCAGTGGCGCCAAGTCGCCGAGCGAGGCGACCGAGCGCATAGTGATCTCAGTTGGCCGGCTGCCGACGCGGAAGCAGGTGATCGCGCCGGTGGTTAGTGCATCGGCAAACGGCTGGGCCTTGGGGTCGATGATATGCACGGCGGTGCCACCCAAGCCATCCGCGAGCATCCGGCGGAGCGCGCTGCCGTAGTTGACGTCGAGCCATTCCGCAGCAGTGATGAAAGCACCATAGTCGCCCGTTTGAGCAAGCTCGCGGGTCTTGAAGAAGAAATGGATGTGCAGGCCCGCGAGCTTGCTTGCGCTGAGGCCAAAGCGATTGGCTGTTGCAGCAAACCAAGTTTTCCCTTCCTGACCGATATCATGATGCCGAATGTAGGGGGGATTGCCGATGAACAATGTCGGGCCGGCAATCGTCGGCAGTGTGAGCTTTCGATAATCAGTCACGTGCACGGTGAGGCGGTCGGTAAACCCGCGTGTAGCGGCGTTGGCACGCAGCATCAGCGTAGCGAGCGGGTCCACATCGATCGCAATGAGTTCGGCGTTGGGAAATTTGTGAGCGGCAGCGATCAAAAACCGTCCGGAGCCCGCCCCTGGATCGACCACTCGAGCCGGCGTTGAGATTTCAGCGTGAGCCCATTCCACCATGGCATCAACAATGGGCGTGGGCGTGTATGTTGCACCGTATTGGCGTCGCTGCGTAGCGCTCCGGAGCGAGCAAAACTCGGTCCCGAGCAAATCTTGGCCAGCGAGGATCTGCGCCCGCGTGTGGGCTAAGACGTGCGGATCAACCGGGCGGGCGTGAGCAACGAGCTTGCTTTCGGAGATGGACAGTCCGGCGGAATCACCAATTAAAGCCGCGGCCAGGGAGACGAGGCGACGTTCGCCAGCGTTCATGACTTCTGGCTCCGGCCGTATTTCTCGTAGAGCTCCCACATTTCCTCGAATAGCTGTTTGAGAGAAATTTGTCTTCGCCCGGCTTCGGCCTTCACCTTGCTCGCGAGCGCGGGAGATAAACTGATCCCGATAATCTTGCGCGCGGTCGATCTTGAGGGGTTTGGCGCTTTCATAGCCCAATGTTGTTGTCGACTCGTCGACTTCAGTCAAGGGGCGCAGGTGAGAAACGATCGAATTCCACCGCTTGCGTTCTCCCTCACGAACGGGCTCGGACCGCAGGCGCTCGTATAGCCAATCTCTTCCGGGACTCATCGTGCCCACTATCTCGAACATAACATGAACATATCTCAGCCAGTGCCCCTTGTCGAGCTTGGCTTGTGATGCCAACACGGTCCACCCTTCGACACTGCGGGTGTACCGGCCATGAAGGCTTTCATCTCGCTTAAGGCCATCGACGCCGCCTTGGGTCGGCTGCTCGACCTATTGTCCGATCCCAAGCGCCGCGGCCGCGCCGTCGTCGCAGTGCTCGCGGCCTATTGCGTAGTCTGGACCGCGTACGCGGTCATCGCCAAGGCAAGCCAGGATTTCCATTTCGACATGGGCGAGATGGTCGCCTGGTCGCGCGAGGTTACGTTCGGGACCCCCAAGCATCCGCCGCTGCCGGCGTGGCTCGTCGGGGCCTGGTTTTCGATTTTTCCGCTGGCGACGTGGGCCTATGACCTGCTCGCCGTCGCCAACGCGACCGTCGCGCTGTGGATCGCCTTTGTCGTCTCGACACGCTATCTCGACGGCGTGAAGAGTGCGGTCGGGCTTGCCTTTCTGACCCTCGTTCCGTTCTTCAATTTTCACGCGCTCAAGTTCAACGCCAACTCCGCCATGCTGCCGTGGTGGGCGCTGACCACGTGCTTTTTTCTGCGGTCATTCGAGAGTCGCTCCCCCGCCTTCGCCGCGCTTGCCGGCGTCGCGGCCGCGGGCGCCATGCTGACGAAATACTGGTCTGTGGTCTTGCTTGCTGCGTTGGCGATCGGGGCGGCAGGCGATCCTCGCCGCAAGCTCTACTTTGGTTCTGCTGCGCCCTTTATCACGGTCGCAGCAGGGCTGGCCGCTCTGTCGCCCCACGTCGCGTGGCTTTACCTCCACGGCTTCCGGACATTCGGATACGCGCTTGAATCGCACCCAGGGACTGTCCTCGAGGCGTTCGTTTCGGGCCTCGGCTATGTGGCCGGCGCACTTGGTTATGCGGTCGTCCCAATCCTGCTGACCGCCATCGCGTCCAGACCCGGAGCTGCCGATGTGGCCGATATGCTGTGGCCAAGCGATCCTTCTCGCAGACTCGCTGTCATCGTCTTCTTTCTGCCACTGGTGTTGCCGGCGCTCATGGCGGTGGCCACCGCGGAGAAAGTCGTGTCGCTTTGGGCTATGGCGGGCATGACGCTGCTGCCCGTCGTGCTGCTCTCATCCCCCCGGATCGTGATTCCCCGTATCGCAGCGGTGCGGATTCTGGCGATTGCGGCGTCGCTTCCTGTGCTTGCCCTCGTGGCCGCGCCGATCGTGGCGGTAGTGACACATTTCAACGGCATCCCGAACTACGGCACTCAATACAGCCTTGTCGCCGAAGCCGCCCGCAAGGTCTGGCGCGAGACCACCGAGGCGCCGCTGCGACTGGTTGGCAGCTATGAGAATGTGCTCAACGGCTCGGTCTTCTACTTCCCGGATCGTCCATCCACTCTCGAAATCACGAACCCTGCGCTGACGCCGTGGACCGATGAGGAGCGGATCGCCCGGCAAGGCATCCTGCTCTATTGCCCGGTGGCGGAAAATCGCTGCATGGATGCGTTGAACAAGCGCGCCGCTGCCGCGCCGCAGAAGAGGCGCGTCGAGGTGGACATCTCTCGCACCTTTGTGGGCATTCCCGGACCGGTTACCCGCTACGCCATCGTGGCTATACCGCCGGGCTAGGGCCTCAATACCGGTAGTGATCGGATTTGTAGGGCCCTTCCACGGGCACGCCGATATAGGTCGACTGTTTCTGGCTGAGGCGGGTGAGCTTGGCCCCGATCTTGTCGAGATGCAGCCGGGCGACCTTTTCGTCGAGTTGTTTGGGCAGCGTGTAGACCTTCTTTTCGTATTTACCCGGATTGGTCCATAGCTCGATCTGGGCAAGCGTCTGGTTGGTGAACGAGGCCGACATGACGAAGCTCGGATGTCCCATCGCATTGCCGAGATTAACCAGGCGCCCTTCCGACAACAGGATGATCCGCTTGCCGTCCGGAAACTCGATCTCGTCGACTTGCGGCTTGACATTGTGCCAGCGGAAATTCCTCAGCGCCGCGACTTGGATTTCGCTGTCGAAGTGGCCGATGTTGCAAACGATGGCGCGGTCCTTCATCCGGCGCATGTGGTCGATCGTGATGACGTCCACGTTGCCCGTGGCGGTCACGAAGATGTCCGCACGCGGCGCGGCCTCTTCCATGGTGGTGACCTCATAGCCTTCCATGGCGGCCTGCAGGGCGCAGATCGGGTCGATCTCGGCGACCATCACCCGGCAACCGGCCTGACGCAGCGAGGCTGCCGAGCCTTTGCCAACATCCCCGAACCCCGCCACCATGGCGACCTTGCCGGCCATCATCACATCGGTGCCGCGGCGAATGCCGTCGACCAGCGATTCGCGACAGCCGTAGAGATTGTCGAACTTCGACTTGGTCACGCTGTCATTGACGTTGATGGCGGGCCACAGCAGCGTCCCCCGCTTCTGCATCTCGTAAAGCCGATGCACGCCGGTGGTGGTCTCCTCCGAGACGCCCCGGATCGCGTCGGCGTTTTTGCGGTACCAGCCCGGATGCTCGGCGAGCCGCTTCTTGATGGCGGCGAAGAGAACTTCCTCTTCCTCGTTCGCAGGCTTGCTGATCGCCCCGATGCCGCCCTGCTCGGCCTGCAACCCGAGGTGGATCAGGAGCGTGGCATCGCCGCCATCGTCGAGAATCATGTTCGGGGTGCCGCCATCCGACCATTCGAAGATGCGGTGGGTGTACTCCCAGTAGTCCGCAAGGCTCTCGCCCTTGACGGCAAAGACCGGGATGCCGCGCGCCGCGATGGCTGCCGCCGCGTGATCCTGCGTCGAATAGATGTTGCAAGAAGCCCAGCGCACCTCGGCGCCCAGCGCCGCCAGAGTCTCGATCAGCACGGCGGTCTGGATCGTCATGTGCAGGGATCCGGCGATGCGGGCGCCGCAGAGCGGCTGTTGCGGGCCGAATTCGGCTCGGGTTGCCATCAGCCCCGGCATTTCGGTCTCCGCAATCGCAATCTCCTTGCGGCCCCATTCGGCAAGACCGATGTCCTTTACGACGTAGTCATGCGAGGCCGGCTTGGCTTTCGCAACATTCGGGGAAATGGTCATGAGCATCCTTTGGATTGCGGCGGCTGAGATGGGATGCCTATAGCAAGGCGGGCGACCCGCCGCAATGACATATAAGGATTTCTTTATATCTTGCCGCCATCGCGGGGCGCCCCGCTTAAATTTTGACCGCGGTTTCGTGTCGGGGCCGGCCAAGCAGGCGTTGACGCATCAGTTATAGGATACGCCTGCGCTGTTGTCCGGCTGCGCCGGGGTCAATCCTCCTCGCCGAAGCGGCCGCTGACCAGAAGTTCGAGCGCGGCCAGCGCCTCGGCCCTCTCCCTGCCGGAAGCCGCTACCGTGATTTCGGTCCCAGGACCGGCCGCGAGCATCATGAGGCCCATGATCGACGTTCCGCCCACGGTCTCGCCGCCCCGGCTGACGCGTACATCGACGTCGAACTTTTCCACAGTCTGCACGAATTTAGCAGACGCCCGGGCGTGCAGCCCCTTCTGATTGACGATTTTAAGCACCCGGACGAGCGCACCCGAGGGCGCCTGTGGGCGATCGCCGTCGCCTCGATTTTCGGCGGCAAGGCGCATCTCTGTCATTTACCCGCCAGGACCCGGCTCGCGATGGTAATGTACTTGCGTCCGGATTCTTGCGCCGCCGCGACCGCCTCAGCCAACGGGCATTCGCCACGGACCTTCACCAGCTTAATGAGCATAGGCAGGTTAATACCCGCCAATACCTCTACCTTTGGTCGACTCATGACGGAGATGGCAAGGTTCGACGGAGTGCCGCCGAACATGTCAGTTAAAATCACCACACCATCGCCGGTGTCGACCTTCTTCACCGCCTCAATGATATCGCGGCGGCGCTGCTCGACATTGTCGTCAGGTCCGATCGTGATCGGCTCAATCTGACTCTGGGGGCCAACAACATGTTCCAGGGCGGAACGAAACTCGGTGGCAAGCTGCCCGTGCGTAACGAGAACAAGACCTATCATAGAATCACCCGGCGCGCGCTTGTGGTGCGCCGCTCGAAGTCCTTCCAATCATGACCATCCCAGGGCCGAGCGCAAGGGCTTTTCGGAAGGCTGTCACAAGCCCACATCTGTTGATCTCGGAGTGTCGCCAAACTGCCGCAGAGGGGAGGTGACGGCGGCAAGCACCATGGGAAGAGGATCGCAGCCCGGCGCGACTGCCAGCCGCCGTATCCTGACGCCTGCAACAACAGCGTGTGCTGCGGCGTCGTCTGGCAGCCGCATCGGCGCCGCAGCATCGAGGTCCACCACCCAGGAAACGATCGCCATGGGCTCGTACGGCAATTGCGCAATTCCGAGGCCGCGCACCTCCAGCAGGCCCGCGAGGACGGCTGGCGGCCGCGCAATCAGCCGATCATGGGCGGCTTCGACATGAACGCGGTCGTCCGCCACCAGGCGCGCAAAGTTGAGCTGCCCGCGCGATGCCGCCTGGAGCAGGTTGAGCGCCAGTCGCGATTTGCCCGAGCCGGCGGGACCTCGGATCAGCACTGCCCGCGCCCCCGTCAGGACCGCCGAGGCGTGAATGGTCGGCGGGGCGTTCACCAACGCCTACATTGCCGGCAGACGAACGACAAAGCGCGCACCGAGAATCCGTTCCTGGCCGCTCTCGTCGCTGGAGTCGTGGCCCGGGTCACGCGGCGCTACGCGGTTCTGCGCCGACAACCGGCCATCATGGGCTTCGACAATCTGCTTGGAGATCGACAGGCCAAGACCCGAGTTGTGGCCGAAATTCTGATGCGGGCGGTCGGTATAAAACCGCTCGAAGATCTTCTCGATTGCATCTGGTCGGATGCCGGGGCCGTCATCATCGACCATAATTAGAATTTCACGACCAGAGCGTCGACAGGTGACCCGCACGGTGCCGCCCGGCGGGGAGAACGAGCAGGCGTTGTCAATCAGATTATTCATGACCTGGCTTAGCCGGGAATCACGACCCTGCACTCTGAAAACGCGCGGCGACCCCTCGAAAGCCAAAGTCACAGTTACGCCGCATTCGCGCTTGACCTCATTCGCCATGGCGACAACCGCGACCAGCAGCTGATGCAGGTCGACGGGCGCCGCCTCTTGCCGTTGCAGCTCTGCGTCCAGCCGGCTTGCATCCGAGATATCGGAAATCAGCCGGTCGAGCCGCTGCACGTCGTGCTTGAGGACGGCGAGCAGCCGGGATCGGCTCGCGTCGGTTTTGGCGAGCGGCAAAGTCTCAACCGCAGAACGCAGTGATGTGAGGGGGTTTTTCAATTCGTGAGCCACGTCGGCCGCAAAGCTTTCGATCGCTTCGATCCTGCTGTAGAGCGCGCGTGTCATTTCGCGCAGATTGCCCGAGAGATGACCGATCTCATCCCGTCTCTGGGTGAAATCGGGAATCTCTACACGGCCCTTTACGCGGCGGCGAACCCGGTCGGCGCTGTCTGCAAGCCGTCGCACCGGCCCCGCTATCGTGCTGGCGAGCAGCATTGAGAGCACCGACATGATCCCAGCCGCAACAAGGAACACCTTGAGAATGGCAAGCCGCTGCGCCTCTACGGATCGATCGAGGTCGCCGCCCTGGGTCTGCAGCAATAATGCACCGCGGACCGTGCGCAGACGCTGGATCGGCACGGCGACCAGGACGATGACCTCGCCGCGATCGTTAATGCGCACGACGCTCGCTTTCTCGCCGTCCAATGCCTGGGCGACTTCGGGATAGCTTCTGCCGTTCTCAGGCCCGATCTCGTGATAGGGCGGCAAGTCTCCGCGACTGAGCCATTTGCGGATCGCGATAAAGGTGCGCTCGACGATTCCCGGCGGTTCGGCCGCTGGCGGCGGCAAGTCAAAGCGCAACACATCACCGCGGCCATAGAGGTTGCGGCTGTCGAGGATCAACGTGCCGTCGCGGTCGTAGATTCGCGCACGCGTATTGGTCGGCGCGATCAAACGCCGCAGCAGCGGCGCCACCCGCTCAGGGTTGACCGGAAACTCGAAGCCGAAGAGCGTGTTATCGGAAGGACTGTAGCTTTCGCCCGCCTTCAGTTCCAAAAGTCGCTCGGGATCGATGTTGATGGCGTCGGACTCGGTTCCCTGGCTGGCGATCGCAATGGCGATGGTTTCGCCCTGGACGAGGAGCATCTGCACCCGCGCATCGATCAATCCGGCGCGGAACTGGGTAAGATACAGAATGCCGAGCACGAAGGCGAGCAACCCGGCGATGTTGAGAAAAACGATGCGACGCGTGAGGCTTGAAAAGCTCTGGCTGACGAAGAACTGCCACGTGTGACGGAGCCAGCCAACCAGACCCTCGGTCCTCAAGACTCGCCAGGCGCGCACGAAAAACCCGATGATGCGGAGGCGCGAACGGGCGAAAGCTGTGCGGATGCGGAGAAGACGCCGAAAGGCCGAAGCGCCCACGCCGCTGTACCAGTGCGCATATTGCGCGCCCGGATCGGCCGATCCGACATGCGTATCGTTGACGTCTAAGGTCTTATCAAGCACGTTAAGGGCTTCTCATAAGCTCCATCCAGGCTCAGGCGGCGCCGATCGCCGCTAGTCGCGATCGCAGCCACTTACCACGGCCGTCGGTTTACGATCGGCGGTCGTGGGGAGGATTTGAAAAGCAGCTATTCCTCAGAACCAGCAGCCCACCTCATCAAGCGCTTCGATCATATCGAGGGCTTTCAACATTCCTTGAACCGGTAGCCCACTCCATAGAGTGTTTCGATCATATCGAAGGATTCCTCGGCCTGCTTGAACTTTTTTCGCAGCCGCTTGATGTGGCTGTCGATCGTGCGATCGTCGACGTAGACCTGGTCGTCGTAGGCTGCGTCCATCAGGGCGTTACGGCTCTTAACCACGCCCGGCCGCGTCGCGAGCGCCTGCAGGATCAGGAATTCCGTGACGGTCAACGTCACGGGTTCATTCTTCCACGTGCACGTGTGGCGTTCCGGATCCATGCGGAGCGCTCCGCGCTCCAGCACCTTGGCGGTGTCGGTCTCCTTGGGGACGGTGCCGTCCTTGCCGCCGGAGCGGCGCAGCACGGCTTTGACGCGCTCCACCAGAAGCCGTTGCGAAAATGGTTTGCGAATGAAATCGTCCGCCCCCATCTTGAGGCCGAACAACTCATCGATTTCCTCGTCCTTGGACGTGAGGAAGATGACCGGCATGTCAGATTTCTGCCGCAGGCGACGCAGCGTTTCCATGCCGTCCATGCGCGGCATCTTGATGTCCAGGATAGCGAGGTCCGGCGGACTTGACTTGAAGCCCTCGAGCGCGGAAGCGCCGTCCGTGTAGGTCATGATCCGGTATCCCTCCGCCTCCAACGCAATGGAGACCGAAGTCAGGATGTTGCGGTCATCGTCTACAAGCGCGATAGTTGCCATGGGATGCCTTCTAGCATGAATGGACGAGACCCAAGCAAGAATTGCGTTACCAACCCGCTCAGGGGGGCGAAAATGTGGCGATAAACCACAGGGTTGGGCCTTGTGCCACCGTTCGAGACATGGGTGAAATCATGGCAGAGGCAGAAAGTGCAGCGGTTTTGCCTGGAGCAATGCCCGACCGGCTGCCCGAAACGGCCCGCCCGCCTGATGACTTTAATCCTGTGGCACTCGCAAAAGAACTGCTGCGCGTAACGCGAGCCGGCGCCCTCGCCACGATCGACCGAAATACCGGACATCCCTTCTCCTCGCTCGTCAATGTTGCAACGGACGTAGATGGCTCGCCTCTGATCCTGGTATCGCGGCTTTCCACCCACACGGCGAACATCGAGGTCGATCCCCGCGCTTCCGTCTTGCTCGCGTCCACTGGAAAGGGTGATCCGCTCGCCCATCCGCGGCTCACAGTGCTCGGCGCTTTCGCCAACATCACGCCAGATGCGCCGGATGCGGCGCGGATACGGCGCCGCTTTCTCTCCCGCCATCCGAAGTCCAGGCTCTATGCCGGCTTCGGAGATTTCACATTCTGGCGACTGCAAGTCGTGTCGGGGCATCTCAATGGCGGCTTCGCCCGCGCAGCCGATCTCAAGGCCGCCGATATTATGACCGATCTTGAAGACGCCGCTGAAATCATCGACATCGAAGAAAGCGCGGTCCAGCACATGAATGCCGACCATCCGGACGCGGTGCGTTTGTACGCAACGAAGCTGCTCGGCGAGCCGGATGGGCCATGGGAAGTCACAGGGATCGATCCGGACGGGCTTGATCTCGCCCTCGGCGATCGCATGGCGCGAATACCGTTCGCCGAGCGCGTGACCAACGGTCATGCCTTGCGCAAGACGTTGGCCGAATGGGCGGCCTGCGCCCGGGCGCGGTGACGAAGCAGGTTTTCCCGGATCTCATCCTACCAATGTTTTTGCCGCCATTCGCGGTGAAGGTTTTTTGCGGGGCCCTGCATCCGATCGGGTTCCCCCGACGGGACCGGATGTGGTTCGAAGGTTTCCGCCAGATGTCCGTGCGATTGCGGCTCGCGCAAACGTTTCATTGGGCCTGTCATGCAGCTATCCGGGCGTAGCTGCGTCACCGAAAAGGCACAATCCCGCATAATTCGGTCGCCTGCGTCGAAATGCCCCACAGCGCTTCCTGACGCCATGGGCGTTCCCGGTGCGCATGCTCAAGCCCGTAGACGCTGCCCGAAAATTTTACCGGCAGCCGGATTTCTGGCCGGCGTTTCGATCATAAGCCTTCCCGGCGACTGATCTTGGCAGGGTTGTCAAGGGCCGCTATAGGTGCGCCACTCCGAAATTCTCCGAAATTCGGTGTGTGCAATTGCGTCTGCCAATCATCGCCGGGTGGGGCTTGCGCGGCATGGGCGGTTGATGACCGATACTCTTATGCGGAGGGCTGCCGTGAAGGAAACGGGTTTACGGAACAGCGTCTTTGGCGCCGACCAATTTGGATTTTCCGACCTTGCTGCAATCCACTGGAATTTGACCGAGGCCCCGCTTTACGAACATGCGCTGGCAAACCGCGAAGCCCATGTGGTCCAGGGCGGCGCGCTGTGCGCCGAAACCGGCATCCACACAGGCCGCAGCCCGAAGGACAAGTTTATCGTTTGCGACGAGCACACTGAGAAGACCATCTGGTGGGAGAAGAACGGCAGGCTGACCCCGGCCCAGTTCGAACTGCTGCACAGGGATTTTCTTGAGCATGCGAAAGGCAAACAGCTTTATGTTCAAGACCTCTACGGCGGCGCCGACCCCAAATACCGCATCAAGGCCCGCGTGTTCACCGAGCTCGCCTGGCATTCGCTCTTCATCCGGACGTTGCTGATCCGGCCCGAGCGGTCCGAGATTCCGAATTATGTGCCGGATTTCACCATCCTGTGTCTGCCGTCCTTCAAGGCCGATCCGAAACGCCACGGCGTGCGCAGCGAAACGGTCGTCGCCATCGATTTCACCAGGCGCATGATCCTCATCGGCGGCAGCTATTACGCCGGCGAGATGAAGAAATCGGTGTTCACGACGCTCAACTACTATTTGCCGGCCGAAAGCGTGATGCCGATGCACTGTTCGGCTAATGTTGGTGAGGATGGCGACGTCGCGCTGTTCTTCGGCCTGTCCGGGACCGGCAAGACTACCCTGTCAGCCGACCCCGACCGCACTCTGATCGGCGATGACGAACACGGCTGGGGACCGCAGGGGGTGTTCAACTTCGAAGGCGGCTGTTACGCAAAATGCATCCGGCTCTCGAAAGAAGCCGAGCCCGCAATCTACGCCGCGACGCTGCGCTTCGGCGCCATTCTGGAAAACGTCGCCTTCGATCCCGAGACCCGAATCTGCGACTTCGACGACGACCGCAAAACCGAGAACACCCGGTCCGCTTATCCCCTCGATTACATCCCGAATGCCCTGCGCACCGGCCGCGCCGGCATGCCGAAGAACATCGTGCTGCTCACGGCGGATGCTTTTGGCGTGATGCCGCCGATTGCAAAGCTGACCCCGGCGCAGGCCATGTATCACTTCCTTTCCGGTTACACCGCCAAGGTCGCCGGCACCGAGAAGGGGCTGGTCGGGGTTCAGCCGGAATTTTCAACTTGCTTCGGTGCGCCGTTCCTGCCGCGTCACCCCTCCGTCTATGGCAATCTGCTCCGCGAACTGATCGGCGCCCACGGGGTAGATTGCTGGCTCGTCAACACGGGCTGGACCGCCGGCAGATATGGCGTCGGACGACGCATGCCGATCAAGGTCACACGCACCCTGCTCACCGCCGCATTGAACGGGTCGCTGCGCAACGCCACGTTCCGCACTGACCCGTATTTCGGTTTCTCGGTGCCGACGCAGCTTGCGGGGGTCGAGCCGCACCTGCTCTATCCCCACAAGACCTGGCAGAACAAGGCGGAATTCCACGACACTGCACGCAGCCTTGTCGGAATGTTCCAGGACAATTTCGTGCAGTTCGAGAGCCATGTCGACGCCGACGTCCGCGCCGCGGCGCCGGAGGTGCAGATCGCGGCGGAGTAGTGGGGGCCTGCAATAGTCTTGATTCGTTGATTCGTTATCCGGGCCTTGTCGGCTGGTCGGGGCGCAGTTCGCCGGCATCCGTGTTGCCGTCGTGGGTCCTTAAAGGACGCGCGACCGCAACTTTCCACGCGTCAGCGTGGGCGAAGAAACGCCTACGCGGTCGCAACCCAAGCAGGCACCATCCGCTAGTCTTGTGGGTTAGCGTCGATGCGGCGTTTGAGCGCGTTGTGGGTCGCGCTCATGATTTCGACCAGCAGCGTCAAATCCTCCAGCTGTCCTTTCTGCCATCGCTGATGCATTGTGGTTTGCCGGGCCAGAAGCCTTTGATAGGCCGCATGTCCGTCTCTCATCGGCTTGAGTGCGGACTCGGGAATCTCCATGATCTTCTCCGGTCGGGTTACCCCCACGTCGCAAAACTCATCCCGGTCCCGGTGCCGGCCGGGGTGCGGTAGCCCGGGACGTATTCGAACCAGTCGAGGTCGATGCCTTCGGCGGCGCCGGCGAGCGCCACCCAGTTGAGGATTTCGGATGAGCCGGCGTGGAGCTTGTTGCGCGGCAGGGTCTGCAGGAAGGCGCGGTCCTTGTCGGCGAGCGCCTTGAGGATGGCGCGGTCGAACTCCTCATCTACCAGAAAATGGCTCAAGCCTCCCGAGGCCAGCACGCCGACCCGTGCATCACCGGGGTACGCCTCGACCGCCCGGCGCACAGCTTGGCCGAGCTTGTAGCAGCGGCGCGGGCTCGGCTGGTTGGGCGGGAAATAGGTATTGAGGAATATCGGCACGATTGGAATCGGCGCCTCGGCGTCCATGACGTGGCGATGCACATAGGCCATGGCATGGCCTTCGCCTTCGCCGGCGCGCAGCGATTTCGAGGCCGCGAGATCGAATTCGGCCGCCAGCAGGGCTTCGATCAGGTGGCGCGCGAGCGCTCCATCGACCGGATAGTCGCGCGGCTCGACCGGCTCAAAGAAGCCGGCGCGGTTACGAATGTACCACTCAGGCAGGTGCGAGTAGGCGCTGTGCTGAGCGTTGCCGTTGCGGATGGTCTCGCCGTAGTAGACCGCAAAAGTGGGCCGGCAGTCCTCCAGATAGCTTTCGTTCTGATCGTCGCCGAATACGATGAGAGCGTCGAGCGCCGCTGCATTGACCGCCGCGCGCAGGCGACGCGCCGCCGCACGCGCCAGGTTCTGGCGGGCGACGAGATTTTCCGGGGCGACCAGGTGGGCGAGCTTAGGATCGGCCTTTTCCAGCAGGTCCCCGTAGGTGACCGGCCGGCCCTCCTTGTCGCGGTGCTTCATTTTCTGGTCGGTCTCGGCAAAGCGCGGCAGAATCTCATCCGCCGCCAGCAGCATGGGCGTGTGCGAGGTCCCGGCTGCAAATACAATCTTCGCCATTCCTGTGGTCTCCGTCGTGTCGCCGTGCCCTCTCCTACCATATCCCCGGGAGCGTGGGCGTCGCGCGCGCCTGGCCGCCCTCCTCAGAGGCGTCAGGTTAAGCGGTGGCCGAGCCACTCGCGACTCCCTCCCCTCTTGCTGGGGGATGGGGGGTGTGCGGTGAGGCAAGGGCGGTGCCACCTGGCCCGACCCGTCCGCGCAAGGGGGAGGGGAGAAGCCCGTGGCAACGTTGAAGCTTAACCTGACGCCCATGACCGCCCTCCTTTCGCTAAGGAGCGGACGAGATGGCGGGACGCTGGCGCAGCCGGGCGGAGTGGAGGCAAATGAGCTTGCTCTGTTTCGATCAATCTATATGCACGTTTGCCGCCTTGGCGACCGTCGACCATTTGCGCTCCTGGGCGGCGATAAAAGCGGCGAACTCCGCCGGTGAAACCGGGTTCGGGACGGCGCCGAGATTGCGGATGCTTGATTGCATCTCGGGCGTGCGCAGGCCCTCGTTGATGAGGGCGTTGAGACGCGCGATGATCGGCTGCGGGGTCCCGGCCGGGGCCACGATGCCGTTGAAGGTCGTAACCTCGTAATTGGGAATGCCGGCCTCGATCATGGTTGGCAGATCGCTGGCGAGCGGCGTGCGGGTGCGGCTCGTGACAGCGAGCGCACGCAGCCGCCCCTCCCGGATCAAGGGGAGAAGGATCGTGACGCTCTCGAAGGTCATGTCGACCTGCGCGCCAAGCAGGCCGGTGATGGAATCGGCGCCGCTCTTGTAGGGTACGCCTACGATGTCGACGCCGGCCGCGGACTTGAACAGCTCACCAGTGAGATGTGGCAGGCCGCCAGCGCCGGTCTGGGCATAGTTGAGCTTGCCGGGATTTGCCTTCGCATATGTGATCAGGTCGCCGACGGTTTTCGCCGCCGTCAACGGGTGCACCACGAGGATCTGATAGCTTTCAGAGAATTCGGCGACGGCGGAAAACTGCCGGCCTGGGTCGTAGCCCGCGCTCGCCGACACCGCAGGTATCACCGCCAGCACGCTGGTATTGCCGACCAGGAGCGTATAGCCGTCAGGCGGCGATGCGGCGACAAAACGCGCGCCGATCGCCCCGCCGGCGCCTGGCCGGTTCTCGATCACGACCGGCTGGCCGAGCTTGGGCAGGATTTGCGACAGCAGCCGCGCCGGAATATCTGTCGGCCCGCCCGGAGCGGATGGCACCACAAGCCGGATCGGCCGTTGCGGGTAGGCTTCTACGCCAGCAACGCTCGTTTCCGCGGCCGTCGCCGGTGTCATCGCCGCCGCGAAAACAACGACTGTGGCCGCGAGCCCCGGACAGCTTCTGCTTTTAACGTTCCGCATCGGTCCCGTCGAGCGAAAGCAAAATGTCCGGCCATCCGCATTTAGCGCCGCGCGCACGCAAGCAGGATGGCGGGCGCCGGCCGGGACGGCTATTTCGCCCTGGCGAGCTGCCAAGGCGACAACGTTATCATAAAGCGATTTGCGACGGGATGCCGCGTGAGCGCCATTGGGTCGCTCACGGCAATTTGTCGTAGCCTTCGCCGAATCCCTTCAGGCCGAGAGGAAAGCCGATGCCTTCCTCCGGCGTCTGAAAAATGAAGAATGTCGCGGTCTTGCCGGTGCGCAGCTTGCTCACCAGCGTGTCGTCCATGACGACCTCGGCATAGCATCCGCGCGGCAGACAGCGCACAAAGCCCGCCCGCCCCACGTCGGCATTGTCGATTTTGAGCCCAAGCCCCGCCGGCAGCAGCACGCCGAGCGGGGCCTGAACCCGCATGAGGCGCGCTTTCTGGTCCGCTGTCTTGAGCACCAGCACCGTGATACCAACATTCGCCCGATCTTCGGCGACGACGCTTTGAAACAAGGCGCATTGCTCGCTTTGAGCGCCGGGCGGCGTTTCGCACCGGATCTGCCAGTCGCCATGCACCGACTTCACCGCGCCCTGCGCGAAAGCGTGGGAGGGCAAGGCCGCGAGCGCGAACGCTGCGAGGCTGCATGCGACAAGCCGACATTGGCGGGCGCGGACGGCGGCGAACGCTGCGATATGCGCAGCGCTGAGTCTCGAATTGCGCAGGGCTGCTGGGGTCGAATTGTCGGAAACGACGGCGGTTTGGTGCGGAACCATCATGGTGCCATTCTCCGATCTTCTCACGACCTGCCGAGCGGTTCGAATCGCGGCGGCAGCCTCATTTGCGGTTTGCCTAGCCCGCTGATTCGCCTTGTCAAGCGCGCAGGAGCGCCGTAAACGATCACAACATCGTCGCGTGCGCGACATTGCAAGCGGAATTGCGGTTGCATATTGCGGGTGCGGTGGAATTGCGGTTGCACGTTGCGAGTGCGGTGAAATTATGGTTGATGAAGCCCTGGGCATTCCGGCGGCCCCTCCTCTTCTCCCCTGCATGTGGGGAGAAGAGGAAGGGGGGAGATCGCCCGCTGCGGCCCCCGACGCAGCCAGATGCAAATTCGCACCTTCATGCGGAATTCGCGGCGCCGGTTGGCCGCATGCGGCCGCTTTCGTAAGGAGTTGAGACGACAATGCCGGTCCTTTTCCGAGTCACGGTCATCGCGGCGCTCATGGCCGCAGCTCTGCTGATGCCTGAAGGCGCGGCGTTTGCGGGTTTGGGGCAGCCAACGCCCTGGCAGGTCGGTTTGCAGGAGTCGGCTAGTCCTGTGATGGACAAGGTGATTGAACTCCATGACTATGTGCTGGTGTTCATTACCTCCATCACGGCTTTCGTCCTGGCGTTGCTCGTGACCGTGATGGTGAGGTTCAATGCCAGAGCCCATCCGACGCCGTCGCGCACCACCCACCACACCATCATTGAAGTGTTGTGGACCGTTCTCCCGGTGGTCATCCTCGTCTTCATCGCGCTGCCGTCATTCCGCGACTTGTTCTACCAGCTCAACACCCCCCCGGCTGACCTCACCGTCAAGGCGACCGGGGTGACATGGAACTGGAAATATGACTATCCGGACAACGGCGATTTCGAGTTCGATTCTCTGATCGTGCCCGAGAAGGATCTCAAGCCCGGCCAGCCGCGGCTGCTTACGGTCGACAACGAGATGGTGGTCCCGGTCAACAAGGTGGTGCGGATGCAGGTGACCGGGTTCGACGTGATCCACTCCTTTACGGTGCCGTCATTCGGCATCAAGATCGACGCGATTCCGGGGCGGCTGAATGAGACCTGGTTCCGGGCGACGAAGGAAGGCTGGTATTACGGCCAGTGCTCGGAACTGTGCGGCAAGGACCATGCGTTCATGCCGATCGCTGTCCACGTGGTAAGCGAAGCGGAATTCAACGCCTGGGTGGAAGAGGCGAAGAAGAAGTTCGCCAGCAACGGCGCACCGCCCAAGCTTGCGGCCGCCAATCTGTCGAGCGAGTAACACAAGCCCCACCCCCTCCCTACCCTCCCCCGCTTGCGGGGGAGGGTAGGGAGGGGGAAACGGCGTGGCGAGAGCGGAATTCAAGGACGACTGAAGATGGATACCCACGCGACTGCGCACGAAACTCACCGCAACGACCACGGCCATCCGACCGGTTGGCGGCGTTTCGTCTATTCCACCAATCACAAGGACATCGGCACGATGTACCTGGTGTTCGCGATCATGGCGGGCGTGATTGGCGGCGTGATGTCAATCCTCATGCGGATGGAATTGCAGGATCCCGGCCTGCAGATCTTCCACAACACGCAAATGTTCAACGTCTTCGTCACCGCGCACGGCCTGATCATGATCTTCTTCATGGTGATGCCGGCGATGATCGGCGGGTTCGGCAACTGGATCGTGCCGCTGATGATCGGCGCGCCCGACATGGCCTTCCCGCGCATGAACAACATCTCGTTCTGGCTTCTCCCAGCCTCGTTTGCGCTGCTGATCACCTCGACATTCGTCGAAGGTGCGTCCGGCTCGAACGGAGTTGGGGCCGGATGGACCATCTATGCACCGTTATCGTCCATCACGGGTCATCCGGGGCCCGCGGTCGATTTTGCCATTCTGTCGCTCCACCTCGCCGGCGCTTCATCAATTCTTGGCGCCATCAACTTCATCACCACGATCTTCAACATGCGAGCGCCGGGCATGACACTGCATAAAATGCCGCTGTTCGTATGGTCGATCCTGGTGACGGTGTTCTTGTTGCTGCTCGCGATGCCGGTCCTGGCCGGCGCCATCACCATGCTGCTGACAGACCGCAATTTCGGCACCGCGTTCTTCGACCCCAACTATGGCGGCGATCCGCTGCTGTTCCAGCACCTGTTCTGGTTCTTCGGCCACCCCGAGGTCTACATCCTCATTCTGCCGGGCTTCGGCATGATCAGCCAGATCGTCGCCACCTTCAGCAAAAAGCCGGTGTTCGGCTATCTCGGCATGGCCTATGCCATGGTGGCAATCGGCGTGATCGGGTTCGTCGTGTGGGCGCACCATATGTACACGGTCGGAATGTCCGCGGGCGCGCAGGCGTATTTCATGGCCGCCACCATGGTGATCGCGGTGCCGACCGGCGTGAAGATATTCTCGTGGATCGCAACGATGTGGGGCGGTTCCATCGAGTTCAAGACGCCCATGCTATGGGCGATCGGGTTCATCTTCCTGTTCACCATCGGCGGCGTCACCGGCGTCGTACTGGCGAACGCCGCGATCGACCGCTTGCTGCAAGACACTTACTACGTTGTGGCGCACTTCCACTATGTGCTGTCGCTTGGCGCTGTCTTCACGATCTTCGCTGGCTGGTATTACTGGTTCCCAAAGATCACCGGCTATATGTACGAGGACTGGATCGGCAGGCTGCACTTCTGGGTCACATTCGTGGGCGTGAACCTGGTGTTCTTCCCGCAGCACTTCCTCGGCCTTGCCGGCATGCCGCGGCGTTATGTTGACTATCCCGACGCCTACCATGGCTGGAACCTGGTATCGTCGATCGGATCGTACATCTCGGGCATTGGCGTGCTGATCTTCTTCTATGGAATGGTGCGCGCCTTTATGCGCAAAGAGAAGGCAGCCAGCAATCCGTGGGGCGCGGGCGCGACCACTCTCGAATGGACGCTGCCATCGCCGCCGCCGTTCCACCAATACGAGGTGCTGCCCCTGATCAGGTGAGACACACCCGTCGCCCTGCATTCCTGGCAGCCTGGAGGGTACGAAGGAGCTAGTGGGTGCGGCCCGGAGCCGCCCCACGGTCGGCACCGGCGGAGCACGCTGAGCAAGGAGAGCAGGAAGAGCATCGCGCCGCGGGGGCCATAGAACAGACATCGCATGACAGACATTGCTGCCGTTGATCACGATCCCAAGTCCGTAGGCTTTGCCGTCAGTGAAGCGTCGGTCGGGGACTACCTCGCGCTGATGAAGCCACGAGTTATGTCTCTCGTGGTGTTCACCGCATTGGTCGGCATGATGGTGACGCCTGTGCACCTCCATCCGGTGCTCGGCTTCGCGGCGCTCCTGTGCATCACGGTCGGCGCCGGTGCGGCCGGCGCTCTCAATATGTGGTACGACGCCGACGTCGATGCCGTCATGCGGCGGACCTCGCGGCGGCCGATACCAGCGGGCCAGGTCATGCCTTCCGAGGCGCTGGCCTTCGGCGTGACGCTCGCGATCGGCTCGATTGCGGTGCTGGGGCTTGTCGCCAACTGGCTTGCCGCCTCGCTCCTGGCCTTCACGATCTTCTTCTATGTTGTCGTTTATACCATGCGGCTAAAGCGTACGACGCCGCAGAACATTGTGATCGGCGGCGCTGCCGGCGCGTTCCCGCCAATGATCGGCTGGGCCGCCGCGACCGGCACCATCGGTGTCGAATCCGTGCTCCTCTTCCTGATCATATTCTTCTGGACGCCGCCTCATTTCTGGGCGCTCTCGCTGTGGCGCGCCGAGGAGTATGCCCGCGCAGGGATTCCGATGCTCCCGGTGGTCGCCGGCCATGCGGAGACGCGGCGGCAGATTTTGTTGTATTCGATTGTGCTGGCGCCCATTGGCGCGTCGCCCTGGCTCTTCGGCTATTCCGGCCTGCCTTACGGTGCGATCGCGCTCGTGGCGGGCGCCGCCATGATCGGGCTCGCTTTCCGCATCGTAGCCCTCGGCGACCAGAAGGAGGGCGTGCATGCAGCGAAACGGATGTTTGGCGTTTCGATCATGTATCTGTTCGTCCTGTTCGCTGTACTTTTGCTTGATGACTGGCTGGGGGCACCCGGCCGCATCCTGCTGTGAGTGCTGTGAGGCGCCCGCATGAACCCTGACGGCATTGAGAACGGCATCGTCCTTACGGATGAGCAGAAGCGTCGGCGCCGCGCCAGGTCGGTTGCCATCGCGCTTGCACTCGGGGCGCTTGTGCTTCTGTTCTACGTGGTCACCATCGTCAAGCTCGGCCCGGGCGTGCTGCAGCGGCCGATGTGACGGATTGACGGACGACAGATGACGGACGACAGAACGTGACCGATATGGGACAAAAGACGACCGGCAACGCACCTGTCAACGACGGCGCAATCCGTCGTCCGTCACCTGTCCTCCGTCGTGCAACGTCCGACGTCATGATCGCGGCGGCGTGCGGGGTGTTTGTGGCATTCATGGTCGGCATGGCCTATGCGGCTGTGCCGCTCTATAGCTGGTTCTGCAGGACGACGGGCTTCGGGGGCGTTCCGCAGGTCGCCAGCGTCGCCCCGACGCAGATATCGGATCGCAAGATCACGGTGCGATTCGACGCCAATGTCGGCGCGGGGTTGCCGTGGCGGTTCGAGCCGGAGCGCACCTCGATCGACGTGAGGCTCGGCGAGGTGGTCACGGTCTTCTACAAGGTGATCAATCTGTCAGAGCGCGAAACCGGCGGGCAGGCCGCCTATAACGTGACGCCGCCGACAACGGGCGCCTATTTCATCAAGATCAACTGCTTCTGCTTTACCGAGCAGCATCTTGCGCCTCGCGAGAAGCGCGACATGGCGGTCGTGTTCTATGTCGATCCGGCCCTGGCGCAGGATTCCGAGCAGGATGACCTTAACACCATTACGCTGTCCTACACGTTCTTTCCGCTGCGTTCGCCTCCACCCTACCTTCGCCCGCAGGCGGGGGAGGGTAAGGTGGGGGCGAACGGCGCAGGCCCGGCGGGCGCTGAGCGGAAGAAAATCTAAACCAAGGGAACAACACGGGCGCTGCGCTGCGCCGGAGTACAACACGGAGACGGAAATGGCCGACGCCCACGCGAAACCTCAGCACGACTACCATCTGGTGGATCCGAGCCCCTGGCCGGCAGTCGGCTCGGTTTCGGCCTTCATTCTTGCGGTCGGCCTCATCACCTGGATGCACCACTCCTTTGCAGCTGCGCCGTACTTATTCGGCGTCGGCGCCATCGGGGTGCTCTACACAATGCTCGGATGGTGGCGCGATGTCATAAACGAGGCGGAGCACCTCGGCTTTCACACGCGCGTGGTGCAGATTTCCCACCGCTACGGCATGATTCTGTTCATCGCCTCCGAAGTGATGTTCTTCGTCGCATGGTTCTGGGCCTATTTCTCAACCGCGCTGTTTCCGACCGATATCCACCAGGTCATGCGCGCCGATTTCATCGGCCACGTGTGGCCGCCAAAAGGAATCGAGACCTTCAACCCCTGGCACCTGCCCCTGCTCAATACGTTGATCCTGCTGACTTCCGGCACCACGGTCACCTGGGCGCACCACGCATTGCTCCACGACGATCGTGACGGCCTCAAATGGGGCCTTGTTCTTACGATCGCGCTCGGCGTTTCGTTCACCTGCATTCAAGCCTACGAATACATGCACGCGCCGTTTCATTATGCGGGCCATATCTACGGCGCTACCTTCTTCATGGCGACCGGGTTCCATGGCGCCCACGTGATCATCGGGTCGATCTTCCTGACCGTGTGCCTCATTCGCGCGTTGGCCGGTCAGTTCTCGCCCAAGCAGCATCTCGGGTTCGAATTCGCCGCTTGGTACTGGCATTTCGTCGACGTCGTGTGGCTGTTCCTTTTCGCCTGCATATATGTTTGGGGTTCAGGCGCATCGCACGCCGCCGGACATTGAGCCCGGGTATCCCGTAGGATGGGTTGAGCAAATCGAAACCGATCTGAGATGCTCAGAACGCGGCGCCGCGAAGGATAGGTTCCGTTCAATCCATCCTGCGGGCTTTTCGGCTCTATGCAGGACGCTATCCGGCGCGCGCCCTTTTGGGCCACTTGGGCCACGCTTTTTGGGCGGCCGAGGCCGCCCCTTTCTGCTTTCGCGAGGAACATCATGCCGGACCAGCGCTCCCATCCGCCAGTGTCACCGCTCTTTGCCGGCTTAATGTGCCGGTGCCCGCGCTGCGGCCAGGGCAAGCTGTTCCGCGGGTTTCTCAGGCTTCCGGCTCATTGCGAGGTGTGCGGGCTTGACTATGCGTTTACCGACGCCGGGGATGGGCCGGCAGTGTTCGTCATCTTCTTCTCGGGCTTCGTCGTCATCGCCAGCGCCCTGATCGTGGAGGTCCTTTATCAGCCGCCGTTTTGGCTCCATGCCGCATTATGGGGACCACTGGTTCTGCTTACCACACTGGGGCCGCTGCGCCCCATGAAGGGCCTGCTGATCGCCCTGCAGTACCACCACAAGGCCGCGGAGGGCCGACTTGAACGCAAATCGGGCGCGTGACGGTGGATGGCGCCGCCTGCGGCGTGGCGTGCTGGTCCCGAGCCTCGCCGCCGCAGCAGCATTTGCCGTCCTCCTTTCGCTAGGTTTCTGGCAACTGGATCGCAAGGCGTGGAAGGAGGGGCTGATTGCGACGGTTGAGGAGCGGCTATCGGCGCCCCCAATTACACTTCCAGCGCCCTCGACATGGCCCCGGCTCACGGCGGCGGAGGATGAGTTCCTGCGCGTCGCCATGACGGCAGAGTTGCTCAGCGACCGGGAGGCCCTCGTCTACACCAGCGGATCGAGCTTGCGTGAGGGGACGCAGGGCCCGGGTTACTGGGTATTTACCCCGGCCAAACTCACCGGCGACGCCGTGGTGATGGTCAATCGCGGCTTTGTGCCGGACGGCAAGCAGAACCCGGCGACTCGCGCGGACGGCGAGGTTGCGGGTCCGATCAACATGGTTGGCGTGCTGCGCTGGCCGGAACCGCCCGGCCTGTTCACGCCCGCCCCCGACCCGAATCGCAACATCTGGTTCTCACGAGATTCCAACGCGATGGCCGCGGCCAAGGGAGTCAGTGTCGCGCCCTTCTATGTCGAACTGGAAAGCCCTGATCCGCCCGGCGGCCTGCCGCGTGTCGGCCGCCTGCGTCCGACTCTGCCGAATAATCACTTCGGCTACGCCCTGACCTGGTTCGGGCTCGCATGCGTATTGGCCGGTGTTTATGGGACGTGGCTGTTCGGCGGCTGGCGAAAGCAGGATGGAACCTTAGACTGACAGGCCCTCCTCCGGCGCGGCAGCGTGTATGGCAAGCGCATGGACGCCCGATTTGAGTTCGTGAGCGAGAGTCTCGTTGATCATGCGATGACGAGCGATCCGGCTCTTCCCCCGGAACGCGTCAGCTACGATGTATATTCTGAAATGTGTCTCACCGCCGGGTCGATGTCCGGCGTGGCCTTCATGTTGGTGGGATTCATCGAGCACCTTCAAGCGCCGCGGCGCGAAGGTCTCGGTCAGCTTCCTTGAAATGGCTTCCTGCACACGCATCGGCAGCCCGGGCTCAAGGCGTCGACAGCGCTGAGTTATAAGTCTGCACGTCGGTCGATATCCTCGGCGTCGAGGCGAAGCATGTTCCATCAAATCTGTCAAGCTTGCGCAATGCCCTGAATCCTCCGCATAATAAGCAATGAAGTTCGACTCGCCCATATATGATCGCATCCGGGTCAAGCCCAGCGAGGATCGCAGGGTGCAGGCGGAACGCCCGTGCTGCGACTGGCCGAATTGCACCGAGCGGGCGAGCTACCGCGCTCCGAAAGGTCGCAATCGCGAGCAGGAATACTGGCGTTTCTGCCTTCATCATGTCCGTGAATACAACCAGTCCTACAATTTCTTCGCCGGGATGAGCGATGATGCGGTCGCACGGTTTCAAAAGGACGCGCTCACCGGGCACCTTCCGACCTGGCGGATGGGAACGATCGGCGGCAACAAACGCGCAAAGGGAAGGGTCGGGCGGTTCTTCGACGCAAGCCTTGGCGCGGCCGATCCATTCGACCTCCTGCGGGAGTTCGGCGCCCCGCCCGGCGGTGCGGCCCAATCTCGCGCCGAGGCGGAGCGGCGAACCGTGCGCAATGCCGAGCGCAAGGCGCTCTATGCACTCGGGTTAGAGGACAGCGCGTCCGGACCTGAAATTAAGGCGCGGTTCAAAGAATTGGTGAAGCGCCATCATCCTGATGTCAACGGCGGCGATCGCACGTCGGAAGACAAGCTGCGAGAGATCATCGAGGCCTATAATTATCTCAAGAAGACCGGATCCTGCTGAATGCCCCCTCCGCTTCGCTATTGCGTCCTCCCCGCTTGTGAGGGGCGGGCGGGCCAGGGAGCTCATTGCAGGTCGCATGGCTGCGGGGAACGGGAGCCGCGATTCGGTCGTACAAGAACTCATTGCGTTTCAGGCTGAGGACCCAATATATGGGTAGAACGTCGGGGTTCGCGGCATCGCCTTGAAGAGGTTCGATTCGGCGACTCTGCCTGAACCTGCGAACCTGCGATCATGGCTTTCGCCCGGCGGCGGCTTTCTGTTAAATTGATAGCGACATGCGATCCGCCGGCTGCGACCCGCCCGCGCCTCGCCGATTCCGTGTGTCGGGTGCCCAAACTCGCGATTTAGTGGATTTCGGGCGTTTGTACCTGGGACATGCGCCCTGCGCCGGCCGATTCTTGAGCAGTCGCCTTAAGGATCGCAGGCCTCACACACGGAGGACCGATGATTGCCGCAACCGAACTCGCCGCGCCGCTGCCCGACATAAAGGTGTCCGTCCGGCAAATGTTCGGATTCGATACCGACATGGAAGTGCCTGCGTATGCGGAGCCGGACGAGCATGTGCCGGATATCGATTCGGATTATCGGTTCGATCGCCCCACCACGCTCGCAATCCTCGCCGGGTTTGCCCGCAATCGCCGCGTCATTGTGACCGGATATCACGGCACAGGAAAATCGACTCATATCGAGCAGGTGGCGGCCCGGCTCAACTGGCCGTGCGTGCGCGTCAATCTCGACAGTCACATCAGCCGTATCGACCTCATTGGCAAAGACGCAATCGTGATCCGCGAAGGCCAGCAGGTGACGGAATTCCGCGACGGAATTCTGCCGTGGGCGTATCAACACAATGTCGCGCTGGTGTTCGACGAATATGATGCCGGCCGCCCTGACGTCATGTTCGTGATCCAGCGCGTGCTGGAATCCTCAGGGCGGCTGACATTGCTCGACCAGAGCCGGGTCATCAAGCCGCATCCGGCGTTCCGGCTGTTCGCGACCGCCAATACAGTGGGCCTCGGTGACACCTCCGGGCTCTATCACGGCACCCAGCAGATCAACCAGGCCCAGATGGATCGGTGGTCGATCGTCACAAACCTGAATTATCTGCCCCACGACAACGAGGTCGAGATCGTCCTCGCCAAGGCGAGGCACTATCGCACTGATGCGGGCCGCGACATCGTCAACAAAATGGTGCGCGTCGCCGACCTCACCCGCAATGCTTTCATGAACGGCGACATCTCGACCGTGATGAGCCCGCGCACAGTCATCACCTGGGCAGAGAACGCCGACATCTTCAAGGATGTCGGCTTTGCGTTCCGGCTGACATTCCTCAACAAATGCGACGAGCTCGAGCGTCCCCTGGTCGCCGAGTTCTACCAGCGCTGCTTTGGTCAGGAATTGCCGGAATCGTCCGTTAATGTGGCGCTGAGCTGAGGGGCTGCCTTTGAGACCGCCGCCAAAATCAGCCGCGGCTTTCGAGCGCCGACACACGCCATTCGAGGGCGGAAAACCGCTCGTCGAACTCGGCAGTGGCATACCGGCTGGGAACGCTCTCGCCCAGCATGTCTTGTCGGAGACTGTCAATGCGCTTCTCGAGCTCCTCCTGGTTTCGGTCGATCTGGTTGTCCATCGCCCCGATGGCGGCGTGGATTTCTGGGAGTAAGCGCAAGGTGTGGTTCTCGGGCTCGGCGATCGCGTTGTCCTCTGGCGGAATTGCAACATAAGCTCTACCGATAGGAAAATAGAGCCGCCTGTATCCATGTCCTCGAACATCAAACCCAAGAACCTGGCCAAGGAGGCCCCGAATGAGCCGTTCAAGCGCGCCGTGACCGGGTGCCTGCGAGCGATCGCGCGGCGGCCGGAGCTTGAGGTTTCGTTCGCGGCCGAGCGGCCCGGCATCGGAGCGGGCAAGGCGCGCCTGCCGGAGCCGCCGCGCAAGCTGACGGCCGGCGACGCTGCGATCGTACGCGGTCATGCGGATGCAATCGCATTGCGGATGGCGTGTCATGACGACGCGATCCACCGCCGCCTGCTGCCAGCAAGCCAGCAAGGGCGCGCCGTTTTCGAAGCGGTCGAACAGGCCCGGGTCGAGGCGATCGGGGCGCGACGCATGCAAGGCGTCGCCAAAAATCTTGCAGCGATGCTCGACGATAAGTTCCATCGCGGCAAATTCGACGAGATCACTGATCGGGCCGATGCGCCGATCGAAGAGGCGCTTGCCATGCTGGTGCGCGAGCGCCTCACGGGTCAGGCGCCTCCGCCCGCGGCGCGGCGTATCGTCGAGTTGTGGCGGAGCTGGATCGAGGGGCGTGCTGGCCGCGACCTCGACCGCCTCGAGGACATGATCGAGGACCAGCGCAGATTCGGAGATGCGGTCCACGATCTTCTCGATTCGCTCGACATGGGCGACGACCGCAGCAACGAAGACGACGAGGACGAGAGCGACGAGAACGGCGAGGACGGACGTCAGGAGGAGAAGGGCGAGGAGGGCGATTCCTCTGAGTCCGAAGACAGCCAGCGCATGAGCCTCGAGGAGGCGGAGGCGGCAACCGAGGATCTGCCCGACAGCGCCGCTGAGGCCACCGACGCGCCGACCGCTGATATGCCGGACGATTCCGAAATGGGCGATTCGGAGAGCGCGGCCGAGCCGTGGCGGCCGAGCCAAGGGGGCAAGAACGAACCGCGCAGTCCCGACTACAAGCCTTTCGTCACCAGGTTCGACGAAATCATTGCCGCCGAAGACCTGTGCGAGCCCGAGGAACTCGACCGCCTGCGCGGATATCTCGACAAGCAGCTCGCCCACCTGCAAGGCGTGGTGGCGCGGCTCGCCAACCGGCTGCAGCGCCGTTTGATGGCGCAGCAAAACCGCTCGTGGGAATTCGACCTGGAGGAGGGGCTGCTAGATCCGGCGCGGCTTTCTCGCGTCATCATTGACCCCATGCACCCGCTGTCGTTCAAGCGCGAGAAGGATACCAACTTCCGCGACACCGTGGTCACGCTGCTGCTCGACAATTCCGGCTCGATGCGCGGCCGCCCGATTACCGTAGCGGCGACCTGCGCCGATATTCTGGCGCGCACGCTCGAGCGCTGCGGCGTCAAGGTCGAAATTCTCGGCTTCACTACTCGCGCCTGGAAGGGCGGCCAATCGCGCGAGGCCTGGCTCGCGTCAAACAAGCCCCCCAATCCGGGCCGCCTCAACGACCTGCGCCACATCATTTACAAATCCGCCGACGCGCCCTGGCGGCGGGCGCGGCGCAACCTCGGGCTGATGATGCGCGAGGGGTTGCTGAAGGAGAATATCGACGGCGAAGCGCTGGATTGGGCTCACAAGCGCCTGCTGGCGCGTGCCGAACAGCGCAGGATTCTGATGATGATCTCGGACGGCGCGCCCGTCGATGATTCCACGCTTTCGGTCAATGCCGGCAACTACCTGGAACGCCATCTGCGCTGGGTGATCGAAGACATCGAGCAGCGCTCTCCGGTGGAGCTGATCGCCATCGGTATCGGTCATGACGTGACACGCTACTATCGGCGTGCGGTCACGATCGTCGATGCGGAAGAACTCGGCGGCGCGATGATTGAAAAGCTCGCCGAACTATTTGACGAAAAGCCGAAGCCCCAATCGTACCCTTCCCCGCGTGCCCGGAAGGGCAGGGTGGGGGCGCGGCCACGCCGCCGATTGCACGCGTGAGCGGGAAATTGCCCGAGGCAGTCAGGTCCCAGTCGCCCTCCTCTGCCTGCCCTCCCATTTTCTCCATCCTGCCCTCCCCCGCTTGCGGGGCGTGGGGGAGGGTAGGGAGGCGGCGGGTCAGCGAGCCTTATCGCCCCGTCTCACCGAGCAGGCGCTTGGCGATGGCGATGGTTGCGTGTGCGGCTGCCGCGATGGCGATGCCGGCCGAGGCCCAGCGCAGCGGCGTCGATCCACCGACCGGCATTACGGTCGAGGCAAAACCGATCGCGGCATTCAGCGTCCGTGCGCCAGACCAACGCCGCTTTGGCATGGTGGAATATCTTGGCGGGCTTGAATTGAAATCTTCCCATCGCGAATTCGGAGGATTTTCAGCAATCCGCGTTGCGCCCGACGGGGAGCATTTCGTTTCTCTTACCGACAAAGGATGGTGGCTCACCGGCCGCATCGTCCACGAGGGCGCTCGCCCGGTCGGCATTGCCGAGGCCGAGATGGCGCCGATGCTAGGCCCCGACGGCCGCACGCTCGCGGCGCGCGGATGGTACGACACCGAGTCCCTCGCCGAACGAGACGGGTGGCTCTATGTCGGCATCGAGCGCGTCAATCGCATCGTGCGTTTCGATTTTGCGCGGCAGGGTCTGCTCGCTCGCGCCGAGGCTGTCTCGGCTCCGCCGGGCGTCTCGCATCTGCCTTCAAACAAAGGTCTCGAGGCGCTTACGTTCGCGCCGCGCAGCGGCAGGCTCGGCGGCGCCTTGATCGGCTTCTCCGAACGTGGCCTCGACGCCGACGGCAACCTCAAGGCCTTTCTTGTCGGCGGGACGGCGCCCGGACAATTCTCCGTTAAACGCCGCGATGATTTCGACATCAGCGACAGCGCCACGCTTCCGTCCGGCGATGTGCTGCTTTTGGAACGCCGGTTTAGCTGGTGGACCGGCATTGCCATGCGGCTGCGCCGGATTGCGATTTCGGACATCGCCCCGGGTGCGCTGGTCGACGGAGCCGACCTGCTTTTTGCCGACCTCACTTACCAGATCGACAACATGGAAGGGCTCAGCGTCCATTTAGCCTCGAACGGCGACACCATCCTGACGCTGATTTCCGATGACAATTTTTCGATTCTGCAGCGGACCGTTCTGCTGCAGTTCAAGCTTGTCTACGAATAGCGGAATTCGGCAGGGGCGACCCTTTGGACAACGACCTTGTGGCGGCCCTTTACTTGGTCAGCTCGCCGGCGCAAGCTTCTTGGCGATTTGCCGCTTGAGTTCGAGCGCCCGCGGGGACAGCTCGGCGTCGCGCGCCTTGTTTAGAAAAGCATCGAGCCCGCCGCGGTGATCAACGCTGCGGAGCGCATTGGCAGAAACGCGAAGCCGCACCGAGCGGCCGAGCGCATCGGAAATCATCGTAACGTTTATGAGGTTCGGCAAGAAGCGCCGCTTGGATTTGATGTTCGAGTGGCTGACCTTGTGGCCAACCTGGGCGGTCTTACCTGTCAATTCGCACCGCCGCGACATGGCATACCTCTTACACGATTCCGCGCTTCCGCAGGGTAACGCGAAGAAGCGCGGAAAGACTTGGCTCCTTTGGACCGCGGACCTATAATGATCTAAATATGGAAGGTCAAGTTCGGGACTTGGCCGTGTTTGGGACCCGGTCGCGGACCATTGGCGGCGCCCACAGAGAAGATGCTTGGCGGCTGACGGTATGACGTGCCTCGGCCAGGCGGGAAAAATTTTAGTTTCCGGCTTGCCAGCCGGTTGAGGATGGAACACACAATCGACTTAATCCGCGCTGAGAAGAGTGTCTTGCCCGACACAGCCATAGCATACGCGTACGACCGAGAGGACCAGTGGTGCATTGGAGCCTGACCAGGATCTCTCGGGGTTTTCGTCTGGCTGGCGCAGGGGTCGTAACGGCTTGCCTCCTCGGCGCCAGCGCCGGGGCACAGGGCAAGCTGGACGCCCATTACGTTGCAACCTTAGCGGGTGTCCCGATCGGCAAAGGCGCTTGGCTTATCGACATCGGAGACGATCAATTTACCGCCGCGGCGAGCGGCATGACCACCGGCTTGCTGCGCGTATTTGCGCCCGGGCAGGGTAACAGCGCTTCCCGCGGCGGGGTGCGCGGCGACGTTCTGATGCCCACGCTCTTTGTGTCGACCATCAATAATGACAAGCGGATCGAAGAACTGCGCATCGTGCTAAGCGCCGGGACCGTCAAGGAGCTGGTGGTCGATCCGCCGAACTCGCCAAATCCCGACCGGATTCCTGTGACGGAGGCTCATCGGCGCGGCGTCGTCGATCCCGTGAGCGCGGCTTTGATACGGGTTTCCGGCAACGGCGATCCGATTTCGCCCGAGGCTTGTCGGCGTACCATTCCGGTGTTTGACGGACGCATGCGCTTCGATTTGCAATTGAGCTTCATGCGGATCGAGAACGTTCGGGCGCCGAAAGGGTATCAGGGGCCGGTGGTGGTCTGCGGGGTTCAATTTGTGCCGCTGGCTGGCTACGTGCCCCAGCGCCCGGCCATCAAGTATCTGATGGCCCAGCAGGATATGGAAATATGGCTCGCACCGATCTCTGGAACCCGGATTGTGGTACCATATCGAATTTCGCTCCAGACCCCACTGGGCCGGGGGGTGCTTGAGGCGACGCAGTTCGTGGCAGTCGCGACTCCTCGTTCGACGCCCGCCACCGCCGCGGCGCGGTGAGGCGTCCCTGGCGATCAAAGCTCTGACGTCGCGTCATGTTATGGACTTGACAATATGGAATCCACTCCCGCACGGGTATTTGCCACTCGCTTGCGATTGAGCCCCTTTTGCGGCACGGGTTCTCGCCACGGTGTACAGAATCGAGGGGCGCCAAATCCTCCTCCCTCTACATATTGATGAGAACGAATCTCGATGGGAGCCGGGTCAGCGATTCGGGCGTGCTTTGTTCGATCTTGGTTCACAGGCGTTGAGAGCGTAGCCGTAGCCGGTTGGCTTTCATCACATTGTGATGCAGATGCTGCGCTTGACGCGCCGGTCGGTCCGTGCGCCGGCGGAGGTTTCAATGCCAATCTCGTTTAGTTCCCCTGGGGATCGCGACTCGCGCGCCCGAGGTTACGGCGTCACCGCGGTGCTGGGGCCCACCAATACCGGCAAGACCCATCTCGCAATCGAGCGCATGCTCGCGCATTCCTCCGGGCTGATTGGATTGCCGCTGCGGCTCTTGGCGCGTGAGGTCTACAACAAGATCGCGGAGCGGGTCGGCGCGGACGCTGTCGCGCTGATCACCGGCGAGGAGAAGATCAAGCCTGCCAATCCTCGCTTCTGGGTGTCGACCGTCGAGGCGATGCCGCGCGATCTCGACGTGGCCTTTGTGGCAGTTGACGAGGTTCAGCTCGGCGCTGATCTCGATCGGGGCCATGTGTTTACGGACCGCATGCTCAATTGCAGAGGACGCGAGGAGACGCTGGTTCTGGGTGCAGCCACGGTTCGTCCGATGGTGGAAAAGCTGCTGCCCGGCGCTAATATCCTGAGCCGTCCCCGTTTATCGCAACTCGTTTACGCAGGCGAAAAGAAGATTACCCGCCAGCCGCGCCGCACCGCGATCGTGGCGTTCTCAGCCGACGAGGTTTACGCCATCGCGGAACTCATCCGACGGCAGCGTGGCGGCGCTGCCGTGGTGCTGGGCGCATTGTCGCCGCGCACCCGCAATGCCCAGGTCGAACTCTACCAATCAGGCGATGTCGATTATCTCGTCGCCACCGACGCGATCGGCATGGGGCTCAATCTTGACGTCAATCACGTGGCGTTTGCGTCGGACTGCAAGTTTGACGGCTATCAATTCCGCCGCCTCACTCCTGCTGAATTTGCCCAGATTGCCGGCCGCGCCGGCCGTGCGACCCGCGACGGCAGCTTCGGCACCACCGGGCGCTGCGCGCCATTCGAGGCAGAACTCGTGCACGCGCTTGAAAGCCATAGTTTCGAGCCCGTAAAGGTGCTGCAGTGGCGCAACTCGGAACTCGATTTCTCCTCGCTCGGCGCGCTGGCGGCATCGCTCGCAACGCTGCCGGAACATCCGAGCCTCACGCGGGCGCCGATCGCTGAGGACATCATGGTTTTCGAGCACGCAGCCCGCGACGAGGAGGTGCGCGCGCTCGCCACCGGTCCGGCCGCGATCGCGCGGCTGTGGGACGTGTGCCAAATCCCCGACTATCGGAAAATATCTCCTGCCGCACATGCCGAACTGGTTGTCACCCTCTATGGTTTTCTGCTCCGAGAGGGTAGAATCTCGGACGACTGGTTTGCTCGCCAGGTCGCGCAGGCAGATCATACCGACGGCGACATTGATACCCTTTCGACGCGGATTGCGCATATTCGGACCTGGACGTTCGCGGCCAATCGACCGGATTGGCTGAGCGATCCCGACCATTGGCAAGGCGTCACGCGCGCGATTGAGGACAGACTTTCCGATGCGTTGCACGAGCGATTGGCGGAGCGCTTCGTCGACCGACGCACCAGCGTATTGATGCGGCGGATGCGAGAGAACACGATGCTGGAAACGGAAATCACGAAAACCGGCGAAGTCGTGGTCGAAGGCCACACAATCGGTCGGCTTGATGGCTTCCGTTTCGCACCCGACCCGACATCGGGCGGAACCGATGCGAAGGCGCTTTCTGCTGCGGCACAGAAGGCGCTTGCCGGCGAGATCGAGACGCGCGCCAACAAGCTCGCGCATGCGCCGGATTCGCAGTTCGTGCTGACGTCGGATGCGACGATTCGCTGGATCGGGGAGCCGGTCGCCAAGATCGTGGCCGGCGATACGGTGTTGCGGCCGCGGGTACGCATCCTCGCCGACGAACAGCTCACAGGCGCCGCGCTCGAAGCGGCGCAGCTCCGTCTTGACTTGTGGACGCGCACTCATATCGAGCGGCTGCTGGCGCCGCTTTTCGTGCTGGCCGCCGCCGAGGACATCACCGGGCTCGCCCGCGGCATTGCCTACCAACTGGTGGAAGCTCTCGGCGTTCTTGAACGCAGCAAGGTTGCCGAAGACCTCAAGAGCCTCGACCAGGCTTTGCGCGCCGTCCTGCGTCGGCACGGCGTGCGGTTCGGCGCCTATCACGTTTATGTCCCGCTTCTGCTTAAGCCGGCGCCGCGGGCGCTGGCGGCGCAGCTCTGGGCGCTGAAGCATGGCGGCCCCGATCTCAAGGGGCTCGACGAACTGCAGCGGCTCGCATCGAGCGGCCGCACATCATTTCCGGTCGACAAGGACGTGCAGCGTTCCTTCTACCGCACGATCGGATACCGCGTTTGCGGCGAGCGGGCCGTGAGGGTCGATATCCTGGAGCGTCTCGCCGATCTGATCCGGCCTGCGCTCAGCTGGCGGCCAGGCTCGCCTGCTCCCCAGCCTGCCGGCGCATTCGAAGGCATTGGCTTCACCGTCACCCAGGCGATGACCTCGCTCACCGGCTCTTCCGGAGAAGATTTCGCCTCGATCCTCCGCGCGCTCGGTTACCGCATGGAAAGGCGCCCGAAGCCCGCCAAGGTAGCCGAAGCGCCGCCCGCACCTGACGGCGCTGCGCAGGCGAGCGATCAATCCGCAACCGGATCGGAGCCGGCAGTCGAAGCGGCGGACGACTCTCGGCCGCAGGCGGGCGACATTGCAGCGGACGGCAAACAGGCCGATGACGAGCCGGCCGCTCACCAGCCGATATCCTACGGAATGACCCTCCATGCGTTCCAGGACCTGGCGGCGACCGCCGCACCAGCAGCGGACCAACCGGCGCCTGATCCGCCTGGGCCGGCGGCTAACGAGGTCGCCGTCGCAGCGCAGGCGAGCGCCCCCGACGTACAGGTCGCCGCGTCGGCTGGAGCCCCGATCGACGGCCACTCGGCTCAAGACGCCACACCGACGGCGGCGGAACCCGAGCTTATCGAAGTGTGGCGTCCAGGCGGCCGCAGCGAGGAGCGGCGCGGCCAGCGGCGCCCGCCCCAATGGCAGCGCCCGCGCCAGACCCATGGGAGGGCGACCGTCAGTGATGCAACGGCCGCTCGCGCCGGCGCCACGGAGGGCAAAGATGAACCTCTGGCCGGCGCAGACGCGTCCGAACGCAAGGAGACGCTGCATCGTCGTCCGCAGGGCCTCAAGGGCGAATTGGGGGCCGAGCACGACGACGGCCGCGTGCGGCGGCAGAAAGATCGCGGCGAACATCGTTCTGAGCGGCAAGGCGATCGCGCGGAGCGCGCGCGTGGTGAGCGACCGCATTTCGCGAAAGCGCGAAATGAGCACAAGAACCGTCGTGACTACTCCCCACCACATCGTGAGCGCGAGAAGCAAGTTGACCCAAACTCGCCGTTCGCAAAGCTCGCGGCCCTCAAGGCTCAGCTGGAAGCCGCCGCCAAAGAGCGTCGCTGAGCGAGCTGCGTCGTGTCGGGAGACCGGCAACGGATCGACCGATGGTTGTGGAATGCCCGTATCGTGCGCACACGCAGCGCCGCCGCGTCGCTGGTAATGGCAGGGCATGTGCGGGTCAATGGCATGAGGGTAGCGGCGCCCGGTCGTGACGTGAAGTGTGGGGATGTGGTTACGGTGGCGCTCCACAGCGGAGTTCGGGTTTTGAAGGTAATCGGGATGGCGTCGCGACGCGGTAATGCCGCAGCCGCGTCCCAGCTCTATGAGGATTCCGGCACCCCCTCGCGATAAGAAAACGATTGATCTTATTGGCATTGTATCGGTATGCCATGGCCCAGCTTTGGGACGGGTTGCGCAACCCCCGGTCCTTCCCATCCTAGTGGGGAGAACAGCCGTAACGCCGGCGCTGTCAAGGCGGGCGGGTCAGTGGGGGTTGCAGGCGCCGGGCAAAGCCACATCTTTCGGCCGGAGTGTGGTCATGACGTATGTGGTCGTCGAAAACTGCATTAAGTGCAAGTACATGGACTGCGTCGAGGTTTGTCCCGTCGACTGCTTCTACGAAGGCGCCAATATGCTCGTTATTCATCCGGACGAATGTATCGATTGCGGTGTGTGCGAGCCAGAATGCCCGGCGGAAGCTATCAAGCCCGACACTGAGCCGGGGCTTGAAAAATGGCTGGAGCTGAACGCCGAGTATTCAAAGTCCTGGCCCAATATCACCGTGAAGCGTGAGGGACCTCCGGACGGCAAGGAATGGGATGGCGTGGCCGGCAAGCTGAAGTACTTCGACCCGGAGCCGGGTACCGGAGATTAGGCACGTGCGGTATTTTGCACCACGTCGCCGGACGATTAACGCTTTTCAGCTTTTTATTGGGACTGAGCGACCGAATCGACACTTTTACGCCCCGTAAAGCTTTGATTTCTGCCGATAACGTGCTATATACACGCCAACTAAATAAAATAATCGCTTCGACGCTCCCTTCGGGAGCGTATTTTTTCGAAGTTTTCCCGGGGAACCGTCAAACAGGGGCGTGTAATCCACGCAATCGGCAGTGGCAGGCAAGACGCGTCACAGTTCCAAGACGAAGAAGACCCTCAAGCCCTCTTCGGCGAGCCGGCGCAGGGCAACCCAAGCCTCGCGCGGCGCGGGACGGCGGGGAGCACCCGCGGCTAAGCCTGCCGGTCATGACAGGCCAAAGGGTCAAGGAGTTAACCAGGGAATGACCTCGAAAAAGGCAACCCAGCGACAGGGGTTCAAGACCAACGAGTTTATCGTCTATCCGGCGCATGGCGTTGGACAGATTGTGGCCATCGAAGAGCAGGAAGTTGCAGGGTGCAAGCTGGAGTTGTTCGTCATCAACTTTGTCAAGGACAAGATGACGCTTCGGGTTCCCACCGCGAAGATCGCAGCGGTTGGCATGCGCAAGCTTGCAGAGCCACCGATCGTGAAACGTGCTCTGGACACTCTAAAGGGTCGCGCGCGCATCAAGCGCACAATGTGGTCGCGTCGAGCACAGGAATATGAGGCAAAAATCAACTCTGGAAATATCGTCTCAATTTCCGAAGTGGTGCGCGACCTGTTCCGGTCCGATACGCAGCCTGAGCAGTCCTACAGCGAGCGCCAACTTTATGAGGCGGCGCTTGACCGTCTGGCCCGCGAGATTTCGGCCGTGCAGCGGGTGACGGAAACCGAGGCCATCAAGGAAATCGAAGCGGCGCTCGCCAAGGGCCCGCGCCGGGGCAAGTCCTCGGAGGGTGAGGACGCCGTCATCGAGGACGAGGCCGCTTGAGAGATTGTTCCCAATTTCGCGCGAGGTTGCGAAAAGGCCCGGCGTTAGCCGGGCCTTTTCGCATGCGCTGTGACGTCACCCGCCAAGCGGAGGCCACACCAGCCGGTGAAATCCGGGGCTCCTGAAAATCAATCAACGGTTGGATCAAGCCGAGGCGCGCCTGTGTTTCCGCCGTCCGGTTTGCCGGTGCGGTTCGCTGAGGGGGGGTGTCGATCACTCAACGATGATTTTGACGAGATCGCCGGCCTTCAATTCCTCGTCCGGCTCCAGGCCGTTCAGCACCCGGAAGCGTTCCACCGGGTGATCCAGCGGAAGCGCCATCCGAGTGGAAAGCGATTCCACCGTGTCACCCGGCTGCACTTTGACAATCTTCAAGCGCAACGGCTTGGTTGACCGGATCTCCTGCGACGAAAGTGGACGGAAGGTCTGAATGGATTCTCGAAACGCGCGGTCAGCCTCCGGCGTGCGGTTCTTGGCAGCGAAGATGAAGCGGTAAACCGCGCCGCCGAACCGGACGACGTAGAGCCTGAACGCCCACTGATTCCCGATCGCGGTTGCAGTCGCAGCCGGGACGCCGTTGACGGTGAGTTCCTCCACCGACCCGTTCTCGATATTCTCAATCCAACCCGAGTTGAGATACTCGATCAGCGACTGATCGGCGGGGACCTTCACGACGTCGAGTCGCAGCGCCTGGTCGCCGGCTTCCTTCGCGCCGAGCACCGCCTGGGCGGTATTGTCGAGCACGAAGCCCTCCGGCGCCATGAAGCTGAAGCCGAGCTTCGGATGAAGGAAGTGCCGGCCGCGCACGAAGCCGTCGGCCGGATCCTCGCCGTAAGTCATGCCGTCGATGCTGGCCAGGTAGGCCGCCTTGTCACGGTGCGCTCGACTCGCAGGGAATTGCCGGGCGCTGTCCTCGGCGTTCTTGACCCGTTCCGGCGTTGCCGGGTGGGAAGACAGGAACTCGACTGGGCGCGAATCGCCCCCGCGGCCGGCGGCGCGCAGCTCCTGGTTGCGGCCCATGGAATTGAGCAGCCGCGAAGCGCCAAAGGGGTCGAAGCCGGCGCGGGCCGCGATGCCCACCCCAATCGCGTCCGCCTCGAACTCCTGCGAGCGCGAAAAGGTGGCGAGCGCGATTTTCGAGCGCGCAAGCGCCATTGCGCCGACCTGGGAATCACCCAAGAGGTCATTGACGTTACTGATGAGTTCGGTCTTGCGTGCCTGCTCTTCCCGGATCGCCGCGTGGCGCGCGATGACATGAGCCATCTCGTGGGCCATCACTGAGGCGAACTCGGCGCTGTCATTGGCGAGGCCGAGCAGTCCCCTGGTGACGTAAAGTTGCCCATTCGGGAGTGCGAATGCATTGACGGCAGGCGAATTGAGGATGGTGACTTTGTAGGACAGGTCCGGCCTGTCTGAGGCCGCAACCAGGCGGCTGACGATACTGGTGAGCTTGGCGTGCAGCCTGGGGTCCTCGTAGGCGCCGCCATAAGCCGAAAGCACGCGTTGATGCTCACGAACGCTCGGAGAGCTCGCCTCAGCGTTTTTTGGCAGGTCGGGCAGGAGAATTTGCCGCCCGGTGGGGACCGAAGAGCATGCCCCAACCACAAGCGTCATTGCGCCCGCCGCGACCCCTGCCGCCAGCCTCCATCTCCCGTGATTGCCCGCCATCCTCAACACGACAGTGCTACCGGCTCCCTAGTTGACAACTTCAATCTGCTCAGGCCGCGTCACCTCGATTGCAGGACCGCCTCGCTCCTCCACCCAGCCGCGCACTTCGACATTGCGGCCCGCGAGCGCTTTGGGCGTCAGCCCGCCGCTCATGAAGGCGCCCTCATTTCGCTTGAGGATTGTGACCGTGAACTGTTCCGGCCGACGCCGCCCGAAGTTGACGTAAACGATGCCGCCGCTTTCGCGGACCGACAATACCTTGCCGCGCACGAGCAGGAATCGTCCTTGTTCTGCAAGGACATCCGGCGAGTTGCTTGCTTGCTTGAGGACATGATACGGATCGCCCCAAAGGCCAAACCCAGCGTTTCTCGCATCCCGTTCGGCACTCCGCAAATAGGTGCGACAAGTCGCCACTGCGCCGGCTGCCGAAACGAGCGCATGGCCAGCCGCTACCATTTCGCGCTGCACCATGGCTTCGCCCGACGGTGTCCGAACGAACGCATAGGCTACCAATCGACCGTAGCGATCCGGGCCTGAAGCCGGCACCAGCAGACCGACCTCGCGATGGAGCAACAAGGTTTCGAGCGCCGCCTTGGAGGCAAGCGCTGCCTCTCTGCGATCTTCATCCTCGTCGCCCGGAATCGGCAGGGGAGTCTCGATCGCGGCCAGACGAACCTCCCGGCCGTCGGCAAGGAGGAACGATCTTCCGTCGATGACGCGGGCAACCTCGCCTGCGGCCTCACTCCTGCCGCTGCAATCCCGCGGCGCCTGCGCCCGGGCGCCAGATGCCGTGAGTGCGGCCGCGAGGGCCAGGGCGGTCGTTGAAAGCATTATTCCCTTGAGGTCCATTCGTCTCAGAACTTCGCGTCGCGGTGTTTCAGGTGACAGTGAGGGATACCGCAGTTGGGGTGACGTTTGTCCGCCGATGTGGATATTCGCCGCCCGCCCGTCTTATCGCCCTGTGGTGACTCTTCCTGCTTCCCGAGGGGCTCAACCCTCTGCGGAAAGGACCTCGTCGTCAATGGCTATGGATACCGATCTTCCCCGCATTCCGACAGAATCAGGCCACAAGATGATGGCGTAATTTGGTCGAAATATGCAGTAATCTTGTTAAAATTGAGATGACTCCGCAACAAAGATTGCTGCGAAAATCTAAATTCTAATTAATCAACACCATGGCAGCTCGCCGGATTTTGCTCGAACCGCGGCTCTGTTTGACCGAAATTCATCAATTGTCGCAATACTACAACGCCGCCCTCGTCTTGCCGGTTGCCCGGCGCCCGGGCAGTCCGATTGAGGCTGCCGGAAAGGCAACTTATGGTGAATTGGCTCGGGACTGGCTCATTTTTGTCGTAATCTGAAATCGTCTGTTTCGAAATTTCACCACAAATGGCGCGCTGTTACGGAAACATCGCTTGGGGTAGCTCACCGTCTTGCTTAAGCGAATTCTCCTTCCCTCATTGATTGAGTACGCCCGGCGCAAGCCCTGTTTTCAGGGCTTCCGCCCTTTCAAAACATCGGATCTTAAAATAGACATTGTCCTCGCAGGTCCCGTAGCTCAGCCGGACAGAGCAGCGGTTTCCTAAACCGAAGGTCGCAGGTTCGAGTCCTGCCGGGACCGCCAGGTTCAGACTCGAGATTTCGGGGGTAGCAGGTCATGCAGGTCGCCTGAGCCAGTGCCATATTCTCCTGGCTGACTTCCACAATCGGCCCTGACAAGCGGCCGCGCCTTGTTGCAAGGATGAAATGTGGGACCCGAGGAGGTTTTGTGGTTATCCTGTCCGATGGGTGCGAGATGCGGAGTTCGCTCCCTGGATGGCCCGTGATGCCGTCGCGCCCCCGATGGCTCTGCTGACCTCGCCGTGCGTCCATGGGCTTTATCGGCAGACACCAGCGCCGCAGGTGAACCATGATAACGATGTCAGTCGCCAGGATCGCAGAGAGCCTGCAGCGCGATTTCAGGACTGCGGCCAACCATCTTCGAGAAACGGGCAGGCGAGTGAGGACCACGTCTCGACATTATCTCGACGCAGCCAACATACTCGACCAGTGGGCCGCCACTGTGAACGATATCCGACCGGATCTGCTGGTCATCTTTCACGAACTCATGGCCGGCCCCGCAGACCGCGAGCGGCACGCCGAACTGCTTCGCCAGATTGCGTTCAAGGGAACCGCCAAAACCGCAAACGAATACGTTTGCGCCTATATAAGTGACCGCACGGGCGGGGGTTGAGATCACGGTCGCGGACGGGCGGCATCCCCGCCGCAATCCCGCCTTGCCGACATCGCCGGTCGCTAACCTGGCTCGGCGGCCGCAGAGTTAGAGGCAAGCCGAGGCCCGCAAATTCGCGGATCAAGTTCCGGACGAGCCTGGCGATGGACCTGTGATCGGGATATCGGAACCTGCGCCAGCAAGAAGCCCCATGAACTCAGCCCCTTTGTCCAGTCAGACCGCCCGTGCCGCGCCGCGCGTCTTTGATCACATCAATACCTGGGTGTTCGACCTCGACAATACGCTCTACCCGCATCACCTCAATCTCTGGCAGCAGGTCGATGACCGCATTCGCAACTACATCGCAAAATTCCTCGACACGACCTACGACGACGCATTCCGTAAGCAGAAGGATTTCTACCGCCGCTACGGCACCACCATGCGCGGCATGATGGTCGAGCACGGGATGAACCCTGACGACTTTCTTGATTTCGTGCACCAGATCGATCACTCGCCCATTGAACCGAATCCGGCGCTCGGCGCCGCGCTCGAGCGCCTCCCGGGCCGCAAGCTCATTCTCACTAACGGCACCCGGGCTCACGCCGACGCCGTCACCAGGCGCCTCGCGATCGCCCACCATTTCGAAGACGTGTTCGACATTGTCGCTGGCGAACTTGAGCCAAAGCCGTTCCCACAGACCTATGAACGCTTCCTCGCCCGACATGGAGTCGACGCCGGCGCAGCGGCGATGTTCGAGGATCTGGCCCGCAATCTCGAAGTGCCGCACGCGCTCGGCATGACGACCGTGCTGGTGGTCCCGCAGCGCACCCGCGAGGTGTTTCGCGAAAGCTGGGAACTGGAAGGGCGCGATGCCGCCCATGTGGATCATGTCACCGACGATCTCGTGGGGTTCCTGGAGGCGATCGCGGCCCAGCGCGCAGCCCCGCCGGCGCGTAGCGCGGGTTGAGCCCGGCGAAACCCGCGCCCGGCGTCGCCCTGGCCGCCACAGGGCGGTCACGGATTTTGCTTCGCTCAATCCGCGCTACGGGCGCCCGGAATGATTGACATTAGCGCGGACGTCCGCGACACAGCGGAGCCGCACCCCGATCCGGCCAGTCTCGCCCGCAAGGGCACGGTGCAGCTCTTCCCGGGGATATTTCGTGATGTCGCACGACCAGATCGCCAGAATCATCGACAACGCTTTCGAAACACGAAACGATTTAACTCCCGCCACCAAGGGTCCGGTGCGGGAGGCGGTGGAGGCGGCCCTCGATCTGCTCGACTGCGGCGCGGCGCGGGTCGCGGAAAAGCGCGACGGCGCGTGGCACGTCAACCAATGGCTCAAAAAGGCCGTGCTGCTGTCGTTCCGTCTCACCGACATGGGCATCATCAAATTCGGCATCGAGCCGCATGACCGCGTCTGGGGATGGGATAAGGCACCGCTGAAATACGATTGCTGGGAACGCAAGCAATTCGAGAAGGCGCAGTTTCGGGCAGTTCCGGGCGCAATCGTGCGCCGTTCCGCTTACATTGCGCCCAACGTGATCTTGATGCCCTCCTTCGTGAATCTCGGCGCCTATGTGGACTCAGGCACAATGGTCGATACCTGGGCGACGGTTGGCTCCTGCGCGCAGATCGGAAAGAACTGCCATATCTCGGGCGGCGCCGGCATCGGCGGCGTGCTGGAGCCGTTGCAGGCCGGGCCTGTGATCATCGAGGATAACTGTTTCATCGGGGCGCGGTCGGAAGTCGCGGAGGGCGTGGTCGTGCGCGAGGGCTCGGTATTGAGCATGGGGGTTTTCATCGGCGCCTCGACCAGAATCGTCGACCGCGACAGTGGCGAAGTCTTCACCGGCGAGGTGCCGGCCTATTCGGTCGTGGTGCCCGGCGTCTCGCCAGGCAAGCCGCTGCGCGACGGCTCGCCCGGTCCCGGACTCTACTGTGCGGTGATCGTCAAGCGCGTGGATGAAAAGACCCGCGCGAAGACGAGCATCAACGAGCTGCTGAGGGATTGAGCGCGGTGCCGCTCGCAGCGATTTCAGTCGGATGCCGGACAATAACAGCAGATGCCCGCCGGGACAGCGAAACTGGCGTGTGGGTTGCCACCCGCAAAGATATAGATGGTCTTGAGTCGAAGCCGATGCATGGCCAACCTTGATCGAGGGGATTGAACTCGCCGTTCCGGAATTGCTGGAAGTGATGTCGACCATGAGTTCGCGCCCGTCCGATGCGTGCTGACCCCGTCGCTTTTGCACGCGAGCTGTTGCGCTGCCGTTCAGTGACGCCGCAGGAGGCGGGGGCATTATCATTTCTTGAAGGATTGCTTTCCGGCGCTGGATTTGCGGTCCACCGCGTCGTTTTTTCCGAACCGGGCGCCGATGACGTGGAGAACCTCTATGCCCGCCTCGGTACGGACGCCCCACATCTCGTGTTCGCCGGGCATACCGATGTCGTGCCGCCGGGCGATGAGGGGCGCTGGCGCCACCCGCCGTTTGCCGGCGAGATCGCGGACGGCGTGCTGTTCGGCCGCGGCGCAGTCGACATGAAGGGGGCGATCGCCTGCGAGCTTGCGGCGGCCTTCGACTATCTCGCGGATCATCGCGGCAAGCTTAAGGGCTCGATCTCGTTCCTCATCACGGGCGACGAGGAGGGCGCCGCCGTCAACGGAACCGTCAAGCTGCTGCGATGGGCGGCTGCTCGCGGCGAAAGGTTCGACCATTGCATTCTCGGCGAACCCACCAACCCGCAGCGGCTCGGCGACATGGTCAAGGTCGGCCGCCGCGGATCGCTCAACGGCACCCTTATCGTGACCGGCACCGAGGGCCACGTCGCCTATCCGGCGCTCGCTGACAATCCGGTGCGCCGCATCGTCGCCATCATGGCGGCCCTCGTGGCCGAGCCGCTGGATCATGGGAGCGCCCATTTCGATCCGTCCAACCTGGAATTCACCTCGGTCGATGTGGGCAACAAGACCGTCAACGTCATTCCGCGCGAGGCCCGCGCGCGCTTCAACATCCGCTTCAACGATCAGCACACGCAGGCGTCGCTCAGGACGCTGGTCGAGGCGCGCGCCCGCGCGGCCGCGCCGGGCGGGCGGTTCCGCATCGAGTGGGAGCCATCGAACGCCGACGCATTCCTCACCAAGCCCGGCCCGTTCGTTGACACGGTGAAGAGCGCAATCGCTGATGTGACGGGCCGCGAGCCCGCGCTTTCGACATCGGGGGGCACGTCCGATGCCCGCTTCATCAAGGATTATTGCCCGGTCGTGGAATTCGGGCTTGTCAACGCCACCATGCACAAGATCGACGAATGCGTGGCCACGGCTGATCTCGTGACGCTCGCCGCTATCTACCGGCGGATCCTCGACCGGTACCTTGTCTGAGCGTGCTGTAGCCCGGGTTGAGCGCCAGCGACACCCGGGCCGGCGCTGCCGCGCGGGCGCGGTCGAGCCCGGATTTCGCTGCGCTCAATCCGGGCTATAGCGGGCAGGGAGGGGATGGTGGGCGCGCCTTGCTTTGCCCACCCCGCCGCCCCCCTCAAGGGCGAGGCTCAATAATCCACCTTGACGAGATAGAGACCGTCCGGTGGCGCAACCGGACCGCAGGCGGTGCGGTCGCGCGCCGCCAGCGCACCCGCAAGATCGTCAGCGCTCCATCGGCCTTCCCCGACCAGCACCAGCGAGCCCACCATCGACCGCACTTGGGTGTGCAGGAACGAGCGCGCGGAGGCATAGATGCGCACCTCGTCGCGCTCCCGTTCCACGTCCAGCCGGTCGAGCGTCTTCACGGGCGATCTGGCCTGGCATTCGGCCGCCCGGAACGTGGTGAAGTCGCGCCGTCCGACCAGCCGCTGCGCGGCCTCGCGCATGGCTGACGCATCGAGCGGCCGCGACGCGCGCCAGGCCCGTCCGGCGTCCAAAGTCAGGTCAGGGCGGCGATTAATGATGCGGTAGAGGTAATGACGCCTGCGCGCCGAGAAGCGGGCGTCGAAATCATCCGCGACCCGCTCGGCCGCCAGCACGGCGACCGGATGGGGCCGCAGATAGGCATTGATCGCATCGCGGATCGTGTCGGTATCCCAGGGCCTCGCGAGATCGATATGCGCCACCTGGCCGAGCGCGTGGACGCCCGCATCGGTGCGCCCCGCCCCCTGCACATGGACGTTCTCGCCGCTGAACGCGGCCACCGCTGCCGTCAGTACGCCCTGGACGGAGACGCCATTGTGCTGGACCTGCCAGCCGACGAACGGGGCGCCGTCATATTCGATCAGCAGCTTGTAACGCGGCATAGATGATATTTCTCAATCGCTCGCGGCGTCATCGCCGGGCGCCCCGCGCGGCGCCACATCACTTCAATCGCGCGCCCGCCGCAAGCGGCGTGCCGCGCAGGAACTCCTCAGCCCGCATGGGCTGGCGGCCGGCCCGCTGAAGTTCGAGGATGCGCACCGCGCCGTCGCCGCACGCCACCGTGAGCTTATCGTCAATCACGGCGCCAGGCGCGCCGGTCCCCTCGCCTCGCGTGGTGCGCAGCACCTTGACGCGAACCGGCGACGCGCCGGCGTTCGGCAGCTCGAACCACGCGCCCGGAAAAGGCGACAGGCCGCGGCAATGGTCGTGCACGGCCCTCCATGGCCTGGTCCAGTCGATCCGGGTTTCGCTTTTGTCGATCTTGGCGGCGTAAGTCACGCCCTCCTCAGGCTGGGGTGAGAGTTGCAGCGAGCCGCGCTCGAGCGCGTCAAGCGCCCGCACCATCAGATCAGCGCCGCACCGCGCAAGCTCGTCATGCAGCTCACCGGCCGTCATGTCGGGACCGATGGCGACGCGCGCCGCCATCGCCACGGGTCCCGTGTCCAGCCCTTCCGCCATTCGCATCACCATGACAGCGGTTTCGGTATCGCCCGCCATAATCGCGCGGTTGATCGGGGCGGCGCCGCGCCAGCGCGGCAGCGCCGACGCATGAAGATTGAAGCAGCCGAGCCGCGGCGCATCGAGGATCGGCTTCGGGAGGATCAACCCGTAGGCCACCACGACGGCGGCGTCCGCAGCATGGGCGCGGAACGCATCCTGCGCTTCGGGCGACCGCAACGTCTTCGGCGTCAGCACCGCGATCCCGAAGCGCCGCGCCTCGCGCTCAACGGGGCTCGGCCGCAGCTCCATGCCGCGTCCCGCGGGTTGCGGCGCCCGCGTGTAGACGGCCGTTACGTCGTGGCCGCGTGCGACGATCGCGGCGAGCGTGGGCACGGCGAAATCAGGGGTGCCCATGAAGACGAGGCGGAGGGGCATTCGGGGCGCTTCATCCCGCTCGGTAATCTTTCCCTCCCCCGCTTGCGGGGAAGGGCCTGGGAGAGGGCAGTCCGACGACGCAAACCTGCCGCAATGCCCCCTCGCTAACCCTCCCCCGCAAGCGGGGGAGGGAATGGCAAATGGCGCGGCTGTGGGTCATCGCACTTTAAATCCGCTGCCCGTCGCCCAGCGGAATGTCCCGCATCGTGCTCGGAGCAAACAGCTCGTCGAGCTTGACACGGCGCTGCGTCAGTCCCTGCTCATGGGCATATTGCAACAGTGCTTCGATGCTGGGCCGGTTCTGCGCGATCCCATAGGGAAACCAATCGGGCCCGATAATGGCCTGCTCCTCTTCGAGGAGGGGCTGCAGCCAGGCCGATGACACCTTCGACGAACCGAGTTCGGCTAAGAAGTGATAGCAGCGGTCCTTGGCGGCGCAGAGCGCTTTGTAGAGCGAGAGCGCCACCCACGGGTCGCGCTCACAGATGTCGCGGCGGATTACCACCGTATGCATGATCGGATAAATCCTGGTGCGCCGGTAGTAATCCTTCTCGGCCGCCGCATAGTCAGGAAACAGCCGCCGCACCTTCGAATTGCCGCGGCGGAACGACAGCGGATTGTTGGCGGTCATCAGGAAATCGATTTCGCCGCGCTCCAGCATGTCGCCGAGTTCGGCGCCGGCAGGCGCCTCGCTCAGCCGGATGTCCGAGGGCAGCTTGCGGCCAAGGCGGTCGGCGCGGCCCTGCACCCATTCCACGTCGCTGGGCCTGACGCCGTATTCATGTTGCAGAAGGCCGCGCATGTAGACCGCAGCCGTCATGCTGTATTCCGGCACGCCGCCGCGCTTGCCCTTGAGGTCGGCCGGGCCGCGGATGCCCTTCTCGGCATTGACGAAGAAATAGCCGTGCCGGAACACGCGCGACGGGAACGCCGGAATGGCGATGAACGGCGCATCGCCGTCGCTCACGAGCGATGTGTAGTTCGACAGCGACATCTCGGACGCATCGAATTCGCGATACTGCAACATGCGCCAAAAAATCTCGGCAGGCTGCAGCGCGAGGTAATTGAGTTCGATGCCTTCGGGCTGCAGTGAGCCGTCGCGAAGCGCCTGAGTGCGGTCGTAAGGTCCGCACGCGAAGGTGAGACGGAGCTTGGACATGCGGGTTCTGGGCGAGTCCCGATCAGTGCGGCAACGCCGCGGGTTTCGCTGACGCTCAACCCGGGCTACGGCTCACAAACTCCTATTGCTATCGTGAAGTCGCCGCAAGCCGTTCCGCGAAGGCAGCGATGGTCTTGGCATAGACGCGCGCTTTGTTCCATTCCAGTAAGACGTTGAAGTTCTCGGTTCCTTCGCTCCAAGGCTCGCCGCGGCGCCAGCCGTAGCCCTTGAGAAAGTTCGCCGTCGAGGCGAGCGCATCGGGAGCGCTATGGATGAGATCGCGTTTGCCGTCGCCGTCGAAATCTACCGCGAACTTCACGTAGGACGATGGGAGGAATTGGGTCTGCCCGATCTCGCCGGCCCAGTCGCCGCGCAATTCGCCGGGCGCCATGTCGCCGCGATCGACGATCCGCAGCAAGTCAACAAGCTCGGCACGGAACTTGTCAGGCCGGCGGCAGTCATGAGCGAGCGTCGCAACCGAACGGATGAGCGAAAACCGGCCTTGATTGACCCCGAAGTCAGTCTCAAGACCCCAGATGGCTGTCAGCACCGGCCCCGGCACCCCGAACTGGCGCTCGATGCGGGAAAACACCGCCGCATACCGCCCGAGCAGCGCGGTGCCTTTGCGCATGCGGTCTGGCGAAATCATCCGCCCCGAAAACTGCTCGAATGTCTGGCTGAAGACCCGCTGGCCGCGGTCTCGCGACAGCACGGCCGGATCTACGGTGACGCCGTCGAGGGCCGCCCCAATGGTCCGCTGGGAAATCCCCTGGCTGGCCGCCTCGCGCTTGAAATCCGCCAGCCACGTATTGAAGTCGCCGCCGCACGGGACTGCACGCGATGGACCGGCAAGCGCAAGGCAGAGCAGCGCGCTTCCGATCGATAGGGACAAGGTTCGGATATGTCTCATGATGGACCTTGCTATCATGCATCGAAGGGCACAACCCGGGAATTGAGCGTCAGCCAAATCCAGGGCCATCCTATCCATGCGGCAAAGCCGCGTCAGGTTCGCTGACGCTCAGCCCGGGCTACGCCTCCCCGCCACGGTGAGGGGTGAGCGCGGCCGCAACCATGCGGACAAATCAGGGCCATGCGAAGGCAACGCGGTCCGGCATGTCCTGCTTCCGCCTTGCGCCGGCGTGGCCGGCTGTTTACCCATTAGCCGCGGCACATGGCCGAGAACAAGGAGGAACCCCGATGCGTGCACAATTTCTGGCTGTCGCGTTTCTTGTCACCACTGCGGCCTCGAGCGCCGCCTTGGCCCAGCAGGCTGCGCCGACGACAAGAACCTTCATGAACAACAAAGAGATCATGGGCCTGGTCGACAAGGCGAAGGCCGATCGCAAGGGCGACGCCCCCTTGGTGGCGGAGCCGATCCTTTCGCTCGCTCCCTATCGGGCCCAGCTCGAATACCGTCCCGGCACATCGCCGGCGGCGGTCCACGAAAAAGATGCCGAGCTGATGGTCGTGCTCGAAGGCACAGGCAATATCGTGACGGGCGGCAAACTTGTCGACGAGAAGCGCACCAACGCGAACAATCTCAGCGGCTCATCGATTGCGGGCGGCAACTCCCAGGCGGTCGTCAAGGGCGATATGCTGATTGTGCCGTCAAACACCCCGCACCAGGTCATCCCGACCGGCGGCGCGCCGATCGTCCTCATGACGATGCACGTGCCGCATCCGCCGACCAATTGGCCGCCGGCGAATTAGAATTTGTAGACCTGCGGCCCTACGGCCCGGATTGAACCGCCGGCTCCGGCCATCGGCCGGCCCGACGATAAACTCCGCGAAATCCGGGCCCCCTTTTTCACGCGGCACGAGCGTTCCCGAAGCGTTCCCGGGTTTCACTTGCGCTCAACCCGGGCTGCAAGCTAACCCTGCAAGCTTGCCGCAGGGGCTCTCACTCCCAGATGCCAGCCTGACTCCTGTGATATAAGCCCTGCCGGCACTCCTCATCCGCATGGGTCGGGTAGCGATCATGAGCAGGCTTGGCAAACATTTGTACATTGGCTTCGTGTTCGCGGCTGCGCTGACAGCCGCAACCTCGGCTTCGGCGGCGACCGATTGCCGCACATCCGGCAGCTTCGAGAGCTGGCTTGCGCGTTTCAAGGCCGAAGCCGCATCTCAGGGCATCTCCAAAAGCGCCATCGATGCCGCGTCGCCCTACCTCGTCTACGACCAGCGGATCGTGAACATTGATCGGGGCCAGCGCATCTTCGCCCAAAGCTTCCTCGAATTCTCCGGCAAGATGCTGCCGCCCTACCGGCTCCAGCAGGGCGTGGCGGAAATCCGCAAATACCAAGCGGTGTTCGATCGCGCCGAGAAGCAATACGGCGTTCCGGCGGCGGTAATCACCGCCTTCTGGGGGCTTGAAAGCGACTTCGGCTCCAACATGGGCAAGGATCAGGCGATCCGTTCGCTGGTGTCGCTCGCCTATGATTGCCGGCGCGCCGAGATGTTCCGCGGACACCTGTTCGACGCACTGCGGCTGATTGAGCGCGGCGATCTCAGGCCGGCCGAAATGCTCGGCTCGTGGGCGGGCGAACTCGGCCAGACCCAGATGATGCCGTCCGAATACATCAAATACGCCGTCGACTATGATGGCGACGGCAGGCGGAACCTCCTGCGCAGCGTGCCGGACGTCATCGGGTCGAGCGCGAACTATCTCGTCAGCCTCGGCTGGAAGCGCGGAGAACCGTGGATGCGGGAGGTGCGCGTCCCCGAGAACATGCCGTGGGAGCAGGCCGACCTCTCAATCCAACACCCGCTCCAGAAATGGGCTGAGTGGGGCGTCGCGCTGCCGGACGGACGCCCGTTGCCGCACGACAATCTCAAAGCCTCTCTGCTGCTGCCCATGGGCCGGTTCGGCCCGGCCTTCCTGGTGTTCGACAACTTCCAGGTCTACCTCAAGTGGAATAGCTCGCTGGTCTATTCCACCACGGCGGCCTATTACGCGACCCGCCTCGCCGGCGCGCCGCCGATGCGGCGCGGCAACGGCACCCCACCGCCGCCGCTGCCGCTGGCCCAGGCGCGTGAGTTGCAGCAGCTTTTGACCAGGGCCGGCTACGACGTCGGCGGCATCGACGGCAAGCTTGGTCTCTCGTCCCGGCAGGCGACGCGCGCAATGCAAATCAGGCTCGGCCTGCCGGCGGACTCCTACCCGACTGTCGAGCTGCTGGCGCGCATGCGCGCGGGGCGCTAGTCTTGTGCTCCGGCTGCCGCCGCTGTCGGAGAAAAGCAGCACGCCTGAATTTCGAATAGCACAGCGCCATTCCGGGCATCCACTTGCATGGGCCCGAAATGGGCGATACGAGGCGGCAGAACAGGCCGCTGGTTTGAGGGAGGAAACTGATGGACAACGGCCGACGTCATGCCTGGAGCTGGTGGTACCTGCTCCTGTTGCTCCAGTTCATCCCCGCGCTGTGGGTGCCTTTCTACAATTCAGTCGAACCGACCTTCGCGGGCATGCCGTTTTTCTACTGGTTCCAGCTTGCGCTGGTCTTCGTCGGCGCGGCGGCGACGGCCGTCGTCTACTGGGTGACGGAATAGGAGCGCTGCCATGGACCTCAACTGGACCGCGCTCACGGTTTTCATCCTGCTGTTCGGCTTCATCACCTGGCTCGGCTTTGCGGCGGCCCACTGGCGGCGCGGCGACCTTGAGCTGCTGCACGAATGGGGCCTCGGCGGACGCCGGTTCGGCACGCTGATCACCTGGTTCCTGGTCGGCGGCGACCTTTACACCGCCTATACCTTTATCGCGGTTCCGGCCCTCGCCTTCGGGGCCGGCGCCATCGCCTTCTTCGCAGTCCCATATACGATCATCATCTACCCCTTGCTGTTCATCGTATTCCCGCGGCTGTGGTATGTGTGCCACAAGCGCGGCTATGTCACGGCAGCCGATTTCGTCAATGGGCGCTTCGGAAATCGCTGGCTGGGGCTGGCGATCACGGTCACCGGCATCGTTGCCACGATGCCATACATTGCGTTGCAGCTCGTCGGCCTGCAGGTGGTGATCGGCGCCATGGGCGTCACCGGCGAGGGATTTGCCGGAGATATCCCGCTCATCATCGCCTTCGTGATTCTGGCGGCCTTTACGTATTCCAGCGGACTGCGGGCGCCGGCGGCAATCGCCATCGTGAAGGATTTGTTGATTTACGTGACTGCGTTCGCGGCCGTCATCATCATCCCGATCAAACTCGGCGGGTTCGGTCCGATCTTCGCCGCGGTTCCGCCGGAGAAGCTCTTGCTTGCGGTTCCGCAGGGCCAGACCACCGGCGCCTACGGCACCTATGCGACGCTGGCTTTGGGCTCCGCATTTGCGCTGCTGATTTACCCGCATTCCTTGACAGGAATTCTCAGCGCCAGCAGCGGCCATGCGGTTCGCCGCAACGCCGCACTGCTGCCCGCCTATTCCTTCATGCTGGGGCTGCTGGCGCTGCTCGGCTTCTTCGCCATTGCCGACGGCGTCGACAAATTGCCGGAATTCGCCGAAGGGTTCCGGCAGTTCAAAAACAACTTCGCGGTGCCCGCGCTTCTCCTGCACCACTTCCCGTCCTGGTTCGCCGGCGTCGCCTTCGCGGCGATCGGAATCGGGGCGCTCGTGCCGGCCGCCATCATGTCGATCGCCGCGGCCAATCTCTTTACCCGCAATGTCTATCGTGAATTCTTCCATGCCCGCGCGACCGACAAGCAGGAGTCCCAGATGGCCAAATGGGTGTCGCTGGTGGTGAAGTTCGGCGCGCTCGTGTTCATAGTGTTCGTGCCGCTGCAATATGCCATTCAGTTGCAGCTATTGGGCGGCATCTGGATTATTCAGACCCTCCCGGCCGTGATGATCGGCCTCTATACCCGATGGTTCAACTCCTGGGCCTTGTTGATCGGATGGGCCGCCGGAACCTTTGCGGGCACCTACATGGCGGCCGCCGTTAACTTCCAGGCGGCCTACCCGCTGGCGATCGGCGGCTGGACGTTCCCGGGCTATACGGCCCTCTACACGCTCATTCTCAATCTGGCGCTCGCCATCGTGCTCACGCCGGTATTGAACGCGCTCAGCGCCAAACCGACAGATCAGACCGCGGCTGCGGATTATTATGCCTAAGCGCGAGATTTGTAGGGTGGGTTGAGCGCAGCGAAACCACGGTAGGCCTCGCCCGATGCTGGGCCTTGATGGGTTTCGCTTTCGCTCAACCCATCCTACGAGCGAAAGATTCACGGTGTCGCAGGGCGGACAAAGGCCGCGCACTTGCGCGCCGTGCCCGGCGCCACGTACGTGAACTGCACAAAGACAGGGACGCTCGCCGCGAGCGGGGTGGCACGCTTCGCCTTGCTACAAGAGATTGACTCAATCGAAATCAGCTCTCATCTCGAGCCGCTCACAGATAGGCGATAAAACGCCCCGCCAGGAGCACCAGCAGCCAGCTCGCCAGAGACAATGCCGCGGGCCATATGGCCCCTTCAAGCGGCCCCTCCGCCTTGAGGTGGCCGCCAAAGCGCCAGCGGAACACCGCGACGTTGACAAGTCCGAGGGCGAACATCGCCATCTTGAACTGGAAGACCGGGTTGACCACCACCGGCATCGCATCCGCCGCCAGCAGCACCGTGCCCGACGCGATCTGCAGGGCGAGGCCGAATGCCGCGACGGGCGTGACGGCCCGGGCGATGACGCCGGCATTCTTGGCGTGCCGCAGCACCTGGATGTCGAAGGTCACGATGGCGCCGACCAGCAGCGCCGCACCTAACACGTGACTGAGGTTGGCAAGCGGATAGAGCCACGCCGACCCGCGCGCCGCCGCGCCAAGGCTCGACTGCTCGAGCGCTGTGAATGCGGCCGTGATGATATCCGCAAGCGCGCCGTGCGCCATCTCCGGCGCGTCAGCGCAGTTCGACGGTCTTGCCGCCGATTGTGATGCGTTCGGCGCGCATCTCGTATTGCTTCTGCGTCGACGGATAGCCCACGACGGTTACGATGGTGCCGGGCTTGAGCATCTCCTCCTTCACGCCCCGCGCCTGCATGCGAAACAGCGGCGCCAGCGTCGCCTCCCAGACATTGCCCTGGTATTTGAGCGTAATGTGGGTATGGGGGTCGGCCCAGGTCAGCGTCTCCACCGGCGCATTGATGGTGAAAACCTTGGTGGCGTCGTAGCTGCCCCAGCCGTGATGCGCCGAGGCGGCGCCCACCGAGGCGACGGTTACGAGGATGCACGCAGCAGCACGGATATCCATCATGAGACCTCCGAGATTTGCCGATCCGGCGTGTTGCCGAGGAGGTTAGCGGCGCGGGCGCCATTTCTCAAGGCGGGAGCGCCGGCCCTGTGGCGGTCCTCCGGCCTTAATAGAGCCCCGCCGCGAATCCGGGCGGCTTGCGGCCCCCCGTCCACGCTTGCGCCGCGGACGATGATGCCGGCGGAATCCATGTATTGCCATAAAGACGCTCAACTACTGGCAACATAGCGCCAAATGGCACCATCTCGACGCGCTCGACGCTCACGACCGCAAGGAGGCCGCCATGACTGCCGGCATCAATCGCCAAATCCTGCTCAAGAGCCGGCCCGCCGGCGCGCCAGGACCCGACAATTTCGAATTGGTGCAAAGGCCGGCGCCGCAGCCGGGCGACGGGGAGGTGCTGATGCGCATCCGCTATCTGTCGCTCGACCCCTATATGCGCGGCCGTATGAGCGCCGCGAGGTCTTACGCCAAGCCGGTGGAGATCGGCGAGCCCATGGTGGGCGGCACGGTCGGCGAGATCGTGGAGTCGCGAAATGCCAAATTCGCCGTCGGCGATATCGTGCTGGGCTATGGGGGCTGGCAGGATTACGCGCTTTCCAGCGGCGTCGGCTTGCGCAAGCTCGATCCCGCGGCGGCTCCGGTAACAACCGCGCTCGGCGTCCTCGGCATGCCGGGCATGACGGCCTGGGCGGGGCTCCTGGAAATTGGCCAGCCCAAGCCGGGCGAGACCGTCGCGGTTGCGGCGGCGTCCGGCGCCGTCGGGTCGGTGGTCGGGCAGATCGCCAAGATCAAGGGATGCCGCGCAGTGGGGATTGCCGGCGGGCCGGACAAGTGCCGCTACGTGGTCGAGGAACTTGGCTTCGATGCCTGTGTGGACCATCGCGCTGCTGACTTTGCGCGGCGGCTCGACGCCGCATGCCCGGCCGGCATCGACGTTTATTTCGAGAACGTGGGCGGCGCAGTCCAGCAAGCCGTGTGGCCGCTGCTCAACGATTTCGCTCGCATCCCCGTGTGCGGGCTGATCGCCCAGTACAACGCCACGGCGCCCATTCCAGGCCCCGACATGTTCTCGGTGCTGCGCAAGCGCCTCACCTTGCGCGGTTTCATCGTAACGGATTTCGCCGCCAGGGAGGCCGATTTCCAGCGCGAAGCCAGCGCCTGGGTGCGCAGCGGCCGGCTTAGATATCGCGAAGACGTAGTCGACGGCCTGGAAAACGCGCCGGCTGCCTTCCTCGGCCTGCTCCAGGGCAAGAACTTCGGAAAGCTGCTGGTCAAGGTTGTGTGAGGGCCGGCGGATTCTCGCCGTTCCCGCCCAATTACGACACGGATGCGAGCAGCGCCGTGCAGAATTTCCCGCGCGCTGGTATCCTGCGTGAGCGTTGGCATCCGCGACATGTTCCAAGGAGAGTCTCATGCCTTTCATCGCCGCCCAGCGCCTGATTCTTGCTGTCCTCGTGCTGTCGGCAGCCCTGACGGCGACGTCCCCCCATGCGACCGAGGCGCCGCCGTCGCTCAAAGGCCAATTCCTCATTGCGACCCCCGCGATGCGGGATCCCCGCTTCGACCATGCCGTGATCCTGATGGTCCGACATGACAGCGATGGCGCGCTCGGAATTGTCATCAACCGGCCGCTGGGCGAAAAGCCGCTGACGGACCTTCTTGCGGTGTTCGGCAACAAAGACGCCACCGCCTCCGGCAACGTCCGCATCTTTCTGGGCGGCCCGGTGCAGCCTGAGGTCAGCTTCGTCATTCACGGCGCCGATTATCGTCGCGCGGAAACGCTTGACATCGACGCCCGCCTCGCCGCGACCCCGAGCAGCGCAGTCCTGCCCGACATGGCCCGCAGCGCCGGCCCGACGAAGAGCCTCATCGCTTTCGGCTACGCCGGCTGGGCGCCCGGACAGCTCGAGGGCGAACTGGCCCGCAATGTCTGGTACACGGCGCCGGCCGATCCCGCCTTGGTGTTTGACGACGACCGCGACAAAGTCTGGGAGCACGCGACCGCCCGCCGTACTCAGGATTTGTGACCGGGAGCGCGCGGGTCACGCTGCCCATTCAGAGAAACTCGGTTCGAGCCACAAGCCGCGAGGCAAAAATGGAGGTCATGATGTCCGAGAGGTTCTCAGCGTCGATGTCGACCGCGGCCCTTGCCGCAGCCGCTGCCCTCATTTCGGCATCCGTCGGTCCGCCGACGGCTCAGGCGCAGGCCACTTCGGCCGCATCCGCGGCGCCGAAGACGCCCTGGGGCGACCCCGACCTGCAGGGGATCTGGACTGATGAATTTGACACGCCCTTGCAGCGCCCCGCCAGATATGCGAACCAGGAGTTCTTCACCGAGGCGCAGCGGGCGGAGTTGGACAGGCAGCGGTCGGCGCTGCTTGACCGGCGCGCGACCGACCGCGACCTCGCCGGCGCCTACAACCTGGCCGTCTTCTTGACCACGAAGCACACCGGGCCGCGCACGTCGCGGATTGTCGATCCGCCGGATGGCCGGATACCGCCGCTGACCGCGGCTGCCCAGAAGGCGGCCGCGGCCGATCGCGAATATCGTCTCGCCCTGCTGCAGGCGACCGAGACGTGCAAAACGAAGTCGGGGCAGTGCAGGGGCGGAAAATACGATCCTGTGCCCTCACCGCGACGCGCGGAGCCTCCCCCTCGCTACAACGCTGCCAACTTCGGGCGCATCAACCGCTACGATGGTCCGGAGGACGGCTCGTTGTCGGACCGCTGCCTGACGCTTCAACTGCCCGAATTCGGAACCGCATTCGGCGGAAGCTTCAGGCGGATCGTGCAGACCCCAGGGGGCATCTCGATGTTCTATGACGTGGGGCAGGGAGAGGGCTGGCAGCGCAACATCGTCATGAACCGGAGCCCCCACTTGCCGGCCGCCATCCGCCAGTGGTACGGCGACTCGCGCGGCCATTGGGAGGGCGACACTCTTGTGATCGACGTGACCAACTTCAGTCCGAAAACCGATTTCTTCGGCTCGCGCGAGAATTTGCATCTGGTCGAGCGCTGGACGCGAACCGGCGCGAGCACCCTCGAATATGAAGTCACCGTCGAAGACCCCAGCGTGTGGACGAAGCCTTGGACCGTCAAGCAGGAGTTCACGCGCCAGAGCGAGCAGGAAAATCGAATCTATTACGAGCCGCGCTGCATAGAGGGAAACTACGCTCTGCCGTCGATGCTGCGGGCGGCGCGCGACGCAGACCGCGCCTTCGCTGAGGGAAGAGGACCCGATCCCGCCACCCGGGACAACGTCAGCACCCTTGTGGACCTGGACACTTCGGTTGTGCGGGATCCTTAAGCCTTGGACGACAGGACGAAAACCGCACTGAATTGGCCGGAGGCGATTTATGCGCATTTCCGGCGAGTCGGCATCCGGCAGGTCGGATACGTGCCGGACGCCGGGCACAGCCGCCTGATCGAGCTGTGCGTCCATGATCCCGATATCCATGACGTCGTGCTGACAACCGAAGAAGAAGGCGTCGGCCTTGTGGCCGGCGCGGCGCTCGGCGGGGAGCGCGCCGCCCTCCTGATGCAGAGCAGCGGCGTCGGCAACTGCATCAATATGTTCTCGCTGCTGGGGAACTGCGGCTTCCCCTGCCTCCTGCTCGTCACCATGCGCGGCGAGTTTGCCGAGTTCAACCCCTGGCAGGTGCCAATGGGCGCAATCACCGAGGCGAGCCTGAAGCTCTGTTCCTTCCTGACCTACCGGGTCGAAGAACCGGGCGACGTAGACGAGATCGTCGGCGCGGGCTGCGACATGGCTTTCAACGGCAATTTGCCGGTCGCAATCCTGCTGGCGCAACGGCTGATCGGCCGCAAGGAATGGACCAAGTGATGCTGGACCGGCGCGAGTTCGTCGGGAAGCTGCTCCTCGACCGCAAGAACCTGCTGGTTATCGCCGGGCTTGGCTCTCCCACTTATGACGTTGCGGCCTGCGGCGATCATCCGCTCAACTTCTATCTCTGGGGCGCCATGGGGAGCGCCGCCATGATCGGTCTTGGCTTGGCGCTGGCGCAGCCGGCACATCGGGTCCTGGTGCTGACGGGCGACGGCGAGGCTCTGATGGGACTGGGCAGCCTTGCCACCATCGGCGTGAAGCAGCCGGGAAATCTCGTCATCGTCGTGCTCGACAACCAGCGTTACGGCGAGACCGGCATGCAGCCGAGCCACACGCGGGCCGGCATAGACCTCGTTGCGGTGGCAAAAGCATGCAAGTTCGCCGACGGGATTCACGTGTCGGAGATCGGCGCCGTGAACCGGATCCGCGACCTCGTTCACAATGGCGCCGGGCCAATTCTGGTTCAGGCGCGGATCTCAAGCGACGCTGCGCCCCGCGTGCTGCCCATTCGCGACGGCCATGCAATCAAGCTGCGGTTCATGGAGGCGCTGAGCGATCTGTAGGTGCAACCCCTGTGATCGCCCCGGCATCAACTGGCGAACTTCGAGAATTCTCGCACCACCCGTTCATAGGTCGGTCGCTTGAACGGCACCACAAGATCGGGGAGGCGCTCCATTGGCTCCCATTTCCACGCAATGAATTCGGGATCGTGGCCGCCGCCCCCGGGCGAGGAAATGTTGATCTCGCTGTCGTCGCCGGTGAAGCGCAGCGCATACCACTTCTGGGTCTGGCCGCGATAGCGGCCGCCCCATGCCCGGCCAGCGATCTCGCGCGGGATGTCATAGGAGAGCCAGTCGTCAATCTCGCCGAGATGCTCGACGGATCGAATGCTGGTCTCTTCGTAGAGTTCACGCAGCGCGGCCGGCCACGGGTCTTCATTGGGATCAATGCCGCCCTGCGGCATCTGCCAGACGTGGGTTTCGTCGATGTGCTCCGGTCCTTCGGAGCGCCGGCCGATGAAGACCAGGCCAGCGCGGTTGAGCACCATGACCCCGACGCATGGACGATAAGGCAAATCCTCGAAACGGGGCATGTTCAAAGCTGGCATGGTTCACACGAATCGAAAAACAAAACCCGGCGGCGCCCAGGGGCCGCCGGGTTTGCCGAGTGCATTCAGGATCAATTCGGCAGCGTCGCCGACTTCGGGTTCGGCGGGAACGCCGCATTAGTCTTGGTGCCGTGGAGCAGATCAAGCGCCATGGCAAGGGCCTTGTCGTCCGGGTTCCTCGCACCGTTGATTTCAGGCGGAACGTAGGACTGCGAACCGGATTGCTCGTCACCTTCGGCCTTGAGGTGGCCGCGCAGGGACGATTCGCCCTTCGTGGCCTCGGCGGCCCGCGCCTTCATTTCCTCTGGCACATCCTGGAGCACCTCGATGTCGGGCGAGATGCCCTTGGCCTGTATCGAACGGCCGGACGGCGTGAAATACCGAGCCGTGGTCAGTCGCAACGCGCCGTTGCCGGCGCCGAGAGGAATGATGGTCTGCACCGAACCCTTGCCGAAGGAGCGGGTTCCCACCAGCGTCGCCCGCCGGTGATCCTGCAGCGCTCCCGCCACGATTTCGGACGCCGACGCGGAGCCGCCGTTGATGAGAACGATCACGGGCTTGCCTTTGGTCAGATCGCCCGGCCGCGCGTTGAAGCGCTGGGTCTCTTCAGGATCGCGCCCGCGGGTGGAGACGATTTCGCCCCGCTCAAGGAATGCGTCGGAAACAGAGATCGCCTGATCGAGCAGGCCCCCGGGATTGTTGCGGAGATCAATCACGTAGCCCTTAAGCTTCTCCTGCGGCACCTGACTGGTGACGTCTGCGATCGCCTTCTTGAGCCCGTCGGCGGTCTGCTCGTTGAACTGGGTAATGCGGATATAGCCGACATCATCGCCTTCCAGCCTCATGCGCACCGAGCGAACGCGGATATTGTCGCGGACAATGGTCACCTCGAAGGGCGCATCATTGCCTTTGCGCAGGATCTTGAGGCGGATCTTGGTGTTCACCAGCCCGCGCATCTTCTCGACGGCTTGATTGAGGGTCAGGCCCTGAACCGGCTCGTCATCGAGATGAGTGATGATATCGCCGGCGCGAATGCCCGCTTTGGCGGCCGGCGTATCGTCGATCGGCGCCACCACCTTGACCAGCCCGTCCTCCATCGTGACTTCGATACCTAGCCCGCCGAACTCGCCGCGGGTCTGAATCTGCATATCCTTGAAGCTCTTGGCGTCCATGTAGCTGGAATGAGGATCGAGCCCGTTGAGCATGCCGTTGATGGCCGATTCGACGAGCTTGGACTCGTCTGGCTTCTCCACGTAATGCGTGCGCACGCGCTCGAAGATATCGCCAAACAGATTAAGCTGGCGGTAGGTATCAGCCTGCGCCGCCCTTGCGCTCGAGCCCAACAGCAGCCGGGATGACGGCTGCACGGCAACAAGCGTCACTGCCGCGCCGGCGACGGCGCCCAGGAGAACCAGAGAAGTCTTGCGCATCATCCACGAACCTTTTCGTTGTCAGTTGCCGCCCACCACGGACTGGAATCGATGGGTGTCCCATCTTTCCGGAATTCGATATAGAGCACCGGCTGAGGCGAACCAATTGCAGAGGACGAGCCGGCCGCCGAGGCAGATGCAACTCGCGTGCCGCTTCCCATCACTGCAACGGGCTCTCCGGTGAGAACGAACTGACCGGGATCAACCGTAATTCGTTCCATCCCGGCAAGCAGTACATGATAGCCGCCGCCCACGTTAAGGATCAAGAGTTGTCCGTAGGATCTGTACGGTGCCGCATATACCACCCAGCCATCGCAAGGTGCGGTAACCTGGGCGCCCGGCCGGGTTGCGATTGAGATCCCCTTCTCATTCGCCCCCGATCCATCGGGGGCGCCGAATTCACGTATCTTCGTACCGCTGACGGGCAAAGAGAGCTTGCCTTTAGCCGAAACAAAGGCAGTTGCAGGCGTCATACGGCCCGGATCGTTGAGGGCCGCAAGGGTCGCCCGCGCGCCATTTGGGGTCTTGATCTCGTCACCGGAGCGGGCCGAGGCTCGCGCACCGCGTTTCGCGCCATCGGTCGCGGGCTCAAGCTTTCCGATCAAATCTTTGAGATTGTCGACTTGCCGCGCCAACGTGGCCGCCCGCTGGCGCTCTGCCGCGATAGCCTGCTCGACCTCGGCCTGTCGCGCCTGGCGCTCGTCGATCAGCGACGCCATGCTTCTCTGCATGATCGCGAGGTCGGCCAGTTCTGCCGCCAGCTGCGTGTGTTCCGCCGCCTTTTCAGCCTTAACGTGTTCAAGATCAGTGAGTTCCATCTGGAGCTTGTTGGCCTCGCTGCGGATCTGCGGCAGCACGGCTTCTAGCGACATTCCGATCCGCAAGGATTCGACAGCGTCTTGCGCCCTTACAAAGACCGCAGGCGGCGGCCGGCGGCCGATGCGCTGCAACGCCGCCAGTATCTCCGCGATTTGGGCGCGGCGTCCGTCGAGCGACTTGCGGATGTTCGCCTCGCTGGTTTCGAGTTCGCGCAGACGCACTTCCATCGCCGCAATACGCTCTTCGGTGGCCCGAATCCGGGAGGCGGAGGCAATCAGCGATTGATTGAGACGGCGACGCTCGTCAGCAATGGCACTGTTCTCGGTCGTCAGCCGCTGCTCGGTTTCGGAGGCTTTGCGCTGCTCCGCCCGGATCGAGTCGAGTTCTTGGTCCCGCTGCTTGGCGGAATTGAGCGTCTTCGCTGGCGACCGCGACGATTGGGCCAGCACGATTTCGACAGACCCGCCGGCCCATGCGAGCACCGCTGCCGCCGCTATGCCGTTTCGCAAGACCCGCGCCACTCGGTCAAGGAATATCATCGGCTCCCGAGGCTCCCGACGAATTGGGAAAAGCCAATTTGGCGTATAGCCACAAGCCCTTTCTAGGGACGAATTGGGGCAGTATCAGGCCATCACCTCCCGGCAACTCCGACGGTCCGGCCACGAGACGCGTGGCCTTCCCTTGCGCCAGCGGGGAAAGGAGAAGAGCAACGTCAGTCGCGATGGTAGGGATGGCCGGACAGGATCGTCATCGCCCGGTAAATCTGCTCCAATAACATGATTCGGACAAGCTGGTGCGGCCAGGTTGCTGATCCGAATGCAAAGCTCATATCGGCGTCATCGCGCAAGCCCGCCGCAAGCCCGTCCGCTCCCCCTATGATAAAGGCCACCGCCTCGCGGCCGCCGTCACGCCAGGCGCGAATGAGCCCAGCCAGAGCATCGCTGGAGGCATTTTGCCCCCGGCTGTCCAATACAACCTTGATCGCATTGTCCGGGACCGCGCCGTTAAGCGCGATCGCTTCTTCGGTTATACGGCGCTCCGCTTCGCGGGCCCTGCTCTCCCTCACCTCGATGACGTCGGGACCATTAAGGCCGAGCGCCCGTCCGGCCTTGACGGCGCGATCGCGATAACGGCCTGCAAGCTCGCGCTCGGGGCCTTCCTTGAGGCGGCCAACCGCGGCAACCAAAATCCGCATCACGCGAACGCCTTGCCAACCTGTAGAGGCGGCCCTTTCGCTGGCTCGCCGCATATCGGCTGTTGTCAATGCGCGCATCCGCCTCGGGTAAGCCCGAGATCGCGCGCAATCCCGGCGATCACAAAGGTCGCTCCTTCGGCCGGCAATGGTGCGGCGAGGCTAGCTCGCTTGTCGCGTAGCTGCGCGGCCGCGCGACCACATCTTTTCGAGATTATAGAACGCGCGAACTTCAGGTCTGAAGACGTGAACAATCACGTCGCCGGCGTCGATCAGCACCCAATCGCAATGCGGCAGGCCCTCGACCCTGAGGCCGTTGAATCCAGCCCCATGGAGGTCCTCCAGCACCTGATCGGCCATCGCGCCCACATGGCGATTGGACCTGCCAGAGGTCACAACCATGTAGTCGCCGATTGGGGATTGGGTGCGCAAATCGATGACGGTGGTGTCCTCCGCCTTCATGTCATCGAGGCGAGCGAGGACGATTCGGAGCGTCTCATCGGCGTCAGGTCGCACCTTGGAGACGAGATCGGGACTGCGGCGATTGCTGCCCCGCGCGATTGCGACTGTGGTCAGAGGTCCTTTCCTTTCGGTTCCGCTACCCCGCGCATCTGGCCCGGGGCCACCACTACAAGATAGGAGCAACTGGTTAACGGTTTCAACCGCCTTGTGATCCCCAGCCGCTCTTCTGCGCATGCAGGCGCCGCCGCCTCCCCTTACCCTCCTCCGCTTGCCGGGGAGGCAGCGAGGGCCGAACGATCGAATCAGATGCTCTCTATTTTTTTGTCTGCGCTCTGCAACGTTTCTGCGACCGGCGCAGTGCGCGCAAGGCCGTAGAGGACAACGGCGATTTCAGGCCATGCAGAAGGACCCATGCCGGTGCGCGACGGTCGAGCAGCGATCGGGCCTCGCTTTCCGGGATACGTCGCCGATTAAGCGCCTGCGCCGCGACGCTGCCGGTGGCATAAAGGCTTGGACCCAGCCGGTCGACCACTGCGATAGGAACCAATTCCGCAATGCCGTGCCACCTCTGCCAGCGGTGGAAGGAGCGCAGATTATCAGCGCCCATGATCCAAGCAAAACGGACGCCCGGACAGCGAGATATGAGATATCGGATCGTGTTGTAGGTGTAACAGACGCCAATCTCGGCCTCGATCCCGGTAACGTCCATTCGTGGATGACGCGCGAGCTTTCGCGCCGCCGCGATCCGCTCATCGAGGGGTGCGAGCCCCATCGTGTCCTTGAGCGGATTACCTGGCGTGACCAGCCACCACACCCGATCAAGTGCGAGCCGCTTCATGGCCAGCAGGCAGGCGGCGAGGTGCGCCTGATGGGGAGGATCGAAGGTTCCCCCGAAGAGCCCGATTCGCTGGCCGGGGTAATGCAGCGGCATCCGGTAGTGGGGAGGAGGGTTCAAATTGGCCGAGGGTGCGTTCACTCCTCCCTCCCGGCCTTCTCCCGCCTCTCGTTCTAACTCTCCCCGGCAGGCGGCGGAGGGGAGGTCGGAGGAAGCCGGAGGGGTTGGGAGGGGGTCTTGCGCCATGACGGCATGGGCCGCCACAGTCATGGGCGCGTCTGACCGGAGCCGCGCACGCAATACTTGAAGGTGGTGAGCTGCTCCACGCCAACCGGGCCGCGCGCATGCAGGCGTCCGGTGGCGATCCCGATCTCTGCTCCGAAGCCGAATTCGCCCCCATCGGCGAATTGCGTCGAGGCATTGTGCAGCACGATCGCCGAATCCACTTGCGCCAGGAATTTCTCGGCGGCGCTGCGATCGGCGGTCACGATGGCGTCGGTGTGATGGGAGCCATATCGTTCCACGTGGGCAATCGCTTCATCGACCCCGTCCACCACCTTCACGGCAATGATTGCGTCAAGGTACTCCGTGCTCCAATCGTCCTCGGTGGCGCATTTTACGCGAGGATCGGCCGCCTGAGTCTCGCAATCGCCGCGCACTTCGCATCCGGCGTCAATGAGCATGCGCACCAGCGGCGCAAGGAGCGTCGGGGCGGCGGCTTTGTCGACCAACAGCGTTTCGGCGGCGCCACAGACGCCCGTGCGCCGCATCTTGGAATTGCGCACGATCGATCGGGCCATTTCAGGGTCGGCGGCCTTGTCCACGTAGACGTGGCAATTGCCGTCCAGATGAGCAAACACCGGCACTCGCGCCTCGGCCTGCACGCGCGCCACCAGTCCCTTGCCGCCGCGGGGCACGATCACGTCGATTGCTCCGTCGAGGCCCTTAAGCATCAAGCCCACGGCGTCGCGATCCCGGGTCGGCGCCACTTGTATGGCGGTCTCGGGCACGCCCGCGCCGGCTAGGCCCGCCGCAATCGCGGCGTGAATGGCCCCCGAAGATCGGAAGCTGTCGGAGCCGCCGCGAAGAATGACTGCGTTTCCGGCCTTGAGGCCAAGCGCGCCAGCGTCCGCGGTGACATTCGGCCGGCTTTCATAGATGATGCCGATCACGCCAAGCGGCACCCGGACCCGTTCGATACGCATTCCGTTGGGCCGATCCCAGCCCGCGATGACTGTCCCGACCGGATCGGGCAGCGCCGCAACCGTGTCGACGCCGTCCGCCATGGCGGCGATGCGCTTCTCATCGAGGCGCAGGCGGTCGATGAAGGCAGAGGTCGCGCCCGCTTTGCGGGCTTCTGCCACATCCTCATTGTTGGCCGCCAATATGGCGGGAGCGGCGGCCCTGATCGCATGAGCCATGGCCTCGATCGCACGTTGCTTTTCGGCCGCGCCGAGGGTCGCCAGGCGTCGCGCGGCGGCGCGGGCATTGGCCCCGATCGCGCGCATTGTGCCGGCGATCTCCCCGCCTTCGAATTTTTCGGCCGGTCTTTTCAGAGGAACGCTCATGTCGGCTGCTTTCTGCTTCGCGATGCCTTCCTAGCACGTCGGGTTCCGGGCTGCGAGCCTCGGGACCCGAGTTGCGGCGCTGATTAAGTGTTCTTTAACGACCCTCGATCGCAGACGACAACGCCCCCAAAGAGACTCAGTCGCGGCAGGTCAATTCCCGCAGACGGCAACTGGTTGCTCGCCGTCGGCTATCGCGACTCTTCTTGAATTTCGAGCGGGTCAGGCGGCGGAGAGCATCCAAGGCCAGTTCCAACGCCGCGCACCAGCCTGAGGCTCTATCGCTCATGGCTGCGTGTCTGCTTGGCAACGCTGCCGGAGCCGGTCGCGGGCGCATGCGCGACTTCCCACGTCGCCCAGCGCGCCTGCGGGCTTACGCCGCGCAGATCTTTCACTACCCCGATCGGAACGCCGAGCCGTTCGATCACGCTTACGGTCATGCCGCGAAGCACCTGATCGCAATCCATGTGCGTGGGCGCGATGAAAAAGTCGGCGTGGCTCCAATCTCCGGTCCACTGAAGGTCGGATTTCGCCTCGTTCTCAAAGGATATCCTTTCTCCACAAACCGCGACGGAGTAGTGCGGCGGTTTGAGAGCCGTGGCGTGAATGTTCGCCGGATCGACGGCGTTCGCGGAATTGATATAGCGTTCCAATTCGCTGACCGCCTCCGGCATGATATTGACCCAGTAGTCCGTCGCGTAATTCCGCGATGCCCCCTGAAGTCCGCCGACCAGCGAATTGTAGAAGAGGTACTCATACGGGTGTAACCGCGCCAGCGTTGCGGCGTCCAACGCAAAGGCCGTAGCGACAGCGGCGAGCGCCGCAACGCTGGCGGCTGGCCCCCTGGCTTGCAGGGCACGCAGGCAAGCATCGATGCCGATCCCGGCAAGCGTAGCGATTGGCGGCACGACGAAAAGGAAATGCCGCATGCCGGTGAACGACGGTCCGTGTCCAGCGGCCTGGCAGAGAAGCGGGAACACGACCATAAAGCCAAGAATTGCGATCGCTCGCTGACGGGCGCGGTTGGACGCCGAATGCGGTCCCCTGATCACCGACCAGCCGGCAGAAACTGTCGCGCCCGCCGCTGCGGTCAGCACTGCAAGCGGCAATTTGATGAGGATATACGCCGGTTCATACCAGCGGGGGACTTCGCTCATCAGGTAGACGCGGCCGGCGAGGATGGTCCGAATCGGATAGTGAAAATGAGCGAAGGCGAAAATCGCACGAACCGGATTAAGGAAATTCAGCTGCGCCCACGGCCAGGCGGCGATCATGACGACATAGCCGATGACGAATGCCGGAACGAATTGCAGCAGCGAGCGTGCGCTTGTGGTCAATAGCTTCCGCCACCGGGACCCCTTGCCGGTCCACGTTTGCAGAAGAACCGCTGCCGGAACATAGCCGACCATCAGAAGGCCGGTCGCCCGAAGCCCAAGCGCGCAGCCAAGCGCGACCCCAAACCACAGAATGTCGCGCCGGCGCGGAAACGGAAGATCGCGCGCCGCGCGCAGCAGGAAAAAGGTTGCACCCATCATGGCGGAGGCGAAGGGAACGTCTTTCGTGTGATTGAACATGCCGCCATACCAGACCCCGCAAATCGCAAGAGCGATGGCGGCGATAAATCCGGCGCGCGGCCCGGAGATCATGCGGCCCGTCGCCCAGGTTGCGACGATGCCCCCGATTCCCGCCAGGGCGCTGAGGACGTGACGAATGTCATAGAGGTCGAATGGCAGCAGGTGTGAAAACAAAACCGCGACGATGTCGAACAGGCCGCCGTAAAGATAGAGATTGTCAAAACGAAAGACCGACGTGTCGGTGAACCCGCTCGTGTAGTACGCGATGATCAGCTCGCCATAGCGGTGCTGCACCCCCTCGTCGTTCGAAACCGCATATTGTCTGAATGTGAGTCCGACCAGACCGAGCAGCGCTGCGACTGACAGAAAAAAAGCCAAATCGAAGAAATTGATCTTGCTGCTCGCCCAGCGAGGATGATCCGGGCGGACAGCCTTTGTCATGCAAGCTCTGCGGTCCAAGGCGTCTCCAAAGGCGGGTTCGAAGCGAGGCGACCCAGAAGCATCGTATCGACAGGATTCTGAACGTCAGCCAACTGGCTCTGAACGCCAGCCAATTTCTTTGCCGGACAGTTTGACGCGGCGGATCAGAAGACGCAGGTGTCAGGCTTTGAACACTGAAAACTGATGAACACCGGTATCGAAAATGCGTTAGTCCCTACTGCGTCACCTCCTTTATTCTTGCTCTGCCCTTCAACACCCGGGGCCGCCGGCGATGGCGGCGGTAGAGTGATTTGACGCCAGCAAAATCAGCCGTGCACCTGCGCGAAAACACGAACGCCCGGCGCAAGGCGCCGGGCGTTCGGTTGAGCTTGGGGCCGGGCAGCACGCCCGGCCCAACTGCATGAGATCAGTCCGCGAGCGGGTTCGGCCGGATCTGGAACTTGACGATCTTCGGCAGCGTGCCCTTGCCGGTTTCGCGATGGAACGGCGTGCGGTTGCCGTCGGTCGTCCACAGGGCGCGGCCTTTCCAGCCGGCATTCGGATCGTCGATGCGGCCGTCGATCCACTTGGCGAAGAAGCCGAGCGGATACGGGACGCGCATGTTGACCCACTTGCCGTCCACCAGAGCCATCAGCGATTCATTGGCATTGCCGGTCGCCAACGGAACGTTGTTGCCGAGGCCGGAGGTGTTCTGCTGATCGACCCAGGTGTAGTAGCTCGCCTCCGCACTGCCGCTCTCGGCGACGTCGCGGAACTGCGGGCCCGGGAACGGCGTCAGCGTCCAGCCTTCCGGACACAGCTTGCCTTCGGCGGCCTGCGGACCGTTGAGCGGGCCTTTGCACTTGCGGCGGTCGAACGCTCCGAGGTGGCCGCTCGACAGCGGCACATAGGCGACGCCGTTGCGGTCGATGTCGAAGCCGCGCGGCCCGAAGCCCGGGAACGGCGGCTCATAGACTTCCGACAGCTTGGTCTTCGGGTCGAACCGCAGGACGTAGCCGGGATACCCGAGGACGGCGCCCCACACGGTGCCGTCGGCTGGGTTCACACCCACGCCATAAAGGCCGGCAGCGAGACGCTTGTCCTTGGTGGGGTCGACCGGTTGGTTGGGCTGCACGTAGTCATCGACCTTGCCGTTGCCGTTGGTGTCGATAATCACGGGGGCCCAGCCCTGAGCCTTGGCCTCGTCGCCGGTCTCTTCCCAAATCCTGCGGTTCAACCAGCCGATGGCGCCTTGTTGCGGTCCGCCGGCGCTGACCCAAACGGTGTTGTCCGCGTCTTCCGCCAACACGACGTGGTGGGTGTTGAAGCAGGTGCGGATCAGCTTGGTGGTGTTGGTCCTTGGATTATACACCGCGAGCTGCCGACCGGATGTATTGAGCGGGAACGCCTTGGCCGAGGGGTGGTCCGATCCGGCCTTACAGAACGCAGGGTTCTCGGGTTTGCCGACCTTCGAGGTGAACCACACGTCGCCGCGCTCGTCCATCATGAGGCTGTGGACGCTGGTCTTGCTGTCCCAGATCGCCTCATCGCCCCAATAGGCCGACGGCGCCATGGTGTTGTTCTTCGACGTTTCCATGTCGGGGTCGCGCACCGGCATGTTGACCGTGGAAGGCTGATTGGTCGCCGGATCGAAAACCGGGAACCAATCCCTGCTCTCCTCGGTGGCGCCGTAATGCTTGCCGAACGCGTTGACGGTCGGATGGCGCTTGTCGGTCGAGACCTGGTCATGCATGTAGGACTTCGCATCGCCCCAGTCCCATTGGGTGATCACGACATTGCGCTCGATGCCTTGCGGGCGGTCAGGCTTTGCAAACGGCAACTCGCCGGCCGCAATCCGGTCAGTCCAATTGGCAAGGTTCGCGATGGCAATCTTCGGTTCCTGCCGGCCAAGGGCTGCGGCCATCTGTACCATGGCCTGTCCGGACTGGACGCGGCGCTCCCACGCCTCGACGGAGTTCTTGAACGTCCCGAGCTCCTTCGGGATCACGCGAGTCGCGCGATTGCCGAGCTGATGGCAAGCATAGCAGCCGTTGGTCTTGACCTGATCGGTCCACTGGAGCTGGCTCTTCATGAAGGTCGGCATGCCGTTGCCGTTCGGCCCGGTGCCGGGGAACATCTCCTTGCCGGGGATCTTCAGCATCGCGAACCAATAAATGGCCGGATAGTACTCGGCTGCCGCGGCTTCATTGGGAGCCGGTATGGCCGTAATGTTCACGGTCTTGCCGGGTTCGCTCGTGGTCTTGGCGGAGTCAACGAGCCCGTAGCCGCGCGCCCACACCACGTAGTTGGCCCTGGGGAGTTCCGGGATCAGGTAGCGGCCCTGATCGTCGGTCACCACGGTCTTGCTCATCTTGGTTGGCAGGTCGGTCGTCTCGGCAATCACCCACACGCCGGCCTCCGGCCCGTTCGGCCCGCGCACGACGCCGCCGATCTCATTCGCCCCGACGGTGACAGCCGGGGCCTGCTGCGCCACGACTGTCGTCGGCGCAACGCCGAACGCCAGGGCGATGGCGACCGCCGCCACGCCGAGATGCAAACTCTTTCGTGTCTTCATGCTTTCTCCTCCACTCTCGGATTCCGAGATTCCGTTTCGCAATAGGTCAGGATCGCCGTCCACGACCGTTGGCGACCTCATCTTATTATGCCAGCATAATGCGCATATTTCGGAGCGGTTTGCAAAAGCTACCAACGCGGCTAACGAAGATTCTTTCTTCGCGCGACCGCGAGGCGTGTTCTCAGCCTATGATCGCAGTCCTAAGAGCCGGTTGCGGGCGGTTCGCGCGAGGCGCTGCTTCAGTGTCGGAGCAGGCTGTTCAGCTACAGAGCAGGTTCACGAATTTTCGTTTGGGCGCCGCCTCATACTGGGACAAGATAAGTCGTCGCCGCCGTCCCAAGGACCCCGCACGAAGGCGCAACTCGCATGCGGCATTATCTTGCGTTCCGCCACGAAAGGAGCCCCAACATGCGGCGAGGCTGCAAACGCGCACAGCTGTGGCTCATGCTTGCAATCGGCGCCGCGTCGCTCGCCGCCGCCGATGCGCGGGCGCAAACCAAAATCCGCCTCGGCAAAGCGCAGGCACAGAATTTTGCTTTCCTCCCCGCCGACGTCGGTCTCGCAGCCGGTATTTTCAAACGGCATGGCATCGACCTCGAGATCGCCAATTTTGGCGGCGATGCGCGTCTCGTGCAGGCGATGAGCGCCGACGCGATCGATGTTGCGTTTGGCGGCGGCCCCACCATTGCGTTCGAGGTCAAAGGCGCGCCGATGCTGGCCGTTGCGGCGCTCGCCAATCGTCCGGCCACCATCATGCTGGTGGTGGCAAAGGACGGGCCCATCAAGAGCGAGGAAGATCTCAGGGGCCGCACCGTCAGCGTCTCCACGACTGGATCGCTCACCTACTGGCTTGCCCAGGAACTATCGCGTTCTCATGGCTGGGGCGCCGATGGTATCAAGATAGCTCCCCTCGGCACCACGACGGCGCAAGCAGCCGCGCTCAAAACGCGGCAGGTCGATGGCGTGGTGACCGAAACCTCCACGGTCCTGCGCCTTGTCGAGGAGGGAACCGGCCGCATTCTGGTGCGCTTTGGCGAGCGCATTCCGGAATTTCACGTGCACGTCATATTCGCCCGCAAGGCGCTGATTGAGCGCAACCCCGACGCGCTGCGGAATTTTCTCGAGGCGGTGCTGGAAAGCGTCCAATACATGCGTGACCACAAGGAGGAGACGATCGCCGCCAATATGCGGGTTGCGGAGGTGTCGAAATCTGTCGCCACCGCCAATTACGAGGAACTGATGCCGATCTTCAACCCGACCGCCCGCTTCGATGCGCGGGCGCTTGAGGTGCTGGCGCGCTCCTTCGTAGAGATGGGCGCGCTCACGGAGAAGCCGGACATGACCAGGCTTTATACCGAGGCGTTTCTCCCAGCCAGGTGACAGGATGGCGACGTCTGAGGCGGCGATCAAGGTTCGCGACGTTTTTCACCGGTTCGGCGCCGAGGGCGAACAACGCTTCGTGCGGGCGCTTGCCGACACCTCGCTCGATGTCGCTGAAGGCGAGCTCTTATGCCTGATCGGGCCGAGCGGCTGCGGCAAGAGCACCCTCCTCAACATCATCGGCGGCCTGATGACGCCGAGCTCGGGCGACGTCGAAGTGCGAGGCCAGCCTGTGAGGGGTCCGCTGCCGCGGGACATCGCTTTCGTGTTCCAGGAGAATTCCCTGTTTCCGTGGAACACCGTGCTCGAGAACATCGAGCTCGGCATGACGTTTCAAGGCGTGTCAAAATCCGAACGCGCGGCCCGCGCGGCCGAGGTGCTCGCAGCCGTCGGACTCAAGGAATTTGCCCATCACTATCCGGCTCAGCTTTCCGGCGGCATGCGCCAGCGCGCTGCGCTCGCTCGCGCGCTGAGCCTGAAAACGCCGATTCTGCTGATGGATGAGCCATTCGGCGCGCTCGACGAGCAGACCCGCATGATCCTCGGAGAGGACCTTTCGGTGCTGCTCGCGCAGAGCCGGAAGACCATCGTGTTCGTCACCCACAGCCTGGGCGAAGCCGTGTTTCTCGCCGATCGCGTCGCCGTGTTTTCCGCCCGGCCCGGCAGCATCAAGCAGGTCATCGCGGTCGATGAGCCGCATCCGCGCCGGCCGGAATTCGCGACCTCGGCAAAATTCACAGCGCTGCGCAACCAACTCTACAGGCTTCTGCACGACGAAATTCGCAAGGCGGTGCAGCAATCGAGCGCCGCCGACACGGCTCGCGCAGGCACGGAGCGGGCGTGATGGCGGGCAACGAAGCTGATAGCCCAGTCCCTCCCCGCTTTCGGGCAAAGCAATCGCATGTGGCCGCGCCTCCCTCCCCTCCCTCTTGCGCGGAGGGGTCGGGGGTGGAGGTCGTGCCAGGGGGCGCTTTCGAAGCCAATTCGCCCGCCCCCCCGGCTCCCCCGTTTCCCAAGAAGAAAGAGAGAGCAGGAGCGGCTGCGCCACAGGCCATTGCCCTTCCCCGCAAGCAAGTCAGTGTAGAAAGGGCGGCGAGCCGCCTCATTCAGGCGGGTTTTCTCGTCGGCCTTGTCGCCGTCTGGTATCTCGCGTCGACCCGCTGGGGCGTCAACCGCCTGCTGTTGCCGAATCCGCTCGCCGTCTACGACAATCTGCTCGATATTCTGCGGTCGGGTGAATTCATCGATGACCTCGAGACGACGCTGGAAGAACTCGCGGCTGCGTTCGCGCTCTCGGCCACGGGCGGCATCACGCTGGGTTATCTGATCAGCCGCTCGCCCTATTGGATCGCGGTTTTCGAGCCGCTCTTCGCCGCGATCTATTCCATTCCGATCATCCTGTTCCTGCCGCTTTTTGTGCTGTTCTTCGGCCTCGGTCCCGCATCCAAGATCGCGCTCGGCGCAGCGATCAGCTTTTTCCCGATCGTCATCAACACGATTGCGGGATTTGGCCATGTCGATCGTCTGTTCGTGATGGCGGCGCGGTCGATGGGGGCTTCCGACTATCACCTGTTTCGCCATGTGCTCCTGCCGGCTGCGTCCCCGGTGATTCTGACCGGCCTGCGCATGGGTTTCACCACCGCGCTGCTCTCGATCATCGGCAGCGAGACGCTCGCCTCACTCGCCGGCCTCGGCCATCGGATCGTGCACCTCGCGGAGGCGATGGAGATGGCGCGCATGTTTGCCTACATCGTCTTTGTGATCGCGATCGCCGTGACCCTCAATACCATCGTATCGCGGCTCGAAGCGCGCGGGAAGCGGGATTGACATGGCGATGGCGGCCGCAAGGCGACGATCGCTCCTGCACGGCCTCGCGCGGCGGCCGTGGCTCGCGAGATTGCTCGTCATCGCGGCGCTGCTAGCGCTGTGGGAAGTCGCCGCGCGCTTCCTCGTCGATCCGCTGTTCCTGAGCCCGCCGTCGCAGGTCATCATGTCGCTCGACAAGGTCTTCGGCACGCGCGGCGTCCCGGCCGCGCTGCAACTCACCCTCTTCGAGCTTACGGTCGCCTTCGTGCTGGCGGTTGCGATCGGCCTGGCGCTGGGGCTTGTTATCGGGCTTCAGCCGCTCATACGCCGCAGCTTTTTTCCCATTGTCCTGTTGCTCTACTGCATGCCGCAGGTCACGATCCTGCCGCTGTTCATCCTGTTCTTCGGCATCGGGGCGGCATCCAAGATCGCCTTCGGGGTCACCCATGGGGTATTTCCGGTCATCGTGACGGTGGTGGCGGGCGTGCAGAATCTCAAACCTATCCTGCTCGTGAGCGCCCGCTCGATGGGGGCAAGCCGATGGCAGATGTTCCGCTACGTGATCTTTCCCCACATGGTGCCGAGCTTCTTTGCCGGCATGCGCCTCGGCATGAGCGGCGTTTTGTTGGGCGTGCTTTTGGCCGAGCTTTACGTGTCGGTCGCCGGCATCGGCTATTTCACCACCTTGTTCACGCAGAACTTCGACCCGACAAAGTTGCTGGGGCTGATCGGCGTGCTGGCCGCGATGGCGATTGTGCTCAACGCCGTCGTGCGGCGCGCGGAAAATCATTTCGCCAGATGGCGGACCGAGTAACCGGCGGAAAAGAGGGCTGCTGCCTGCTGTCAGAGCGCCCGTTGGTGGCCGCCCGACGATGTTTGCCCGCCGCATGCCCACGGTACTAAACCGTCTATATTGCGTGCGCCGGCAACGGGGCGACCACAAGGGTCGCCCCTGCAAGTGGAATCGATCGAACTCCGCTCTCTAGGGGAAAACCATGACGTATCGTTCCAAAGCAGTAAAGCTATGCGCGGCGGCCGCCCTCTTGCTCGTTGCCGGCACGCAAACCCACGCGGCCAGTTCGGATGCGGAAGCTTGCCGGAGCCTCGTGCCGACCGCCATGGGCGGTCCCATGCTGCGCGACGCCGGCAAGATCATGCTTCGCTGGCTTTCGACATCGAACTACGAGCTCGTCTACCACGGGCAGGTATTCCTGCTCGATGCCTATTTCGACCGCGGCCCGCGCAACCGGCCGACCGGCGTCGTGCCGAGCGAGGTGAAGCAGGCCGATGCGATATTCATCGGCCACGGCCATTTCGATCACATGTCGGATGCAGCCCCGATCGCGCAGAAGACCAAGGCCAAGGTGATCGGCGCGCCGGTCACCATCGAAACCGCCTACAAGCTCGGCGTTCCGGAGGGACAGGGCATCGCCGTGGCGGGCGGCGAGACGCTCAAGTTCAAAGGCGTCGCCGTAGACGCCGCGCTCGCGCGGCATTCCACGCTCTCGCGCGACGTGCTCGATACGCTCGGCAGGCTCTACGACCTCGATGCCGGCCCGGCCACTCCGGAACAGGCCGAGGCCGAGAAGGCCATTCTGGCGAAAGGGACGTCCTCGCCTGACGTGATCACCAAGGGCACGATCGCCTATGCCTTCACGTTCGAGACCGGATTTAAGCTCATATGGCTCGACAGCGCCGGCCCCGTCACGGACGGCGTGCGGGCGCTGGCGCAGAAGCTAGGCCCGGTCGACATCGCCATCGTGGCCTATCAGGGCCATCCGGTCGCGCAGGTGCAGGTGCCGGTGACGCTCGAACTCGTCAAACTGTTCCGGCCGCGCATCTTCATGCCCGCCCATCATGATCAGATCTTCGGCACCTTCGTCGATCTCGGCGTCGAGCCGCTGTTCGAGGCGATTGCGGACGCGCTGCCTGGAACGCAAACCCTGGCCCCGCTGCACCAGAGGCCGAATTGCTTCGATATTTCGAAGAAGCGCCGGTAGATCCGCGCCTTGGGTCCAAACTCAAACGGGGCGGAAGGCGCGTGCGGCTGACGAGCAACAGAGAAATTTCCCCAACTGTAAATTGACGGGCGGAGGGAATCGGTCGATTGGTATGCATCGGCTTACCGCTTGGGGAGAGGAACATGCGCATCGTTCTTGCTGCAGTGGCTGCGACCTTTCTTGCCTTCGCTCCAACATTTGCACTTCCCGCTGATGAAACCCCGCCAGCGCCAGAGCCAACAAATCCAAATTCAGAACGGTCGCAGCCGGGCGAGCAGCCGCCGAGCGTGCTGGGAGAGGGCCTGGGTTGGGGGTTTGGATGCGAGCATATTTCTGGACCGCGCATCGTCCCCTTCTCGACGACGGGACGCAGAGGCGGCCCTTGGGTCGAGTATAAAGCCGATTGCTACGTCATTCTGCCCGCGGAGCAAACGTCTCCCACAGACCCGCCGCAAGCAGAGTTCCGAGGACGAACGAACAATCGGCCCGCCAATGGGAAGTAGAAGGCCCGCATCGCGACCCGGAAGGAAGACGATCTGACGCCTTACACCCCCGCGCGGGGGCTCCAGGGGCCGAGCCGGGCTCCTTCGGGCAGCGCCTTGCGCACCATCAGCATCTCGCCGACGGTTTCGGCCGTCACCAGCCCGATCAGGCGCCCCGCGTAATCGACGACGCCCACGGCGGGCACAGATTTCTCCTGCAGAAGACGAAAGGCTTCTTCCAGCCGATGACTTCGCTCGATGGTCGGAATGTCCTTGACCATCACGTCGGAGACAGGGGCTGAGGGCCCCAGCTCGCGCAGCGCCCGGATGATCTCGGCGCGGCCCACGAGGCCGATGAGACGGTAGGAGCTGTCGACGACCGGAAACTCCGTCTGGCTCGTCTGCAGCAAAGTCTCGACCGCGGCATCGATATGCTCGTTCCCGGTCAGCGTCGCGAACCTCGTCACCATCGCGGCAGTGACCGGGACGTCGCGCGACATCGCGCGCAGCGACACCATCTGAGCCTCGGAGGCTGCCGCCAGGTAGACGAAGAACGCGATGAAGATGAGTATGAAATTACCGGACAACAGGCCGATGAGGCCAAACCCGAATGCGGTCCACTGGCCGATCGCAGCGGCGATCTCGGTCGCCCGCAAATGGCCGAGCCGGATTGCCAGCAGCGCCCGCAGCACCCGGCCGCCGTCCATCGGGAAGGCCGGGATCATGTTAAAGGCCGCGAGAAAGAGGTTCAGCGCCGCCAAACGGTCGATCATCGAAACTTTCGGGCTTTCCATCGCGGCGAGATGCGCGACGCTGAGATGCGCCGCGGTCACAGCGATCAGCACGATTCCAATCGCGACGTTGACCAGTGGACCGGCAATGGCGATGAGAAACTCCTCGCGCGGCTTTTCGGGGATGCGCGCGAGCCGCGCGACGCCGCCGATCGGCAGCAGCGTAACGTCGGGCGTCTCCACTCCGAACGCACGTGCCGTGAAGATATGGCCGAACTCGTGAGCGAGGACGCACGCAAACACCAGGACGACGAAGACAACGCTGTTTACCCCGTCACTGACGCTGCCCGCTGCGGCCCAGCCCTGCAGGAAGAAAAAGACTAGGAGCAGCAGGAACGTGACGTGAATGCGGATGGCGGTGCCGGCGATCGAGCCGATATTTACCGACCACGACATGAATGAACCTCCGGTTGCGGAGCGGCATGATAGCAGATTGGGGAGACATGGGGTTGCGGTAACGCAAGCGCCAGTGGCGCCGCGGCTTGCGCCTCCTCCGGTTTGCGAGGGATAGTCCTCGATGTGCCCGCATTGCGCGCGCCGCCCTGTGTTGCTTTCGCCCGCGCGGCTGCTCCTGTACCTCCTGCCCCACGCTAGCTGAGATTAGCTTAGCTACTTTCCGGCGCAAAATTCGAAGCTAAGCTAGCGTGGGGCGGCTCGCGTGACCATTCTCAAATGGATCGCCATGTTGGAGTTCGGGACTGGGTGGTTCGGATCGCGTTGGGAGAGCGCCTGTTCATGCTGGCCCGCGAGCCGAAGTGTTTTGTACGCTTTCCCGATGGCCGGGATGACGACCTTGACCAGCACGGCGCCATTACGGAAGTTCAAGCTCTCTCGCAGAGTCTTGCCAACAGTCGCCGAATTTCGCGTCCCGGTCGCCGAGTTCAGGTTCCGCCTGATCCGGTCTTGCACATCTTCGGCAGCAGGTCAGGGATCTCGCATTTGCTGCATGCGCCCATCGCCAGTCCGAGCCAGATCGCGATCAGAAACGTCCAGATCTTGCGCATGCGACCCACTCCACCCCGAACGCAGGAACACAATTCTTCTCGGACGCGGCGATCCGCCACCTTCCGGGCAGCCGTTAAGGCAAGTCAGGTCTTGTGTCGCCCGAGATGCGCCTTTCCGCGCGCGGTCAGCACAATCCGTGATGATTTCATGGCGCCGCCGTTCTCGATGCGCACCAAGCCATCGCGCACGGCGTCTTCCCAGATCGGCATGCGCGGGCAGGTGCTCCGCCACGCCTCCATGGTCTCCCCATAAGTGCGGCCATCGGCGACAAAGTCGAGGAACTGCAGGGTCAGGGCCGCTGCGGCGGCCTCTTCGGAGATCTCGGCGCTCGTCCTCCGGGGCTTGGCCAGCGGGCGCGAATTACCCTGATGGCGGCGTCCGTTGCTTGATCTGGCTTGCTGCATTGACCGCACTCCCAGCCTCGGGCGCCAGACGGCTTGCTGATCACCAAAAACTCTACAGACCGATGGCGCAATGCAGCAGATGCGCGAAGAAAATCCCCCGCGTCAGCTCCGGCCCGCTCTCGGCCGCACCCTTCAGCGCGCGACGCGCGGGGCCGGTACAGCCGAACCGCCACGGGCAGCGGCGGGCAGCGGCATGGCGCGCACCGCCGGTTTCGGCTTGCCAGGCAGAAGGCCTTCGCGCTGGGCCCGCTTGCGGGCCAGCTTGCGGGCGCGCCGGATGGCTTCCGCCTTCTCGCGTGCCTTCTTCTCTGACGGCTTTTCGTAATGCCCGCGGAGCTTCATCTCGCGGAAAATCCCCTCGCGCTGCATCTTCTTTTTCAGCGCCTTGAGGGCCTGGTCAACATTGTTATCTCGAACGAGAACCTGCACGCGTCCTCCTCTTGACAGATCTGAAGTGGGCCTGGGGCTCGGCGGCCGCATTAAGCCCGCGCTTGCTCCCTAGATATGGCGCGTTTAGCAGAATCATCGTGCAGAGTCCAACGATTGTACCGGAGGGCCGCTCGCCCTCTGGGCGATAAACTGTCGAGTCGTGCGGAAACCACTGCATCGCATGTCGGCACTATAGACGATGTGGATTACCGTTTGTAGCTTGACAGTCGGGCAAATTTGTCCGATATGACCGTGGCGCACGGACAAAATCGTCCGAATCAAGCCAGCGCCACTCATCAAGCCGGCCAGCCAGAGTACGCGAGGCGCGGAAATGGCCCAGCGCTCCGAGGCGGAGCAAAGGAGATACAGAACCATGCATATCACGGCCACGTTCAGGGGGACATTTCGATGTCGCACAAGCGCGACCGGTTTATCGCCCAACTCAAGGAATTGGCCAAAGCAAAGGTTTGACATTTCGGCATGAGGTATGGCGCGGCAAGGGCGGGCACGCGATGATCTGGGTGGGCGACAAGGTCACCACGCTGCCATCGCGCGAGATCGATCCGAAGACCGCAAGGAAAATCTTAAAAGCACTCGGTCTGGACGATCCGTAGCGGGCTCTTACGCGTTCGCAGGGAAGGCGAAGCCCATGAGGACGTTTGTATATTTTGCTCGATTCGAGCCCGGCGAGGATCACGGCATCGTCGTGAGTTTCCCGGATGTGCCCGAGGCGATCACGCAAGGCGATGACGAAGCTGACGCCTACGCACAGGCCGAAGAAGCGCTTGGTCTCGCATTGCTCACCTACCCTGCGCGGGATTTGCCGTTGCCGCGAGCAAAAACGCGTGGCGGCGGTCTGGTCCCGGTAGCGGTCGAGGCCGAGATCGCGGCCAAGCTTGCGGTCATAGAGGCGGTTCGCACGTCGGGCATCAGCAAGAGCGAGTTTGCGCGTCGGATCGGGAGGGATGAAAAAGAGGCTCGCCGTATCTTGAATCCAAGGCATCCGACGAAGCTGACCACTTTGTCTGCGGCTCTACGTAAGCTGGGGCAGCGCCTTGTGATCGCGACCGAACCTATTGCGCAAGATCACCTTCGGGCCGGCTGAGCATTTCAAGCGCGGCGTCGGTCTCAGCTCAACAATGATTCCAACATGTCATGTCGGAACTCTCCGCCCCCTCAGCGCGCCGCCGATTTCTTCCAGGATCGCCGGGTCATCGATGGTCGCCGGCATGGTCCACGGCTCGCTGTCCGCGATCTTCTTCATGGTGCCGCGCAAGATCTTGCCGGATCGCGTCTTCGGCAGACGCGCCACCGTGATGGCGAGCCTGAAGGCCGCCACCGGGCCGATCTTCTGGCGCACCAGCGCGACAACCTCCTGTTCGATCTCGGCGGGCGGGCGGTTGACGCCGGCCTTGAGCACGATGAAGCCGCACGGTGTCTCGCCCTTAAGCTCGTCCTTCACCCCGATGACGGCGCACTCGGCGACATCCGGGTGCGAAGCGAGCACTTCCTCCATGCCGCCCGTTGAAAGCCGGTGCCCGGCGACATTGATGATGTCGTCGGTGCGGCCCATGATGTACAGATAGCCGTCTTCATCCTTGAAGCCGGCGTCCGCGGTTTTGTAGTAGCCGGGAAACCCGGTGAGGTAGCTCTCCCGCATCCGCTCATCGTGCTGCCACAGCGTCGGCAGGCAGGCGGGGGGCAGAGGCAGCCTGACCACGATCGAGCCCATTTGGTTGGGCGCCATCTCGCGGCAGGCTTCATCGACGACGCGCACGTCATATCCCGGCATCGCGACCGTGGGCGAGCCGCGCTTGACGGGAAGCTGGCCGAGCCCGAGCGGGTTGCCCGCGATCGCCCAGCCGGTTTCGGTCTGCCACCAATGATCGATCACCGGCACCTTGAGGCTATCCTCCGCCCATTTCACCGTGTCCGGGTCGGCGCGCTCGCCGGCAAGGAACAGGGCGCGGAACTTCGCGAGGTCGTAGCGCGCGAGATGGCGGGCTTGCGGGTCCTCTTTCTTGATGGCGCGGAATGCGGTGGGTGCGGTGAACAGTGCGACCGCGCCATGCTCGGCGATCACACGCCAGAATGCTCCCGCATCGGGCGTCCCGACCGGCTTGCCTTCGTAGAGGATCGATGTGCAGCCGTGCAGCAGCGGCGCATAGACGATATAGCTGTGGCCTACCACCCAGCCGACGTCAGATGCCGACCACCACACCTCGCCCGGGTTGACGCCATAAAGATTTTGCATCGACCATTTCAGCGCGACCATGTGCCCCCCGTTGTCCCGCACAATGCCCTTGGGCTCGGCGGTGGTGCCGGAGGTGTAGAGGATGTAGAGCGGATCGAGCGCGCTGACCGGGACGCAGTCGGCAGTCTTGCCGGCGCTGACGGCGGCGTTGCGCAGGCTCGACCAGTCATGGTCGCGCCCCGCAACAAGGTCGGTTCCGGCCTGCGGCCGCTGGAGAATCAGGCAAGCATCGGGCTTGGCGGTTGCGCGCTCGATCGCCTGGTCGAGCAGGGGCTTGTAGCTGACGACGCGGCCGGGCTCGACGCCGCAGCTCGCCGACATAATGACCTTCGGCTTGGCGTCGTCGATGCGGGTCGCCAGCTCGTTCGCAGCAAAGCCGCCGAACACCACCGAATGGATGGCCCCGATGCGGGCGCAGGCCAGCATGGCGATTACCGCTTCCGGCACCATGGGCATGTAGAGAATGACGCGATCGCCCTTGCGGACGCCAAAGTCCCGAAGGATGGCGGCAAGGGCGCCGACTTCGGCAAGCAGCTCGGCATAGCTGATAGCGCGCTTTGCGCCGGTGACCGGCGAATCGTAGATGATCGCGCTTTGAGCGCCGCGTCCGCGCGCCACCTGTCGGTCGACAGCGTTGAAGCAGGTGTTGCATACGGCGCCCACGAACCAACGGCCATAGACGCCCATCGCCGGATCGAAGACCTTGGTGGCCGGTTCATACCAATCAATATCCGCAGCAGCCTCAGCCCAGAAGCCGGCCGGGTCGCGCTGAGCGCGCTCATAGACTTCGTGATAGCGGCTTTTGCCGGTGTGCGGCTCCGATGCCGAAGCGATGCTCATTTGAACCTCCCTCGCGGCCGGCTTTTCCTGGGCCATTTTCTGCTGCGCGGCGCGCATTTTCGCGCATCCCCAATAAAACCACTCGCCATGTGGCCGTGACACCGTGGTGTTCTACCGCATCGCTCTTGTTTGGGCTTCGTGATCTCATTGCCATGCGGCAAGGCGGTGAGCTGTCGGTTAACTTAAGGACGCGCCAGCGCGACGGGCAGACCATGACGTGGAAAGAGCGCGTGCGCAATCTCAAGCGGGACGTGGTGGCGATTGCGCTCGCCGTGCGCGATCCGCGGGCGCCGTGGTATGCTAAGATGGTGGGCGCTTGCGTTGTCGCCTATGCGCTGTCGCCGATCGATCTCATCCCGGATTTTGTCCCCGTGCTTGGCTATCTCGATGATCTGGTGCTGGTGCCCTTGGGCCTCATGCTGGTGCTGCGCCTCATCCCGGCTGATATCCTCGCCGAGCATCGTGTGACGGCGAGCGCGCTTGCCGGGCGGCCGGTCAGCCGTGCCGGCGCTGTCGGGGTGATCGGCGTCTGGATACTGGCGGCGCTTCTGCTCCTGGCCTGGCTCGTCGCCCCTCGGCACTAACCTCTTGGGGAGATCGCATTGTCATGACCAGCACCATCTACGACGTGGGTCTTGACCGCAATCCGGCGAACTTTCAGCCGCTGACGCCGCTCTCGTTTCTCGATCGCGCCGCAACCGTGTTTCCGCAACGCACCGCCATCGTGCACGGCGCTCGCAGCTTGACCTATGCGGAGTTCTACGCTCGCGCCCGCCGGCTCGCTTCCGCACTTGCCAGATATGGGATTTCGCGCGGCGACACCGTGTCGGTGATGCTTGCCAACACGCCGGCGATGCTCGACGCCCACTACGGCGTCGCCATGACGGGCGCGGTTCTCAACACGCTCAACACCCGGCTGGACGCCGCCATCCTCGCCTTTACGCTCGATCATGCCGAAACCAAGGTGCTGATCACGGACCGCGAATATTCGAAGGTCATCAAGGACGCATTAGGGGTCTCCAAAGTGAGACCACGCGTCATCGACTATGACGATCCGGAATATTCCGGCCCCGGCGAACGGCTGAGCGACGTGGAATACGAAGATTTTCTTCAGCAGGGCGAGCCGGACTTTGCCTGGTCGATGCCGGGCGACGAATGGGACGCCATTGCTCTCAATTACACGTCCGGCACCACCGGCGACCCCAAAGGCGTGGTCTATCACCATCGCGGCGCTTACCTGCTTGCGATGGGCAATGTACTGACCTGCGCGATGGGCCGGCATCCGGTCTATCTGTGGACGTTGCCGATGTTTCACTGCAACGGCTGGTGCTTTCCCTGGACGGTCTCGATCGTCGCCGGCGTCCATGTCTGCCTGCGCCAGGTGCGCGCCGCCCCGATCTATGACGCCATCGCGCGCCACAAGGTGACCCACCTGTGCGGCGCCCCCATTGTGATGTCGACGCTTCTCAACGCCGCCTCCCAAGAGAAGAAGCCGCTGCCCCACACGGTCGAGTTCGTCACCGCCGCGGCGCCGCCGCCAGAAGCGGTGCTCGCGGCAATGAAGGCGGCCGGGTTCAACGTCACCCATGTCTATGGCCTCACCGAGACCTACGGGCCTGCGAGCATCAACGAATGGCACGGCGAATGGGATGCCCTGCCGGCGGCGGAGCAGGCCGCCCGGAAAGCCCGCCAGGGCGTGCGCTACCCGGTGCTGGAAAGCCTCGATGTCCTCGATCCCGACACCATGCAGCCCGTCGCCCGCGACGGCGAGACAATCGGCGAGGCGATGTTTCGCGGCAACGTGGTGATGCGAGGCTATCTCAAGAACAAGGCCGCGACTGACCAGGCCTTCGCGGGCGGCTGGTTCCATTCGGGCGACCTCGCCGTGGCGCATCCGGACGGCTACATCCAGATCAAGGACCGCTCAAAGGACATCATCATTTCGGGCGGAGAAAATATCTCCTCCATCGAGGTCGAGGACGCGCTGTACCGGCACCCCGCCGTGCAGGCCGCCGCCGTGGTGGCGAAGCCTGATGAGAAATGGGGCGAGACGCCGTGTGCTTTCGTTGAGCTGAAGCCGGGCGCCACCGCGAGCGCGGATGAGCTGATCGCCTGGTGCCGCAAGCACCTCGCCCACTACAAGTGTCCGCGCTACATCGTGTTCACGGAATTGCCGCGGACATCGACCGGCAAGATCCAGAAGTTCAGGCTGCGGGAGATGGCGAAGGAGGGGTGAGCATGGTACACGAAACTCGTGAAAACCCGCCGTAGGGTGCATCGATCCTCAGATAACGTCTTCGCAGGGGGCAATGTCTTCTTGGTTAGGAACCATGAAGAAAGGTCCTGAGCTAGGAGCAAAAGAAGCCCGTGAACTAAATATTGAGGAGTTCAAACAGGAAACGAAATTTATTAACGACTAACGACAATTGGCATCCAACAAACCGACTGACCTTGTGCGTATTTCTAGCTACTGCATGGCGTGAGTTTGTGAATAAGGTTGGAGGACCGTCGGAGTTCGCTCAGTTGCCTCGTTCAACCCGAATGGAACACTTCAAACAGATACTAAACCAGATGCTGTTCTGGCAACAAGAAGCCGATCGACTTCGAACACAAGGCGGCGACGGCCGGGCAATGGATGCGATTTGTCAGAGATTAGCGCATCATTTTCTTGGACTTTACCTTGCGGCCATCATAAATGCTGATGCCGAATCTGAATGCATGCTCGCCGATCAACTGGATGCATATCTGGTCGAAGGATGGGGAATCTCATGGGGCGCATTTCCCGTGGCGGGAGATGAAGCACACTTCCCGATTAAAGAGCCCTCAAAGCCAACGCATAGGTTTCGGAGAACCTCAGAATAGGTCATTTCCATGCGCATCACACTCACCATTGATGATGACCTTGCGTGCCTCTTGAAGCGGCACGCGCGGGGACTCGGTGTGCCGCTCAAGGATATCGTCAAGCGGACGGCACAGGCTGCGGACGGTCCGCTCTTATGCGTACCGCGATGCGGTGACGTTACTCACGGATTTCTGGGCCGAGGTGTATGCTGTGCTCAAAGAACGAGGAGAATTGCCGTGACGACGCTGAGAGCGGGAATTGCTTCCCTCGATCAATTCAAGGAGCGCACGATGGCGATTGCGCGCGGCGAATACAAGGTCGGACCGGATGAGCCCAAGGTGTGGTTCTCGTCTATCGAGAGCTTCGCAAAGATATTGTCGGAGTCCAATCGCGAATTGCTGCGGGTGATCGCGGAAACCAAGCCGCAATCGCTCAACGAGCTGGCCGAGAGAACCGGCCGCGCTAAATCCAACTTGTCGCGCACGCTCAAGACGATGGAGCGTCACGGCTTGGTGCGCTTCGAGAAGGGAAAAGGTCGGGCGCTTGTACCCCGTACGCCCTACACTGACGTGGTCCTCGACTTGTCGCTGCGGGCCTCCCGCGTGAGGCGCCGTACCCTTGTCCCCGCGTAGGACGCCGCCAAAGCCCACCAATACGTGACATGAATACCGGGGTAAGTATTCTGTCCCCCACATGAAGACCACAAAAGGTGCGCCATGTACGAAAATCTGCTCGCGCATGTTCCAACCGATTTGTGGATCGGCGGCAAGTGGCGCAAGGCTTCTGATGGCGCGCGTTTCGACGTCATCGACCCGGCGACCGAGAACGTCATCACGTCGGTGGCGAGCGCCAGCGTCGAGGATGCCAAGAACGCCGTTGACGCGGCGCAGGCCGCGTTTGAAGGCTGGGCCGGACGCAAACCGCGCGAGCGCGGCGAGGTTCTGCGCAAGGCCTACGAGGTCATTATGGCGCAGGCCGAACGCCTCGCCAAGCTGATTACGCTTGAGAACGGCAAGGCGCTTGCGGACTCCCGCGGCGAGGTCGCCTATGCGGCGGAGTTCTTCCGCTGGTATGCCGAAGAGGCGGTGCGCAATATCGGCGAAGTATCGCGCGCGCCGTCCTCAGGCGCCCGCATCTTCGTGCACCACCGCCCGGCCGGGGTCGCGGTGCTGGTGACGCCGTGGAATTTTCCGGCCGCCATGGCGACGCGCAAAATCGGACCGGCGCTTGCAGCCGGTTGCCCGGTGGTGCTCAAGCCGGCCTCGGAAACGCCGCTCACCATGCTCGCCCTGATGCCGTTGCTGGAAGAAGCGGGCGTGCCGGCCGGCGTCGTCAACGTCATTCCGTCCCGCCGCTCCGGCGCCGTTGTCTCGGCGATGCTGCACGATCCGCGCGTGCGGGTGGTGTCATTCACGGGGTCGACCGAAGTTGGCCGCAAGCTCCTGCACGAAGCTGCCGACAATGTGGTGACGCCCGCCATGGAGCTCGGCGGCAATGCGCCGTTTATCGTCTTCGAGGACGCCGATATCGATGCCGCCATCGAAGGCGCAATGATTGCCAAGATGCGCAATATGGGCGAGGCCTGCACGGCCGCAAACCGGTTTTACGTGCAGGAAAAGGTCCATGACGAGTTCGCCCGCAAGCTCACCGAGAAGATGGCCGCGCTCAAAATGGGCAACGGTCTGCAGGATGGCGTCGCGCTCGGCCCGCTTGTCAACGCAGAGGGCCGCGACAAGGTGAAAGCGCTGGTCGAGGACGCGGTGAAGAGAGGCGCCAAAGTGCTCACCGGCGGCCAGGCGCCGGAGGGCAAGGGCTATTTCTATCCTGCGACGGTCCTTACCGGCGTCCCAGACGGCGCCGCCATGCTGAACGAGGAGATTTTCGGACCGGTGGCGGCGATCCAGACATTCCAATCCGAGGACGAAGTGATCAGGCGGGCGAACGACACAGAATACGGTCTCGTCGCGTATCTCTACACTAAGGACCTTGGCCGCGGCATGCGGGTATCCGAAAGGCTCGATTACGGCATGATCGGGCTCAACCGCGGGCTGGTGTCCGATCCGGCCGCGCCGTTCGGCGGCGCCAAGCAAAGCGGCATCGGCCGGGAGGGCGCCCATGAGGGGATGATGGAGTTCCTCGAAACCCAATACGTATCGATGAACTGGTAACCGGACGACAGAGGGCAGACGAGGGATAACGGAAAGCAGGCGGGCCATCTTTCCTCCGTGGTCTATGGGTTTTCCGTCGTCTGTCCTCCGTCGTCTGAAAGGAGCCGCACGCATGGAAATCCTGATGCCGCAGCTTGGGGAGACTGTTGCGGAAGGCAAGATCACGACCTGGTTCAAGTCGGTTGGGGATGTCGTTAAGCCTGGCGACAACCTTTTTGAGATTGAGACCGACAAGGTGTCCATGGAGGTGCCGGCGACATCTGCTGGCGTGCTTGAGCAAATCCGCGTCGCTGCCGGCGAAGTGGCGCCGGTCGGCGCCGTGGTCGCCATCCTCGGCGGTGCTGGAGTTGCGTCAACGGCTCCGGTCAGGACAGTGAGAGGGGATGTTTCAGCGCCGGTGCCCGCCTTGTCGAGCGCAGCGGTTTTGCTGGCCGCCCCGCCACAGGCGGCCGCATCGCCAGCCCGCCCCATTATGCTCGATCCCTTCCGCGAGGTGCGCACGCCTGCACGCAACTTCGGACCAGCGAGACTCCCGACCGGCGCCGTCGCGACGCCTCTCGCCCGACGGCTCGCCGGCGAGGCGGGTGTCGACCTCACCGGCGTGGTGCCGTCGGGGCCGCGCGGCCGAATTGTGGCCCGCGACGTCGAAGCGGCGGTCGCGGCCCGCACCGGCAGGCTCGCCCGCGGCTCCACGGCGCCGTCGCCCGATCGCATCAAGGCGCTCTACGAGCCCGGCAGCTTTGAGGAAATTCCGCTCGACAACATGCGGCGGACCATTGCGGCGCGGCTCGCCGAGGCCAAGCAGACGATTCCGCACTTCTACCTGACGGCGGATGTCGCCATGGAGCGGCTCAACGCGTTGCGGGAGCAGGCCAACGCCGCGGCGTTACGGGATGGCGCCGGCAAGCCTGAGTGGCGGCTTTCGATCAATGACTTCATCATAAAGGCGCTGGCGCTGGCACTGCAGCGCGTGCCGGCCGCAAATGCTGTGTGGGCGGAGGACCGCATCCTCCGGTTCCGCCGTTCGGATGTCGGCGTTGCAGTGGCGATCGAGGGCGGCCTTGCGACTCCGGTCATCCGCGGGGCGGAACGCAAATCGATGCTCGATATTTCGGCCGAAATGAAGGATCTGGCCGCCCGCGCCCGCCTGCGTAAGCTCAAGCCGGCCGAGATCCAGGGTGGCGTAACGGCAATTTCCAATCTTGGCATGCATGGCGTGCGTGAATTCACCGCCATCATCAACCCGCCGCACGCGACGATTCTCGCGGTCGGAGCTGCGGCGCGACGCCCGGCGGAGGCCGCAGATGGCGGCATGCGCTTCGTGAGTCAGATGACGGTCACGCTGTCGTGTGATCACCGCGTCGTTGACGGCGCCGCAGGCGCGGAGCTGCTCGCCGCCTTCCGGCATTTCATCGAGCATCCGGTCGGATTGATGATCTGACGCGGTCTGATGAGATTGATGGAACGATTCTTGTTTCGTGAGCGCAGGAACCGGTGCCCCGAACTGCCGTGGAGCGCCGAGATCCGCTGTCGCCGGAATGTTGCCGAGAACCGTTTCATTGCCGCATAAATCTTGTGGATCCGATCCTGTTCGTGGCGCATCATGGGGAGAGTCGCATGACTGACAACAAGCCCGATGTTCTGCTGGTCGGGCCCTCGAAGCCGCTGTTGGCAAAGGGCCTGGAGCCGGCATTCACGGTCCACCGGCTGATCGAGGCAAAGGACCCGGAAACATTCCTGAACGGCGTCGCCGACCGCGTGCGTGCATTTGCGGTTACCTACTCGAATCAGAAGATCGATGCAGAGTTCATGCAGCGATTCCCGAAACTCGAGATCGTATCGAGCTTCGGGGTCGGCTACGATCACGTGGACGCCAAATGGGCCGGCGCGCACGGCATCCTCGTCACCAATACGCCCGATGTGCTCAACGAAGAGGTGGCCGACACTGCGCTTGGCCTTTTGTTGTGCACCGTACGCGAGTTCCCCCAGGCCGAGCGCTACCTGCGCGCCGGCAAATGGGAGCAAGCGCCGTACCCGCTGACGGTCGCGACTCTGCGTGACCGCACCATCGGAATGGTTGGCATGGGACGGATTGGGCAGGCGATCGCACGGCGGCTCGACGCCTTCGGACTCCCGGTCGTCTATCATGCGCGCCGGCCGAATGCGGGCGTCGCCTATAAGCACTATCCGAGCCTTCTCGCCATGGCGCATGACGTGGACGTGCTGATGGTCATCGTGCCGGGCGGCGCCGAGACGCGCAATCTCATCAACGCGGCCGTGCTTGAAGCCCTTGGCCCGAGAGGCATTTTGATTAACGTTGCGCGCGGTTCGGTTGTCGACGAGCCGGCCCTGATCGCGGCCTTGCGCGACAAGAAGATTTTCGCTGCGGGGCTCGACGTGTTCGTCAATGAACCGAAGGTTCCCAGAGAGCTGATGGAAATGGAAAACGTGGTACTGTTCCCCCATCTGGGATCGGCGTCAGCCTTCACCCGCGCCGCCATGGATCAGCTCGTTGTGGACAATCTCATCTCCTGGGCCTCCGGCAAGGGGCCGCTCACGCCGGTTCCAGAGACGCCGCCGAAAAAATAACGCATTTGCGGATTTCTTCCCGAATGCGATCGACTGGAGCGGGGGAGGCCCGCGCCATCATCATCGTTGCGGCGCATTTGCATGGAGATCCTCGAAATGCCCTGTCGCCAAAGCACGCTTTACGCCCTCCTCGCCCTCGCCGCCTTCGCCGCGGCGCCGCAAGCCTCCGCCCAGCAACGCCCCATAACGTCAAACGAGACATTCAAGGCCATGATCGGCAAATGGGAGATTTCCACCGCCGATCGCGACCGCAGCTGCCACTTGACCTTCAAGGCTGATCCAGGCGGCGCATTGTTCAAGCTTGACATCGACAAGGCCTGCGCGGCGCAGATGCCGGAATTGAAGGAGGTCATCGGCTGGACGATCGGCGGGCTCGACCTCGTCAAGCTGATGGACGGCAAAGGCAAGCCCGTGCTGGAGTTCTCCGAAGTCGAGAGCGGCATTTTCGAAGCCCAGCGACCCGGCGAGGGTATCTACATCATGCAGAATGCGGCGTCCGCCGCCGCGGTGAACATCTCGCTTGACCAGATGGCGGGTGATTGGAGTGTGGTGCGCGGCGGGTCAGGAAAAACCGTGTGTATTATTACGCTGACCAATGCGGCCGCCGGCGACGACGCCTTTGCGCTCAGGCTCAAGCCTGGCTGCGAGCCGTTCGTGACCGGTTTCGGGCCCGCGGCCTGGTATCTCGACCGCGGCGAACTGGTGCTGAGATCGAAGGCCGGGCGCTTCTGGCGCTTCGAGGCAAACGACGCGAGCAACTGGCAGCGCAGCATTCCGGAAGGCCGGGAACCGGTTAATCTGGTGCGGCAATAGCGCCGTGAGCTGGACGCCTCGACCATGGGCGCCGATTTGAACGAGGCGGACAGTCGGAAAACCGCCGCGATCGTGCGGTTGCGGGGTGATGAGGCGAAGGAGGCTGGCGGCTAAGGCTTTTCCGCGAATTGGTCGCTTCAACTATTGCGCGGCGGCGCAGCAAGCTTCCCCTCCCCCGCAAGCCGCGGAATTTTTCTTCAGACTGCGGCTAAATCAGCCGCAGCCCCTTCAGGCTGGCATGTCCCTGCTTGCCGACAATGATGTGGTCGTGCACCGCGATGCCGAGCGGCTTCGCGACGTCGATGATCTGCTGCGTCATGTCGATGTCGGCGCGCGACGGCGTGGGATCGCCGCTCGGATGGTTGTGCACGAGAATGACGGCGGTTGCAGACAGTTCCAGCGCCCGTTTGACCACTTCACGCGGATAGACCGGCGTATGATCGACCGTGCCGACCTGCTGCACCTCATCGGCGATGAGCTGATTGCGCTTGTCGAGAAACAGGATGCGAAATTGCTCCCGTTCGGCAAACGCCATGGCGGTGCGGCAATAGTCGAGCACCGCCGTCCATGATGAGAGCACATGGCGCCGTTTCACCTCGCCGCGGGCGAGCCTCTGCGCGGCCGCCTCGACCACCTTGAGTTCCGTGATGGCGGCGTCACCGAGCCCGTCAACCTCAGCAAGACGCGGCCGCGGCGCTGCGATCACCTCGCCGAACGAGCCGAACCTCGCGATGAGAGACTTCGCCAGCGGCTTGACGTCCCGCCGGTGCAGCGCGCGAAACAGCACAAGCTCAAGAAGCTCATAGTCGGACACCGCATCGCCGCCGGCCTCGCGAAACCGCTCGCGCAGCCGCTCCCGATGGCCGTGATAATGCGGCGGCGCTTCCGCGACGCCGGGCGCGCGACCGTTACGATTTTCTGCCATGAAGCCCCTGCCCGTTCGCCCTACCTGCCCGGGACGGTAGGGTAGGTGCAGCGCGACGGCAAGCCATCCCTGGGGCAGTCGCTCCTAGGAGACCTTGTACGGCGGCCGGTCAAGGCCGTTCGGCGACAGGGTGAAGATTTCCACCCCCGAACTGGTGACGCCGACGGTATGCTCGAACTGCGCTGAAAGCGAGCGGTCGCGGGTGACTGCCGTCCAGCCGTCGGATAGCACCTTAACGTGCGGACGACCGAGATTGATCATGGGTTCGACGGTGAACAGCATGCCGGGTCTGAATACCGTGCCCTCGCCGCGGCGGCCGACATGAACGATATTGGGCTCGTCATGGAACAGCCTGCCAAGACCATGACCGCAGAAATCGCGCACCACGCTCATGTGCTGCGCTTCCACGAAGGTCTGGATGGCGGCCCCGATGTCGCCGGTAGTGCCGCCCGGCCGGATGGCGGCGATGCCGCGCATCATGGCCTCGTAGGTGACGTCAATGAGCCGTTCGGCGCGACGCGGGATTTCTCCGATCGGATACATGCGGCTTGAATCGCCGTGCCATCCGTCCAGGATCAGCGTCACGTCGACATTGACGATGTCGCCCTCCTTCAACGGTTTGTCGTTCGGAATGCCGTGGCAGACCACGTGGTTGATCGACGTGCAGGTGGATTTGGCGTAACCCCGGTACATCAATGTGGCCGGCATGGCCCCATGGTCCATGGCGAATTCGAACACCAGCCGGTCGATATCTTCGGTCGTGATCCCGGGCCCGATCTCCGGCACCAGCATGTCGAGGCATTCAGCCACGAGCCGCCCGGCCTTGCGCATGCTGGCGAATGCTTCAGGGCCATGAAGTTTGATGTGCCCGGTTTTGCGCAGCGGCGCCGTCGCGGCATCGACGTAATTCATCGTCATTCCTGATAGAATCGGGCTCTGACCACCGCTGAATGTAAGCGGTCGCGGAAACGACGCAAGTCGAAATCAACCCGATACCGGGACCGGGCCCGCCACTGTGATCTCGCTCGTCGATATCAGGCAGCGGTAGGCGATCGCTTCGACGCCTCCCATTCGCGCCCGGTCGAAGGCAGCCCCATAGCGCGGATCGATGTCGCGCGCGAGCGCGAACCGGTCGGCCGAACCAATCTGCACCAGGTACATCATCACGGTCCGATAGCCCTGGGCCGCCACGGCGGCGAGTTCTTCGAGATGCCTGGCGCCGCGCGCTGTGACCGTGTCCGGGAACTCGGCAAGTCCGGGGGCGCGCATCAGGTGGACGTTTTTCACCTCCACGAAGCAGGGCGGCCTGCCCTGTCGTTCCAGGAGAAAATCGATCCGGGAATTGCGGCCGCATCTGACTTCCCGTCGCAGCGAGCCGTAGCCTGAAAGTTCTGGAATCGCGCCGGCCGCAATGGCGGCCGCCACCAGCGGATTCGGGTGAGCTGTGTTGACGCCGACAAGCTCAACGCCGGAGCCAAGGTCGACTTCCGCCAGCTCCCACGAATAGGGAAGCTTGCGCGCCGGATTGTCAGACTTGGAGAGCCACACTTTCGTGCCGGGGGCAGCGAGCCCGGTCATGGCCCCTGGGTTGGCGATATGGGCTGTCGTCTCTTCGCCGCTCCGCAGCGCCATGTCGGCGAGGAAGCGCTTATAACGGCGCAGCAGGGTGGCTGGAATGAGCGGCGAAGGAAAGCGCATGGCCTATATGCGTGGCTTCTCAAATCTTTGACAGTTCATAGGTGGACGGTGCGAACATCTCGTCCACACTGAGCTTGCGCGCCGAAAGGCCCTGGCCGAAGGAATAGCGCGTCAGCGTTTCAAGCACATGGCGGTTCTCCGCGACGCCGTAGCTCCAATAGTCTTCGCCCATGGTTTTGCGCACGCGGTCATATTCGGCGACGCTCCACGGCAGGGACGCGGCGAGATGGCCGATCTGGCCAAGCTCCTTCATGCAAAGGTCCTTGGCTTTGAGGAAGGCCTTGTAGACGCTGACTGCAAGCCACGGGTGACGCTCCACCAGGGAGCGGCGAATGCCCACCGCATGCATGATCGGGAATATGCGGGTCTTGCGAAATAGGCCTCCTCGACGGCCGGATAATCCGTAAACATGCGGCCGACATCGGGCGCGCCGCGCAGGAAACATGACGGCGCCCGCGCGCTCAAGAGCGCATCGATTTCCCCCTTGGCGAGCATCTCGGAAAGGGTGCGATGCTCCGGTATGGCCGCGTAGTCCACGTCGTCCGGCAGTTTGATTTTTGCCCGCTCCTGACGACCCGGCTCTTCGAGGCCGCCGCGCCGCCATTTGATATCGCTCGGCTTGACGCCGTATTCATCCTCCAAAATGCCCCTGATCCACACATTCGCCGTCATCTGGTATTCAGGCAGCCCGACGGTCCGGCCCTTGAGATCCTGCGGGCCGTTAATGCCGCGATCGGTGCGGATATAGATGCCGCTGTGGCGGAACAGCCGCGACACGAACGCCGGAATGGCGATGTAATGCCCTTCCCCGCGCGCCATCGTCATCATGTAGCTCGACATCGAGATTTCGCTGATGTCGAATTCGCTGAACTTGAATGCGCGGTGAAACGACTCCTCGGGTTCGAGCGCCACGGCGGTCACGTCACAGCCCTCGACCTTTGCACGGCCATCGAAGATGGCGCGGGTGCGATCGTAGTCGCAGACCGCAAGGCTCAATTGCACTGTCATGATGCCCTCCTGCCCCCTACTCTGCTGTAGACCGGATTGAGCGAAGCGAAAGCCGGGGCCGCCTCGGCGGGGGGCGCCGATCCCGGGCTTCGCTTCGCTCAACCCCGGCTACAGAAGAGGTAACGTGAGAGCTGTTGTGTCGCGCTCCGGCGCAGGTGTCAAACCTGCGCCCCCGATGAGCGCATGGGCGCTGAGCGGGGTGCGCGCCGCTGAGCGGGGTGCGTTGACCGTCCGATCTGCGTGATGATAGAAAAATTGCCGATGCCCTTCGCCGGGCTGCCCTTCGCAATCCGAGTCCTTGCATGAAGCTCCCCGCATTCGATTATGCATGCCCGGCGACCCTTGCCGAAGCCTTGGCGTTACTCGCATCGCGCGACGACGCCAAGGCGCTCGCCGGCGGGCAGAGCCTTGTGCCCATGATGGCGTTTCGGATCGCCTCGCCATCTCTGCTGGTCGATCTGCGCAGGCTTTCCGATCTTCGGAAAATCGCAATCGACACGAGCGGCGTGCGCCTCGGCGCCATGGTGCGCTGGCGCGATATCGAGGACGATGCACGGCTCAACGGCGCGCATCCGCTGCTCAAGGCCGCGGTCTCCCACGTGGCGCATTATCAGATCCGCAATCGCGGCACGGTCGGCGGCAGCATCGCGCACGCCGATCCGGCCGCCGAAATGCCCGGCATCGCGGTGACCTGCGACGCTGACATCGCGGTTACGGGCACGCGCGGTGCGCGGGTGATCTGTGCCGACGACTTCTTCATCGCGCCGCTGATGACGGCGCTCGCGGCGGACGAGATCATCACGGAGATCCGCCTGCCTGCGTGGCCGCCACGGCGGCGCTGGGGCTTTCGCGAATTCTCGCGGCGGCGTGGCGATTTCGCTCTTGCCGCGGCGGCTGTGTTCTTCGATGTCGACGACGCCGGCAAAGCGTACAATGCCCACATCGGCGCCATCGGGGTCGGCGACCGCCCGGCGCGACTGCCGGCCGCCGAGGCAGAGGTCAATGGGCAGGTCGTCGATATCGCGATAAGCGAGCGGGCTGGACGGGCCGCTTCGGCAAGCGTCGACCCGCAAAGCGATATTCACGCGAGCGGGGCCTACCGCAAGTCGCTGATCGGAACGATGGTGGAGCGCGCGTTGCAAAGCGCGGCCGGGATGAGCGCCCTTTGAGCGCCATGCGAGACCGAGGAGATCCCGGAACCGCACTAGCCGCGTCCGGTTCCCTCCGCCGCTTGCGGGGGAGGGTCAGGGAGGGGGGGCTACTCCGGCGCAATGCGCGCGGCAAGGTCCCCGTCCTCAACCCGGGGAAGGAGTATGACACCTGATCGGATCGCCATGCCGCTAAGTTTCGAAGTCAACGGAAAGCAGGTGACGGTGGAGGTCGAGCCGCGCATGACGCTGGTCGACTGCCTGCGCCACAAGTTGCGGCTCACCGGCACTCATGTGGGCTGCGAGCACGGCGTTTGCGGCGCCTGCACAATCCTGCTTGATGGTGAAGCCGTGCGGGCCTGCCTGATCCTCGCCGTACAGGCTGAAGGCTGCAAAATCGTCACCATCGAGGGCCTGTCCAATGACGAGGCGCTGACGCCATTGCAGGCCTCGTTCCGGCGCCATCATGCGGTGCAATGCGGCTTCTGCACGCCTGGCATGATCACGACCGCCCACGCGCTCTTGAGCGAGGAGCCCGATTGCGATGCGGATCGCGTCCGCGAGGTGCTGTCGGGCAATATCTGCCGTTGCACCGGGTATATCTCGATTGTCGAGGCCGTGCTTGATGCGCGCAGCGCCTACCGGCCGCCCGAATCGCAGCCATGAGGAATTCCTTCGTCGGCAGCCCGGTCGAACGGCGGGAGGATTTGCGATTCGTCCGCGGCCGCGGGCAATATGTCGATGATCTGAACCCGGATGGCTTGCTCCATGCGGTGATCCTGCGCAGCTCCTTCGCTCATGGCCGCATCAGATCGATCGACGCCTCGGCGACCGTCAAGCTCGCGGGCGTCCATGCCGTGATTACGGCGCGGGATATGCCGGGCGGCCCTCCCAGAATCCCGATGCGATTGCAGCCGCTGCCCGAATTCATGCCGTTCGAGCAGGGCGTCATTGCGGACACCAAGGTCCGCTATGTGGGCGAGCCGATCGCAGTCGTGGTGGCGACGAGCGTCGCCGTCGGGGAGGACGCGCTGGACCACATCGTGGTGGACATCGAACCGCTCCCGGCCGTCAGCGACTGCGAAACGTCGGCCGCAGGAGACCGGCTGCTCTTCGAGCAGCAGGGCGCCAACTGCGCCATGACATTCACGGCCGAATGCGGCGATGCCGACGCCGCCTTCAAAGCCGCGGCTTACGTGCGGCGCGAGAAATTCCGCACCGGGCGGCACTTTGGCCTGACCTTGGAGCCGCGCGGCGTGATGGCCGAGTGGGATGCCGCCACTGGCCGGCTCACGGTGTCCGGCGCCGCCAAGGTGCCGTTCTTCAACCGGCGGGTTCTCGCGGAGCAAATGGGTCTGCCTGAAGACTCAATCGCGATGATCGAGAATGACGTCGGCGGCGGCTTCGGGGCGCGAGGCGAGTTCTACCCGGAAGATTTTCTCATCCCGTTCGCGGCGCGCTATACCGGGCGGCCCGTGAAGTGGATCGAGGACCGGCGCGAAAACCTGATGGCCATGAACCACGCGCGGCAGGCGCAGGTCGAGGTTGAAATCGCCTGCGCGCATGATGGCACAATCCTCGCCCTGCGCGGCCACGCTCACGTGGACATGGGCGCCTATATGCGCACGAACGGGGCAGTCGCGGCCCGCAACATCGCGCAGTTCATGGCCGGGCCTTATCGGATCCCCAACATCAGGGTTAAGTCCTCGCTGTGGATGACCAACAAGACTCCGGTCGGCACCTATAGGGGACCGGGACGCTTCGAGACCGATTTCTTCCGCGAACGGCTGTTGGACATGGTGGCGAAGGACTTGCGTCTCGATCGCGTCGAGCTTCGTCGCCGCAATCTCATTCCGGCATCCCACATGCCCTATCCTCTGCCTGCCATCGCGCCGTTTCCGGCCTCGGATGAGATCGACAGCGGCGATTATCGCGCCACGCTTGACCGCTGCCTTGAGGAGTTCGGGTGGGCCGACAAGGCAAAACTTGCAGGGAAGTTGATCGATGGGCGCTTTCACGGCCTCGCGGTCGGCTGCTTCATCGAAGGCGGCGCCGCGGGCCCCAAGGAGACCGCGCGGCTTGAAATCAATCCCGATGGATCGGTTGCGGTTTTCATCGGCTCATCGGCAGTGGGGCAGGGAGTCGAAACGGTGTTTGCCCAGATCGCCGCGGATGCGTTGGAAATCCCAATGGACCGCATCAGCGGCGTCCATCACGGCTCGACCGCTTACGTCAGTGACGGCTATGGCGCCTATCATTCGCGCTCGGTGGTCATGGGCGGCTCCGCCCTGCTCGATGCGACGAAAAACCTTCACAACCTGATCCGCACTGCGGCAGCAAAGCGGTTCGGCTGCCTGCCCTCCGAGATCAAAATCAGCGAGGACGGGATCGTCGGGCCTCATGGGAGTTCCGCGCGCTTTGCGGATTTCGCCGGCCTTACGGCCGAAGGCGCCTTCCTCAACAAAAAGCACACCTACACCTTTGGCGCCCATGCGGCCCACGTCACCGTGGACGCCAGGATCGGCCGCATTGAGATCATCGATTATCTGGCGGTCACTGACTGCGGCCGCATCATCAATCCGATGACGGTGCGAGGGCAGGTGATCGGATCGCTCGTGCAGGGGCTGGGGGGCGCGCTGCTGGAGGACCTCAAGTACGACAAGGACGGCCAGCTCCTGACCGGCTCGCTTGCCGACTACCTGCTGCCGAGCGCGAGCGATTTTCCGAACCTGCGCGCGGTCGTAACCGAGATGTTCCCGTCGCCGATCAACCCGCTCGGCGCGAAAGGCGCTGGCGAAGGCGGCATCATCTCGGCCGGCGGGGTGGTGGCGAATGCGGTCGCCAATGCGCTTGGCGCATTCGGTGTCGAGCCGCGTGAGCTGCCGCTGACGCCGCAGCGCGTCTGGGAAATGGTCGAGGCTGGCAGGCTGGCAACTTAGACGAGACCTCCAACATGGACCGCGAAGTTTTCCTCGGTCATTTGCTGTGCGCGAGTGAGTATTGCAGTGAGTTCACAACGCGGTTTGTTATTGATTAATTGCCGCGCACGTATGCATTTTGGGTAATGTTGAATTGTTACGACGTGCAGAATCACGGCAGGCGCCTGGGGCCGCTTGCAGCCGATGTCGGCCGTGAAAGGCGATCCCGTTGAAAAGTTCAGTCTGGCAGAATCACGACACGCGCGGCGGCGTGTGCGCGAAGGCTAGTCGAGCGGCCGGCCGCTCCTTGCCATTCACGAACGGCCCGGATCGGCAACGGCGGCTGTAATCCGAGCTGACCTACGGCGCTCGCAAGCGCCATAAGTTGGCAAGCCAAAGCAAACTTGCTTAGAATCGCCAGCAACCGCATTCGCCATCACGAGGAGTTTGGCTCATGGCCGTCGCACGGCACCCGCGTCCCAAGGAATTAGTCGGGGTCCCGATCGAGGACATCATGAACCGCTATGTGGCCCGGTTCCGCGATCGCAAGCCCGATTGGGCGGCGTTCGAGGACGCCAAGATAGAAGGCTACAAGCGCGCGCAGCACCGCTTCATCGGCGCCGGCGGCTCCGGCAAGCATGGCGATCCCAGCGTCATTCCGGCCGGCAATTTCACTTTGTCGATCATGTTCGTGAACCCCGGCCAGGGCAACGCCGCGCACACGCACGAAGTCGAGGAGTGCTTCTTCGTCCTGCAGGGATTTCTCGATGTGTTCCTGGAGGATGAATCCGGTCATCGCATCACCACGCGCCTCGGCCCATGGGAATGCATCTCCTGCCCGGCTGGCGTCATTCACGGCTACGAGAACAGCAGCCTGGAGCCCGTCTATTTCCAGGTCATGCTCGGTCGCGGCAAGCCGGAAACCATGGGCTATGCGGACGAGGAGCTTTACAAGCGGCGCGCCGACCATCTCAACGCCGATGCGGCGTAGGACGGGTTGAGCGCAGCGAAACCCGCCAACGGCGTTCCGTCCGCGCGCTTTTGATGGGTTTGACTATCGCTCAACCCATCCTACTCCGTCACATCGGCTTGAACGCGCGGTCAAGCTCCACATCGATCAGCATCGGCGCACCGTCGTTGAGCGCCTTGCCGATCAGGTCTGTCGCCTCATGCACCGTCTTGGCCCGTTCGGCCTCGACGCCGAGCGAACGCGACAGGCCGACGAAATCGATCGCCGGATCGAGGAGCTCCATGCCGACATAGGCATCGGCCTGCTCGGCGTGCCCGCGCAGGGCGTGGAGGCGCTGCTTGAGGATGCGGTAGGAGCTGTTGTTGAGGATCACGAACGCCACCGGAATGCGATAATGTGCGGCCGTCCACAGCGCCTGGATGGTGTACATGGCGCTGCCGTCGCCGATCAAGGCGACTACCGGCCGGTGCGGCAAGGCAAGTTTGACGCCGATGGCGGCCGGCAGACCCCAGCCGATGCCCCCGCCGCGTAAGCCGAAATAGCTTTGTGGATCGTCGCTGCGGATGAGCTGGCGGATGCCGGGCGAGGACGACAGCGCTTCCTCGATCACAACCGCATCCCTCGGCAGCATATCGCCGATGGCGCCGAGCAGCGCGAGCGGCTGGATCGGCGTCATCTTGGCGAGCGCGCGGGCCTTGGCGCGGAGCGCCTCGCGGTCGGCGAGCGACGCCTCGCTTGCGCTTTGCAGGCGTGCGCGCGCCTCTGCGCGCGCCGTGCTGGTCATGCGCTCACGCACCATGGCGGTGATTTCCGGCAGCGTGCTTTTCGGATCGCCCAAAATCGCAGCCTTGGCCGGATAGTTTTTGCCGATCTCCCACGGATCGGTGTCGAGGTGGACCAACGGCATGCCAGGCGGCATCGGATCGACGTCGGAAGGCAGCGACAAGGTGAAAAGATCGGCGCCGACCGAGAGAAGCACGTCGTATTCGTCGAGCATCTTGCGCACCACCTGCTGCAGCCGGATCACGTGGCCGCGAAACAGGGGATGGGAGGCCGGGAACGAGGCCGTGTTCGGCACAAACTCCGCATAGACCGGCGCCCCAATCAGCTCGGCCAGCTCGACCAGCTCCGCAAACGCCCGGCTTTGCGCCACGGCGTCGCCCGCCATAATGACTGGGCGTTTCGACTCCGCGAGCAGAGTTGCGGCTTTGGCAATCTCGGCGAGATCGCCGCGCAGCCGCGCGCCTATCCGGGTCGGCCTCATCAGGTCGATATCGCCTTCCGCCTTGAGGATATCGCCGGGCAGCCCCAGGAAGACCGGCCCGGTCGGCGGCGCCAACGCGGTCTTGGCGGCACGGTGCACGAGGCGGGGAAGATCAGCGAGGCGATGCGCCTCGGCGGCCCACTTGACGAAAGGGCGCGCGAGGGTCGGCAAATCCGCGGACAGGATTGGTTCGGTGGCGAGGTAATCGGTGTCCTGTTGGCCGGCGGTGACAAGAATCGGCGCCGCCGCCTTCTGCGCGTCGTAGAGCATCCCCATGGCGTTGCCCAGGCCGGGGGCCACGTGAAAATTGAGCACGGCGAGCTTGCCGGAGGCTTGGGCGTAGCCGTCCGCCATCGACATCACCGCGGCCTCCTGCAGGCCGAGGATGTACTTGATCTCGTTCTCGACCGCGAAGGCGTCCATCAGCGGCAATTCGGTGGTGCCGGGATTGCCAAATACAATCTCGACGCCTTCCTGCTTGAGGAGCTCGAGGAAGGCACGCTTTCCGGACATGGCGGGCAAGATCGTCTCCGTAGGTCTGTCGGTCTCAATTCGGGACCTCCGGAACGAAGGCCGAAGGCGGCGCGAACCATAGTTGTCCCATTCGGACAAATGAAGCCGCCCACGCAGTCCAGCTTCGGGGGTCGGTTGGGCGCGTCCCTCTCCCACGGGTCGTGGCCGGGCTTGTCCCTGCCACCCCGATTATCTTTGCGCGGCGCCTAAAGAACTCCGGGGCGCCGGACAAGCCCGGCGACGACGCGAGGTGAGATTAAGCGCGATCGAAATGCGCTTCAGGTACAGCGCCAGCAAAATGCCTAGTTGAGCGCTTCCGAAATTCGGAGCATATGGAGCCCGCCCGGAAGGCCGCGTTTACCGGCCCAAGTTGAGGTCTCGAATTGATAGGTTTCATGGAATCGCTGAACTAGGAAGAAACTTACCCGGTAGGATCGCGCCACGGGTAGCAGAAGTTTCATGCGCTGCAGGTCGGGCCAGGCCCGGTGGAAAACTCTTTTGAATCTTGAGTGGGTGCAGAAGCCTTAAGGGCGCGCGGCCTTGGCGAGGGCCTTGATCGCTTGGATGCAGTCTTGCGGGCGGCGGCAGCCGGTCAAGGGCGATTGGCGCGCGTTTAATCGCGCGCCAATCGCCGCTTAA